>Ga0265327_10002003_pt1 | contig 23024 bp, 18 predicted proteins | sample 41621metaG_FD_202089 | JGI IMG/M metagenome (GOLD analysis project Ga0265327, IMG submission 202089) | Rhizosphere microbial communities from Carex aquatilis grown in University of Washington, Seatle, WA, United States - 4-16-21 metaG | ecosystem: Host-associated > Plants > Roots > Rhizosphere...
GAAATTCGTCGCCATTGACCGAAACCAGGATTTCCCCGTCGCTCGTGTTGGAAGTTTTGATGCGGATACGCACATTTTCCCCCACGCCCGGTGACCAATGAAATTTACGGACATTGCTGAAGCCGCGCGCGTCGCCTGACCAATAATGCACGCAGCAGTTGCTCGTGCCGGCCAAAATGGAAAGCGTCACCAACGGCGGACCGTCCTCGCCGTTCACGGCCTTGAGTTGGAAGACATGACAGAACTTGCCTGTGCCGTAAAAGTTCGTGCTCGTGCGCCACGTGGTGGCGTACTCGAAGGTCTCACCGGTTTGTTGATGCGGGCCGATGCCCTTGACCTCGGCGCGCTGGCGGGTGGTGTCGTGCCGGTCGCGGTCACCGTCCCACCACTCGGGAGAATAGCGCAATGTCATGCGCACCGTGCCGTCGCCGACATCGGTGATGTTGCGGAAATTATCGGGCAGGAATTGTTTCTGGGCGGTCACATATTTGACCACCGGTTCCTCAATGCCTTCGAAGCCGGCAAGGTTGGTTGCCGTCAGGCCAAAAGCCGTGACGGCCCAGGCGCAAAACGCCCAGGCCGTGATGATTGATCTCATGCCACGCTAGACGGAGCGGGGCGGTGCGCGGTTACTTCGCCGCCGTGAACTTGTAGAGCACCACGCCGTGAGCCGGGATGGTGAGCGGGAGCGTGCTGCCGCCGGTGTTCAGGTCAGGCAAATTCTGCTGCCGCCACAAATCGCGGACATGCAGGCTGCCGGTCAGCAGGCCGGCTTCGCTGAACTGGTTGAAGTCCATGGTGACGGGCGTTGTGCCAAGATTGAAAAAGCCGGCGGCGCGGCTGCCATCTTCAAGTTCTTTGACATAAATGCGAACCATGTTGTTTGAGAGGGAAAGCGTGCAGGTGGCTTCCTTACCGAGTGCGTCCTGGTCCAGGGCGAGCACTTCATCGTTGCTCAACAGGTTCAAGGTGAAGTCATCAAACTTCTCCATGTCGCAACCGATGAGCAGCGGCGAGGCGAGCAAACACCACAAACTGATGTGCGTGTATTGTTCATCCACGGTCAGGCGCGTGGGATGCAAATGGCCCCAGCCGACCTGGCCCACGATGAGCATGTCGGGGTCGTTCCAGTTGCCGGGCTTGGCATGCGGCGCGGCTTTTTCCTGCTTGAATCCGATGCCGCTCATGCTGCGCCAGGTGTCGGTAATGTCGCCGGTTGTGCGCCAGCTATTGCCTTCCACCGAGCCACCCCAGTTCCAGACGTCCGCCATGCCGTATTGGCAAAGGCTGAATACGATGTCGCGCGGTTGCTGGCGCAAGAATTTGCCCATCACGCGATAAGGATAAATGGCACCCTCGATGTCATCGGCCTTCTTGCCGTAGAGCGGAATGTTTTTCGCATCAGGATCGCCGCCGGAGGCGATTTCACCGTAGCTGCACCAGTCATACTTGAGATAGTCAAAACCCCATTTGGCGTAAGTCTCGGCGTCTTGCTGTTCATGCTTCCAACTGCCGGTGCAACCGCCGCAGGTCCACGGTCCGGGCGATGAATACAAGCCCACCTTCAAGCCCAGCGAATGAATATAGTCGGCCATGCCTTTCATGTCCGGGAAACGCTTGTTGGGCACCACAAAACCCTTGGCATCGCGAAACTCGCCATGCAGCGTGGGGTCCTTGGAATCTTGATGGTTTTCCCAAAAATCATCCACGTTGATGTAGGTCCAGCCGTGATTGATGAGGCCGCTCTTGACCATGGCATCGGCTGCGCGCTTCACGCGGTCTTGCGAGACGGCGGCCGCAAAACAATTCCAACTGTTCCAACCCATGGGCGGTGTCAGCGCAATTTGATCGCCGCATTCAATGCGGAATTTCTTGTCCGCCGCGCCGAGCGAGTTCTCCGCGTGCAGGGTGACCACAAATTCGCCCTTGGTTTTCAGGACACCCGTCAGGTGGCCGGTATCAGGGTCCACCTTGAGGCCATCGGGAAGGTCCTTGACGGAAAACTTCATCGGGCGCTCGCCTGTGGCCGCAATGGTATAGAGAAACGGCGAGCCGGGGCGCACGCCAAAGACGGTGGCGCCATTGATACGCGGGGTTGCCGGGGCCGCCGGCGTGAGGATATACGGGGCGATGGCCTCGGCCTGGGCTTCGCCGCTGACGGCAAACGTCGAGACCAAGGCAGTTTCAAATTTTGCATTGGCCCAGTCGGCATGATCGAAATCGATGCCATCGCCGCCATCACCCACCTTGAGCGTCAGTTTTTTGACGCCGGATAAATCCACATTGCAAGCCTTGGCGGTATCGCCGGCGTGCATCACGCCGCTGTCCCACAAGACCTTGCCATCGCCGATGAGGTTGAATTGCACGCTCGAGGCCGGATTCTTGTTTACCTCGTCATCCACGCCCACGCTGGCGGAAAACGATTTTGCGCCGCCGTCGAGTTGAACGTTCAAGGTGCTTTCGGCGTGCGTGCCGAAACCATGTTCAAATACCTGGCCGCCAATGGTCATGGGATGACCATCAACGGATTTGTTCTTTTGCGGCTCGCCCCAACCTTGGGTGGCGACGCCAAGATTCAAGCTGTCCAGCCAGACAGTTTCAGCGGAAACGATAGTGGTTGAGAGCGCAGCCAGCGCAAACCCCGTGACGAGTGCAGTGCGGAATTGCATGTTCCAGATTCTGCCGCCAGATTTTTTTGCGTCAAGCTCGCCCGCCATTTAATTTTTATTACACTGCCAGCATGACGACGCTGCTTATCGCCACGCGCAACGCCCACAAGGTCGGGGAAATTCAAGCCATCCTCGGCCCGAAATTTCGCTGCCTGACACTCAATGAATTTCCGGCTGCGCCCAAAGTGATTGAAGACGCCGACACGTTTGCCGGCAACGCCACCAAGAAAGCCGTGGAACTGGCGCGCTGGCTGGCGGGCTCAAAGGCCAAACACGACCATCAAGCGTCGTTGCAATTTGTCCTCGCCGATGATTCGGGCCTGGAAGTGGACGCCTTGAACGGCGCGCCGGGCGTGCACTCGGCGCGGTTCGCAGCGCTGGATAAATCGGAAAATTCCCACGACGCCGACAATAACGCGAAGCTGTTGCGCCTGCTCAAGGACGTGCCGCTGGAAAAACGCACCGGGCGTTTCCGCTGCGTCATCGCGCTGGTCCCGGTGCCCGCAGGCGAGGTGGAAGGTTCATCGCCAGTTTGTTTTGCGGATGAATTTGAGGCGCAAACGTTCGATGGCGCCTGTGAAGGGCGCATTCAATTCGCCGCCAGCGGGCAGGGCGGTTTCGGTTATGACCCGCTGTTTGTGCCGGATGGTTTTACGCAATCGTTTGCCGAACTGGGCGAGGATGTAAAAAATAAATTGAGCCACCGCGCCAAGGCGCTGGCCAAATTGAAATTGTATTTCAACCCAAATGCCGGGGCAAAAGCCCAGGGCCATTAAACTTAATTTGTAGCCGCATTTTCAGACCGTGAGCGGCAAGGTGCCGCTGCCAATTGATTGAACAACCAAGGAACGAAGGGAACAAAGAAAACAGGTTACAGGGTCAAGGTTAAAGGTTTCAGGTGCGACGACTGTAATCATGCCTTGCCGCCCGGAGAGACGGCCTTTGCAGACGGCCACCACACGAGTTTCCAACTTCTACTGAGAGACTGCGACAGATTTCCACATTGTAAATTGAACCTGCCAAGGGTTGGTAGGGCGGGCGCTCCGCGCACGCCGCTTAGGCTTGGTGCAGGTTTTATCACCTTTGCGCCGCTACAGGATGGAAGCAGGATTTGGGACTCGTATAACTCGTCCCTCCGAAAAGGGGCAGCAAGGAGCCGCTGCCAATTTTCAAATGCCAAGGGTTGGTGGGGCGCGTCGCTCCGCGCACGCCGCTTAGGCTTGGAGCGGGCACCCTTTACGGCTCACTTGAGCAAGCTGCCAACGTTGAGTTTTTTCCGGAGCCGGCCGTTGTCGGCGCACATGCGCATTTTTCCATTCGGTCCAGGCACGGCATAAAATTCACCACCGGCATTTTCCAGAATCAGCGCGCCGGCGGCCACGTCCCACAAATTAATGGTGCGCTCGATGTAGGCGTCGAGCCGGCCGCTGGCCACATAGACGAGTTCCAAGGCGGCCGAGCCCATGATGCGGATTTTTTTGGCCCGGCGCGAAATGCGGATGAGGTGCGGCAGGCTTTTTTCCAGGTTGTCCTGGCTCTTCGAAAATCCCATGGCGATGATGCAATCTTCCAGTTTGGAACGGGTGCTCGCGTGCACAACTTTTCCGTTCAACCGCGTGGGCTGGCCCAGCACCGTGGCCCATAGTTCATCCGTAAACGGGTCGTAGATCACGCCCACAATCGAGATGTGTTCGCCATGGCGCGTGACCAGGTTGTTCCCCTTGCGCAGGCCGCGCTGTTTGGCTTGCAAGGTTTTCCACTGCTTGCCGCTGGCTTGTAACGCAATCGAAACGGCTGCGTGCGGCATGCCGAAAGCGTAATTGACGGTGCCGTCAATCGGGTCGATGACCCAGCGGTATTCCGCCGTGGTGTCACCGGTGGTGCCTTCCTCGCCCAGCACGGGAATTTGCGGAAAGGCGGCGGACAGTAATTTTTCAATCAGCGCTTGGCAGCGGACGTCCAGTTCGAGCTTGATGTCGTGGGCCTCGGCGGAGTTGATTTTCTTGGGGGCGTACCAGTTGTCGCGCATCACTTTGCCGGCGGCGCGTGCAGCTTTGACGGAGGCGGTTAGGGCGGATTTTAGAGAGACGGATTTCATTGTAAATCAGGGGATGACCTCGGCGCGCTCTTTCAGCAGCATTTCCTGGTCGCCGCGTTTGTGGTCGAGCGATTTTTTTTCGGCTGCCTCCAGGACGTGCAACAGGTCCGCTGCTTCCAGCAAACGCGGGGCGGTCACATAGCTGGCACCGGCTGCATACAGGGCCGGCATATCGCACAAAAGCTCGGCGTGAACAATGATTTGCGCGTGGGGATTTAACTCGCGAATCTGCCGGAGAATTTTCAAGTTGTTGGCGCCCTTGAGCACCATGTTCGGCAGTGAGCAGATGATGATTTCGGCGTGCGAGGCGCCGGCATGATGCAGCACATCGCGCGCGGTGATGTCGCCGTACACGGCAAAGATATTGCGGGCCTTGAGCTTTTCATGCACCACCGGGTTGAAGTCGATGACACAAAGGTCGGGCAAGAGCTCGGGCCGGTTGCGCTCGATTTCAGCCAGCAACGAACTGGCGGTCCAGGAAAACCCGAGCAGACAAATACGGCGCGGCTTGGCATCGGCCCGCGCGAGAAACGCCGTATGATCGAGATCGTGCAAATCCATTTTGCGGAGCAGCGGCGTGAGTTTCTTGAGCAGCGAATCGTTGCCTAAAATGGCATAGGTCGAACCGATGGCGAGAAAGGAAAAGGCCAGCGCCGCAATGCCAATGATGTTGTCCGAGACATCGCCGTTTTTCTGGCCGAGCTTGAGCAACACCAGCGAAAGTTCGCTCATCTGGCAGAGATTGATGGCCGGCAACAGGCTTACGCGAAATCCCTGGCGCATGCTATATAACACCGGAAACACAGTCACAAAGCGGGTTACAATGAGCACCAGGCACACAAAAATCGTCCACAACACAATGGTCAGCGTGGGCACGGGGATGATCATGCCCAAGCCCACAAAAAACAGGGTCACGAAAAAGTCGCGGAGGCTGGTGACCTTGGCAACGACATCAAGTGTGTAAGGAAAGGTGGAAATCATGACGCCAGCAATCAACGCGCCCATGGCGGAAGAAAGCTTGAGGTGATCGGCGAAGCCCGCCAGGGCGAAGCACCAGGCCAGTGCGCCGACCAGCACGAGTTCCGGCAGGCGGGCGATGAACTTGAATACCGGCGGCAGCACGAACCGGCTGGCCAGAAACGCCACCGCCAGCAGCAGGATGACATGCCAGACCGCCCCCAGCATCACGGAGGCCGAGGGATTTTTCAGGTTGGGTTGAACGGCCAGGAAAAGGATGGTGGCAATGTCTTGCAAGACGAGCACGCCCAAGGTGACGCGGCCAGCGAGCGTCTCTAACTCACGTTTGTCATAGAGAATTTTGACGATGATGACCGTACTGCTCATGGCGGCCGCCACCGCAAGATAAAGCGCTTCCAAATGATTGCGAGACGGCCCGGCCAGCGCAAAAATCATCCAGCCCACCAAAACGCACCCGAGAATTTGCGCGCCGGCAGCGAGCGTAATCACGCGGCCCGCGCTCAACATTTTTTTTAGGTCAATTTCCAGGCCAATCATGAACAGCAACAAGGTCAGGCCGATTTCGGAAATGGTCTGGATGGATTCGGGATCGCTAATGGCGCTGGTGCCATCTTGATGAACCGGGATGCCGTGGGGACCGATGATGAAACCCGCCGCGAGATAGGCCAGCAAGAGGGGCTGGCGCAGCACTTGCGACACCACCGCCACAATCCATGCGGCAATGATGCAAATGGCGATGTCAGCGACCAGACCGTGCTCCATACCTCAAAATTAAAGGGAACCAGCGAAAGAATAAACCATGAAATCAATCCGGCGGATAGAAATCTTCACGAAGGTTTCAAAAATTCGTCCGGCGAGGCAAACTTCAATGGAGTTTGTCCAGCGCAGCGATGACCTGTGCCGGTGAAATTTCCGCCAGACAATGCCGGGGCGCAATGCAAGTGGCTGATTTGCCTTCGCATGGACACGGGCCGCCGGTGAGGAATTGATGCTGGGGGCCGATGGGTGCCCACCGCGCCGGCGAAGATGGGCCGAACAGCGAAATGGTCGGTACGCCCAAGCCGCTTGCAAAATGCAACGGCCCGGTGTCGCCTGAAATAAATACTTTCGCGCGGGCCAGCACAGCCAGGAACAGTGGCAGCTCTTCAATCAACGGCAATATGTTCGCATCCGGGGCGAGTTTCTTTAATCCGGCCATTAATGCCGATTCACGTTCGCCGCGAGCCGTGGTAAAAAACATCTGCTGTCCCGACGCCGTGGCGAGTTGCTGCAATTTCGCCCAATGTGCCAGCGGCCATTCTTTTTGCGGACGGCTCGAAGCCACGTGACAGAGAACAGCGTCAGCGGCGGGCAGAATATTTTTCGCCGCCCCGGCAAGCGCGGCGTCGGCGCGAATTTCGGCCTCGAGCGAAGCGGGCGTCGGGATTTGCCAGCCGGACAAGAGATGCACGAGCCGGGCGGATTCGTGTGCCGGCGCGGTTTCGGAAACCACGCGGTCGGTATAACATAATTTACGGCCGAAAAATCCACCGCGTTCATCCCAGCCCAAGCGACGTTTCGCGCCAATCAACCGGCTTAAAATAGCGCCGCGGTCGTTGCTGGCAAAATCCACGGAGCGGTCAAAGTGTTCTCCGCGCAACGCGCGAAGCAGCGGCCAGGTTTGCCCCAGGCTGGCGCGGCCGCGTTTACGGGGCATGGACCAGACACGTGTCAGCCACGGGAGATGTTGAAACAACGGCGCGATTTCCGCCGGGGCGAGCAGGTGAATTTCCGCCTGCGGAAATTGTGTGCGCAAGGCGCGCAGGGCCGGCGTCATCAGCACGGCATCGCCGAAGTATTTAAATTGCAGCGCGAGGATTTTTTCCGGACGAACGCTCACGAGGCAAATTGCATTTGATAGAGTTTGTAGTAAACGCCGCCGCGCTTGAGCAATTCCTCGTGGCGGCCTTGTTCAACAATGCGGCCCTTATCCAGAACCACAATGACATCGGCATGCAGGATGGTCGAAAAACGATGGGCAATGCAAAAAGTCGTGCGGCCCTGCATGAGCAAATCCAGTTCAGCCTGCACTTGTTGTTCCACGTTCGGGTCCAAGGCGTTAGTCGCTTCATCCAGGATGAGGATGGGCGCGTTTTTCAAAACCGCGCGGGCGATGGCGATCCGCTGGCGCTGGCCGCCGGAAAGCTTGGCGCCTTTTTCGCCGACAATCATGTCAAACCCCTCGGCGTTTTGGTTGACAAATTCATCAGCCCTGGCAAACCGGGCGGCGCCTATGATTTCCTCGCGGGTGGCGCCCAGGCGGCCCATTTCAATGTTCCGGGCGACAGTGTCGTTGAACAAAATATTTTCCTGGGCCACAACGGCGACCTGGTTGCGCAAGTCGCTGGGCCGCACCTCGCGGATGTCCACGCCGCCAATTTTTACCGTGCCGCGCAGGGGGTCATAAAAGCGGAGCAACAGGTTCGCCATGGTTGTTTTGCCGGAACCACTCTCCCCGACCAGCGCCACGAGTTGGCCGGCCTTGACCGTGAGATTGATGTTTCGCAGCACCGCTTTTTCACCGTAATTGAAATCCACGTTTTCAAACACGATGTCGGCCTTGTCCGCATGGAGCATCTTGGGCGCAGCGGGCTCGGGCACGGAATTGGTCATGGCGAGCATTTCGAAGACGCGTTCGGTGGCGGCGCGGGCTTGCACGATTTGATTTTGCAGGCGCGTAAGGTTTTTCAGCGGCTGATAAATATAAACGAGCGAGAACAGCAGTTGCAGGAAATCCGTCGGTTGCAGGCGTTCGCCGCTGCTGTTGATGGTGTAGCCGAGCATGATGGCCAGGCCGCACGCGCCGAAGAATTCAATCAACATGCCGGGCATTTCCGAGGCGCGGGTGATGCGCATGATGAGGCTGACGGAACGCTTCACGGCTTCGCGAAATTTACCGGCCATAATTTTTTCAAGGTTGTAGGCCTTGATGACGCGGTGGCCGGTGAAGCCTTCGGTCATGGTCTCGACGAGGCCCGCGAGTTGCGCCTGCGCTTCCTTGCTGGAGCGGCGGATCTTGCGGCTGTAAATCGCGATGGGCAGCACGCACGCAGGCAACACCACCACGGAAAGCAGCGTGAGCCGCGGCTGCTGGATGATGAGCAAGCCGAGCACACCGACGAGGGCGATGGGGTCGCGAACGATGACCGAGGTGACGTTGGTGACAATCGTCTGCAACTGTTGGGTGTCGTTGATAACGCGGGACACGAGCTCGCCCGTGGCGTTTTTGGTGTAAAAACCGGCGGACAAATTCAGCAAGTGTTCAAACAACTTGGTACGCAGGTCAGCCACGGCGCGGGTGCCGGCCCATTGCAGAAAATACACGTTCAAATAACCCGTCACGCCGCGAAGCAGGGAGATGAGCGGAATCAGCGAGATCAAAATCCACACCGCCGCGTGATGTGTCTTCAAGCCGCTGCTCAATCCATCACGCGCATTGTAAAAGAGATTGTTTACGACCGCCGGCATGTATTTCAGGGGCGGACGGTCGGCGACGGGCGCGTTGGTGGCGACGACCGTCCATTGCGAGGGCGGCAATGACAAGTCGGTGGAGGCGACAATATAATTGGTGACGCCACTGGCCGGCTTGTTGCCGAAAATCAATTTGCCGTCCGGGCCTTTGGCCGCGACCGCATAATAAGTGGAGCCGGCCGAGCCGGTCTTGTTCACCATGTTGAGCGTGAGCTTGCTGGAACTGCCGTGGTCGGTCGGGAAAACGGCGGCATAAACAAACATGGCCGTGGCGATCAGCAGTGGCCCAATGAACCCACTGATGACGCCGGTCAGCACCCCAAGGAACAGGCGTCCGCGATACGGATAAGCCAGTTCCCAGATTTTGCGGAGGAATTCGGTCATGTGCCGCTTATTTTTCGAAGGAAAACCGGAGAAAGCGAGAATATTTGTTGTGTATACCGTCCTGGCTTCCGTTAACGACCGCCTCAGTTACCAGCCCAAAGTGTCGTCCGGGCCAGAATGGCAGCCGTCTTGAGCCATCGTTTACAGGTGATCGGTGAGCAAACTTGGAACGCAGCCGAGCAAAATGACGAGCCCGGCCAGGATGACCAAAGCCAGCAAGGTGAGCGCCGGGACTTTGATGGCAGGGGCATTTTCCGGGGCGTCTTGCACGTAGGCTTCTTTAAGCACGCGCAGATAGTAGTAGAACGAGACCGCGCTCATGGCGATGGCCAAAATGACGAGCCAGAGCAGTCCTAAATTTTTCTCGTCGGCGGCCACCGCCGCGCTGAACAGCAGGAATTTGCCGATGAACCCGGCCAGCGGCGGAATGCCGCCCAGTGACAAGAGGAAAATAAGCAGACAGAGCGACAGCAACGGCGCGCGGCGGCTGAGACCGGCAAAATTTTTCATGGCATCACTGCCGGTGGCGTTTTCCACGACTGCCACCACGCCAAATGCGCCGACGACCGTGAGGCCGTAGGTGATCACATAAAACATCATGGCCGGGCGGCTGGCGTTGGTATTGGCCAGCACGCCGAGCAGCATATAGCCCGCATGAGCGATGGCCGAGTAGGCGAGCAGGCGTTTGACGCTGGACTGCACGATGGCCGTGAGATTGCCGATAACCATCGAAAGCGCGGCGATAATGGCGATGACCGGCGTCCAGCCCGCACTATAACCATGTAGAACGGCGCTGCCTTCCGTGCCGGCAAAGCCAACCGAGAGCAGGGTGGCCAAAATGTAAAAGCTGGCGACCTTGGAACCGGCTCCGATAAATGCGGCGCTGGGCGTCGGTGCGCCTTCGTAAGCGTCGGGTGCCCACAAGTGAAAGGGCACGGCGGCGACCTTGAAACCAAAACCAATCACCGTCATGACCAAGGCCACGATAAGTAATGGATCGAGGCCCTTGCCAGCAAGGTTGTTCGCAATTTCGGTCAGGTTGGTTGAACCGGCTGCGCCGTAGAGCAGGCTGAAGCCAAATAACAAGAACGCCGCTGACATGCCGCCGAACAGGAAATATTTCAAAGCCGCCTCGCTGGACCGCACGTTGCGTTTGTTAAAGGCGGTCAGGATGTACAGCGCGAGACTGGCCAGTTCCAGCGAGATGAAAATCATCAGCAAATCCCAGGAGCTGACCAAAAACATCAGGCCAATGGTGCCCAGCAGAATGAGCGAGAGATATTCGCCCACGTGGTCGGTAAATTTGCCCGAGGTGGAAATCAGGATGGTAAAAATGGTCAAGACGAGGATGGCCGCTTTGATAAAATCCGTTTGGCGGTCCACCATAAGGATGCCGTTCTGAAAATTGCAATGGTCCTGCCGCCACAGCACAAACGCGGCAGCCAAGGCGCAGCCGAATACCGCGAGCAAGCCGCCCAAATTGAAGCGAACGGCAAGGGACTTTTCCCGCAGGACAGTCAGGTCGGCGGCGAGCACCGCGAGCATGGTCAGCGTGACGATGGTTTCCGGCGCGGCGAGCCGGAGTATTTGCAGATAGTCCAACTGGTTCATTGCGCACCTCCATTCAACAAGCGCGCGAACATGGGCGATTTAAGGCAGGGATCAATCCAGTTCATCAACAGGCCGGGGAACAAGCCGATGGCCAGCGACGCCGCAATCAACAGCACCGCTCCGACCCGCTCGGGCACGGTAATGGGTTCCATCGGATGCGCGTCATGGTCGCTGTGTGCCAGGGGCGGCAGGTCCGAATAAAAAGCTTTTTGCACGGCGCGCAAGGTATAGGCCACGCCAATGATAATGCCAAGGCCGGACAGAATGGCCGTGATGGGATACACCTGCCATGCGCCTGCGAGCACTTGGAATTCTGCCACAAATCCGCTGAAGCCCGGCAAGCCCATCGAGGCGACACCGGCAATCACAAACGTCACGCCCGCGAAGGGAATCAGTTTGCCCACGTTCATGCGTTCGAGGTCGTTGAAATCGCGCGTGTGCGTGCGGTCATAAACCATGCGGCCCACCACACCGAACAGCAGCCCGGCGATGATGCCGTGCGAGAACATTTGCAAGACCGCGCCGTCGAGGCCAATGGTATTCAACGTGGCCAGCCCCAACAGCACAAAGCCCATGTGGCTCACGCTGGAGTAGCCGATGACGAACTTGAAATCGCGCTGCACCAAGGCCACGCCTGCGCCGTAGATAATGCCGATGACCGCCAGTGTGGCGATGGCCCATTGCCATTCGCGAACGCCTTCCGGGAACAAAACCATTGCCACGCGCAGACAGCCATATGCGCCGAGTTTCATCACCACACCGGCAAGGAGCATCGAACCGGCGGTAGGCGCGGCCACGTGGCCGGTAGGCGCCCACGTGTGGAACGGCCACATGCCGGCCAGGATGGCGAAGCCGACGAACACGAGCGGGAACACCCAATGTTGGAAACCAACCGGCAGGGAAATTTTGGAAAGTTCCATCAAGTCCAGCGAGGGATGGCCTAATTGAGTGCGGGCCACGACCCACGCGGCGATCAAACCAATCAGCACCAGATGGCTGCCCACGAACGAGTACAAGGCCAGTTTCATGGCACCGTATTCTTTGCGGGTGCTGCCCCAGCGGGCGATGAGGAAATATTTTGGGATGATGGTCAGCTCATAAAACATAAACAACAGGAGCAGGTCAAAGCTCAGGAACACACCGTACACACCGCCGATGAGCGCGAGGTAGAAGGCGAAAAATTCCTTGGTGCGCTTCTCGATATTCCACGAGAATAAAATACCAGTGACAGCCGCCAGCCCGGTCAAGACCACCAGCACAAGGCTGATGCCATCGGCGGCGAGATAATAACTTGCGCCCAGGGCGGGAATCCAACTGGTCTTCACGATGGTGGTGACGTCGCCCAGATTAGTGTGTTGGGCCTGTTGGATGGCCCCGGCAAAGGCCACGCCGCAACCCAGCACGGCGGTGAACAGCGCAACGATGCGCGCCGCCCGCGCGTTGTCACGCGGCAGGAGCATCAGCACCAGTACGCCAATGAACGAAATATATATGGTCCAGGCCAGCATGTTAAAAAGTCAGTTGTTGCACCAGTTTCACGACACTGGCGTCGATGGAGCCCTGCACGAGCTGCGGCCAGATGCCGAGCACAAACATCAGGGCAATGCTCGGGATGACGAGCAGGCGTTCCGAAAACGTGAGGTCCGGCAGCTTGAGCCAGCGCTCGTTCAGCGGGCCGCAGAATACGCGTTGAATCAAGGTGAGCAGGAAAATGGCGGTGACCAGCAAACCAATGGTGGCAATGACCGCTGCCCACGGCGCGAGCGGGAACACGCCCTTGAAAATTAGGAATTCGCCGACAAAGCCATTCAAGCCCGGCAGCCCCAGCGACGAAAACAGCGCAATACCCATCAGGCCGGTGAGCACGGGCACGACTTTGCGGAGGCCGCCGAAATCTTCGAGGTCGCGCCGGCCGGCACTGCGTTTCTCAATCAACGCCACAAACAGGAACAAGGCCGAGGCGGTCAGGCCGTGGTTGAACATCTGAAGGAGCACGCCGTCGAGTGCGGCGGCTTTTTGAATTTCCGGCTGATTGACGCCGGTGGCCGCGCCCACGGCCGCAAACATGGCCAGCAGACAGTAGCCGAGATGGTTGACGGAGGAATAGGCCAGCATGCGTTTAAGATCGCGTTGCGCAAAAGCGGCAAAGGCTGAGAGCACAATCGTGGCGAGGGCCAGCCAGAGGAGCGGCGTCAACACCAGACGGATTTGTTCGGGGAAAATCGGCAGTAGAATCCGCAGGAACCCGTACACGCCCATCTTGGACATCACGCCCGTGAGCATCATGGTCACGGCGCTGGGCGCTTCGGAGTAGGCATTGGGCAGCCAGGTGTGAAACGGCACCACCGGTACCTTGACGGCGAAGCCAAGGAACACGCCGAGGAAAATGAGCAGGCCCATTTGCTGCCAGCCGAAGGCGGCGTGCAATTTGGTGGCGAGTTCGCCGCTCTTGGCCATGGCCGCGAGCTGGATAAAATCAAAGCTGCCCGGTGACGCGGGCGTTTTGGTGGCGAGCCAGATAGCCAGGAAACTGAGCAGCAACGCCACGCTGCCCACCATGGTGTAGATAAAGAATTGTGTCGCCGCCGGGCCGCGATTTGCGCCGCCCCAAAGTTTCACGAGGAAAAACGCGGGGATCAGGCCCAGTTCCCAGAACATGAACCAGTGAAAGAAATTCAACGCCGTAAACGTGCCGAACAATCCCGCCTGCAACCATAGGACCAGCGCAAAGTAAACGTTGGCCCGGTCTTTTATGGACCAGGAAACCAGGATGGACAGCGGCGTGACAATGGCCGTGAGCATGACCATCAACAGGCCGAGGCCGTCGATGCCCAGATAATATTGGACGCCCAGCGACGGCACCCAGTCGAATTTCTCCACGAATTGAAGTTCGCCCGACGCGCCCTTGAAATTGGCCCACAAACAAACGGCACCGGCCAGGGTGATGAGGCTGGAAAACAATGCCAGGCCGCGCGCGAGATTCTTTTGGTTCGCGCCGAGACCGGCCACCACCAGACCGCCGAAGAACGGCACCAAAGTAAGTATGGTCAGAGAATGATTCATGCTTTGTGCCCCCAAATCAGAAAGATAATCAGCAGCACCAGCGCGACCCCGATGACGCGGAGATAGGTTTGCACCCGGCCGCTGTGCAGCTTGGAAAGTCCGCTGCCGCTCTCGCGCAAGGAATCGCAGCCGGCATCGAAGCCGAGGTTCACGAGATATTCATCCATGAGCCGGTAGAGCCAGGCCAAACCGAGGAAAAGGTAGGAAACGGCCAGCACGACACCGCCAAAAATCCAACGGTCGAGAAAATCGCACAACCGGGCGGCAAAGGCATTCAGGCGAATCACCGTGAGTTCGTACAATTCATCGATGTAATATTTATTTTGCAGGAGCTTGAACACGGCGGGTTGCGCGGCTTCCAAGACGTCTTTTTCTCCGGCGGTCTTGCGCAGACGATTGCCATAGAGCAGCCAGCCAAGGCCGAGCCCGGTGAAAACGATGATCGCCGAGGTGACCATGAGGCTGAGCGTGCCGTGTTCGGTTAATTTACCGAGGTCGAATTTGGCCGCCTCGCCGGTGAGATAACTGTCAAACCAGGGCCACGCGGGTGTGCCAATCACACCCAATAAAATGGCGAACACAGCGAGGATCATCAGCGGCACGGTCATGACAGCAGGGCTTTCATGCGGCGTATGGTCGTGGGCAGAATGCGCGTGAGCGTGGTCTGTGTGCCCGTGACTGGAGGCTTCGTCCTGGCCGCGATAGCTGCCGAAGAAAACCAGGGCGACCTGACGGGTCATGTAAAAAGCCGTGAAAAGCGCGCCGGTGCAGCCGAGATAAAACGGCACGTGCGATACCGACCAGTTGCTGGCGTGATGCAAAATTTCGTCCTTGCTCCAGAAGCCGGAGAAGAAGAGCGGGAAACCCGACAAGGCCAGCATGCCGATGGCATAGACGGCAAAGGTCACCGGCATATATTTCTTGAGGCCGCCCATTTTGCGCACGTCTTGTTCCTCATGGCAGCCATGGATGACCGAGCCGGAACCGAGGAACAGCAGCGCCTTGAAAAATGCGTGCGTAATCAAATGGAACATGCCCACCGCCACGCCGCCCACGCCAATGCCCATCATCATGTAACCGAGTTGCGAAACCGTGGAATAGGCGAGGATGCGTTTGATGTCGTTTTGGGCCACGGCGATGGATGCGGCAAAAATGGCGGTGATGGCGCCGACCCACGTGATGACCTGAAGCATGGGCGTGGAATCCAAATACAAACCAGCGCCAAACAAGGGCGACTGCGACATCAACGGATAGACGCGGGCCACTAGAAATACACCGGCGGCCACCATCGTGGCAGCGTGAATGAGGGCGCTGACGGGCGTGGGGCCTTCCATCGCATCCGGCAACCACACGTGCAACGGCACCTGGCCGGATTTACCCACGGCCCCGAGGAAGATAAGCAGTCCCACCATCGTGGATACCGCCAGCCCGCCAATGGTCACGTGAGCCGCCATGGCCGTAAGCGCAGTCGTCTCCATGCAGCCGTGGCCGTGATCGTAAAAATTCAGTGTGCCGGTCTGCGCATAAAGCCAGACCATGCCGAGCAACAGGCCAAGGTCGCCGATGCGCGTGGTGATAAAGGCTTTCTTCGCCGCTGCGGCTGCGCTGGGCTTGTGATACCAGAAGCCGATGAGCAGGTAGCTGGTTAACCCGACGATTTCCCACGAGACGAAGAAGAGAAATAAATTGTTCGCAATGACCACGCCGAGCATGCCTGAGGCAAACAACGCCAGGAAACAGAAGAACCGCATGAAATTCGGGTCGTGCGCCATGTAGCCCACGCTGAAGATGAAAATCAACATGCCTACGAACGTCACCATTACGAGCATGATGGCCGTCAACGGATCGAGCACCCAGCCGAGTTGCAACCAGTTGTCTGTGCCGCCGAACTGGAGCCAGTTGAAACTATAAACCTCGCGATAGACGCCTTCGCCGTGGCCGAGCGTGGCGTAAAATGCGCAGAGCGAAAGCAGGGAGCCCGCGGCCATGGCGCCGATGGCCAGCGTGGCCGCCAGCTTGCGCTGCGGTTGCTTGTTCACGGCGATGATGCCGGCGGCCACGAGTGGCAGCACCGGAATCAGCCAGAGATATTGGACAATCCAGTTCATCCCTTCAGCTCCTTCACTTCATCCAGGTTGGATGTTCTTTTGTGACGGTAAATGGCGATGACGAGCGCGAGGCCGACGGCGGCTTCCGCTGCGGCCAAGGCCATGGAAAACAGGACAAAGATGAAACCGGTCAACGCCTCGGGATGCGGGCCGAAACGCCAGAAGGCAATCAGGTTCAAGTTGGCGGCGTTCAACATCAACTCGATGCCGACGAGCACGAGAATGGCGTGACGGCGCGTGACCGCCCCGGCAAAACCCGTGGCGAACAACAGCGCGGAAAATAACAGGCAGCCTTGCAGTGGACTCATTGGGCACCTTCCTTTCCGGCTACGTAAGCGCTGACGCTCGCGGCAGGAATTTCTTTGGTCGAGGTTTGAGGCTTGGTATCCGTCCCCGGTTCTTCTTTGTAAGCGATGATGACCGCGCCAATCATGGCGGCGGTGAGCATCAACGCGATGATTTCGAGCGGCAGGACATATTGGGTCATCAGGACATCGCCGACATCCTTAACCGTGATATGCGGAGCGGGCGCGTTGCCGCTGGCGAGCACGTGGCTATGCAGAACCGCCCAGCCGAGCGCGGTGAACACCAGGACGGAAACCACGGCCCCGGCGAACCAGCCGGAGGTGAGCACGCTCTTTTCAGGCGTTTCGCCGCTGCTCGTGAGCAGCACGGCAATCACGATGAGAATGGCGATGGCCCCGACGTACACGAGAATTTCGGTGAAGCCGACGAACTCGGCATTGAGTTGCAAATAAACCGCGGCGATGCCGGAGAAGCAAATCGCCAGCATCAATGCGCTGTGCACCAGATTGCGCAGGCACATGGCCGTGCCCGCCGCCAGCAGCGTCACAACCAACGTGATGAGGAGTGGAGTGGACATGATTATTCGGCAAAGCGATACGTGCGTTTGCCCAGGTTTTGTTTTTTCATCAAGGCGCTGCCGAGAACGACATAGGCGCCGGCCAAGATCGCGCTGCACACCAGCCAGCGTTGCCAGTCCTGGCCCATGAAATGCCAGATGCCCGCCACGACAATGTTGATGAGCGCGAGCGGCAGCATGAATTTCCACGCGAAGTTCATGAGTTGATCCATGCGCAAGCGCGGGAGCGTGGCGCGAATCCAGATGAACAGGCAGACCAGCGCCATGAGCTTGCCAAAGAACCAGACGTACGACGGAATCCAGGTAAGGAACGAGAATGGCGCAGTCCAGCCGCCGAGGAACAGCGTAATGCCCAGGCCATCAATGGCGAACATGCCGAGATATTCGCCGAGAAAAAACAGCGCGAACTTGAAACCGGAATATTCGGTGAAATAACCGGCGATGATTTCGGACTCGGCTTCCGGGAGGTCAAACGGCGTGCGGTTGGATTCCGCGAGCGAGGCCACGAGGAACAGCAGGAACCCGGCAAAACCCCACGGCGTGAACACAAACCAATGCGCGATGCCAAACGTATATTGATTTTGGTGCTGGACGATGGCGGAGAGGTTCAGCGAGCCGACGATCATTACCACGGTCACCGCGCTCAGGATGAGCGGGATTTCGTAGCTGATCATTTGCGCAATGGCGCGCATGGCGCCGAGCAGCGAGTATTTGTTGCGGCTCGACCAGCCCGCCATGAAGACGGAAATTTCCACGGCACCGCCCACGGCAAAGAAAAATAGCACACCGGCATCGAAGTCCGACACGGTCATGTTGCGGCCAAAGGGCAGCACGGAGTAGGCGAGCAACACCGGAACCAGCATCACCACCGGCGCGAGAAAATGCACCAGCTTGTCCGCCGCGCGCGGCACGATGTCTTCCTTGGTGAGCATCTTCAAGCCGTCCGGCAGGAACTGGCCGAAACCGGCGAGCCGGATTTTGGTAAAGGGAATGCCCACGCGATTGGGGCCGTAACGATTTTGAATGCGGCCAATGCCTTTGCGTTCGATGACCGTGACAATGGAAAATAACGCGGGAAATACGACCGGAATCAGCGCGATGGAAAGGATCGCCGAGACCAACGGCTGCCAGGCACCGGGAATGAAACCCATCAACTGATGCTTGAGCGTCACGAAAATTTGGTCGAGCTGGTCGAACATTTTTATTTCAGGTTAAAATTATTTAGATGCCGGCGGCGGCGTGGTTGTGGGCGCAATTGCAGGCGCAGTTGCGGGCACGTTTGGGGTGGTTGCCACCGGGGCCGGGGCGGCGGCGGCGGCGGCAGCGGCTTTCGCCTTGGCTTCAGCGGCCGCCTTGGCCTTGGCCTCTGCCTTGGCTTTTTCGCCAGCAATCACGGCGTCGGATTCCTGCGCGTCCTCGGGATGCAATTTTTGGTAATACTCGTTGGACTTGGAGAGGTCGTTTTTGTGCAGCAACAAGTTGTTAAACCGGTCGGCCGTGCTCAGCTCGAACTCGGTGTTCATCTTGATGGACTCGAACGGGCAGACCTCCACGCAAATCGAGCAACTCATGCACACGGAAATATCAATGTCGAAGGTTGCCGGGTACAATTGCGGCTGGCCCTTGTAATCGGGGCGTTTGTCCTTGCTCTTGATGATGTAGATGCATTGCGGCGGGCATTCCTTCTCGCAAATCTGGCAGGCCACGCAGCGGAGCCCTTTTTCCGGGTCGTTATCGTACACCAGCATGGGGAACTGCCGGGTGTTGTTCTTTTGCGGCAGGCGTTCCTCGGGATATTGCACGGTGGTGAGGCGCTCCTTCGAGACGTAGCTCCCGAAGAAGTTTTTGGCGGTCACCGCCATGCCTTTGATGATTTGTTCACCGAGCATAAAATTAATTCAGTTCACCGGTCCACTTCACCCAGCACAATGTCCACGCTGCCGAGAATCACCACGGCATCGGAAATATTGTGGCCCAGGCACATGTCTTCCAAGACGGTCAAATTGATGAAGCTCGGCGGGCGAATGCGGAACCGGTATGGGTTCGGCGTGCCATCGCTGATCAGGTAGAAACCGAGTTCGCCCTTGGGCGATTCGACCCGGCCATAAACTTCGCCCGCTTTCGGACGAAATCCGCGCAGCTTGGACTTGGGGTCCATCACGGGGCCGGCGGGAATATCGCGAAAGGCCTGCTGCAAAATTTTGATGCTCTCGCGCATTTCGAGCACGCGCACCATGTAACGGTCGTAAATGTCCCCGTGGTCGCCGACCGGCACTTTGAAATCGAACCGGCTATAAATGCCGTATTTATCGACCTTGCGGAGGTCATAATTCACGCCGGAGGCGCGGAGCATGGGGCCGGTGAGCGAGGCGCTGACGGCGAGGGCCTTGGGAATGACGCCCACGCCCTGGGTGCGCGCGAGCAGAATTTCGTTCGCCGTGAGGAACGCTTCAAATTCATCCAGAAACAGGCCGTATTCATTGACCACTTTATGGGCCTGCGCGAGCCACGCATCGTTCACATCCACGCGCACGCCGCCGAAGCGCATATAATTGCACATCATGCGCGCGCCGCTGACGGACTCGAACAAATCCAAAATTTTTTCGCGTTCGCGGAAGGCATACATCATCGGCGTGCCGAGCGCGCCCATGTCCTGCACGAAGAAACCAATCAGGCACGTGTGATTTTGGAGGCGCGTCAGTTCCGCCATGATGACGCGGATGTATTCGGCGCGTTCCGGCACGGCCAGGCCCGCGAGTTTCTCAACGGTCAACGCATACGCCCAGTTGTTGGTCATCGAGCAGAAATAATCCAGCCGGTCCGTATACGGCATCATGCCGAGATAGGAAATATTCTCGCCGATTTTTTCGTGGTTGCGATGCAGGTAGCCGAACACCGGCTTGAGCTTCACCACTTTTTCGCCGTCCAGCACCACGTCCATGCGGAACACGCCGTGCGTGGAGGGATGGTGCGGTCCCATGGAGACCTCGAGCAATTCGCACATGCCCTGGCCATGGTCATCCAGCTTGGGTTTGACCTCGTAATTTTTCGGCGGCATGGCGGTGACGGCACTCATGGTTTCACCTCCGCGGGGTAATGTTTTTTGGCCTCGGCCAGCACCTCGTCGTGCGGCGTGGGCTCGTATTCGAAATCGTCCGGGGCAATGTAATCGCGCCGCATGGGAAAGCCGGCAAAGCCGTCCCACATGAGAATGCGCCGCAAATCGGGATGACCGTCAAACAACACGCCGTACAGGTCGTAAACTTCGCGCTCTTGAAATTCCGCGCCACGCCACAGGGGCGTCAGCGACGGCAAATGCGTGCCGCTTGTGCGGTCCTGGGTGCGCAACCGCAGCACGACGGGACCGTGCTTTAATTCCATGGAATACAGGTGATAAACCACTTCCAGAAAACCGGGGCGCACGGTCTTTTTAACTTCCTCGACTTCTTTTTCCACGCCGTCCACCACCTGCCTGACCTTGATTTTTTCGGTGAGCTCCTTCTCCGGCCAGTCAATGCCGGTGACATTCGAGCAAAAATCCAGTTTCAACGCGGCGTCATCGCGCAGGAACGTGGCCACGGCAAATCCGCTGGCGGCATCCACCAGCAACGAGCGGTCACCGGCCGGACATTCGTTCGGCACCAGCTCGAGCCTGGCCGCCGGGAAGGCGGTTTCAAGGCGCGCTTTGATTTGTTCGAGAGTTTCCACAGTGAACACTGGTTAGCGTTTGATTAACGGAGGGTGCCAAACCTCATTATTTTTCGGCGGCTGCAAATCTTCCCCGGCATAAGCCGGCACGGGAAATTCGCTGGGCACAGCGGCATTCAGATGGCGCGGGCGATCCGGGCCGGTGAGCTTTTGGGCCAGGATTTTTTCCTGCAACGTCATGATCGCGTGAATCAACGCCTCGGGCCGGGGCGGACAGCCGGGGATGAACACATCCACCGGCAGATAACGGTCAATGCCCTTCAGCACGTTGTAACCTTGCTTGAACGGGCCGCCGGAAATGGCGCACGCGCCCATGGCGATGACGTATTTGGGCTCGGGCATCTGGTTGTAGAGCCGCACCACCAGCGGGGCCATTTTCTTGGTCACCGTGCCGGCCACAATCATCAAATCCGCCTGCCGGGGCGAGGGCCGAAAGACTTCCGCGCCGAAACGGGCCAGGTCAAACCGGGCCATGGAAGCCGCCATCATTTCGATGGCGCAACAGGCCAGGCCGAACGTGAGCGGCCACACGGAATTGGCGCGACCCCAGTTATACAAGTCCTCCAGGGTGGTCACATAGACACCTTGTTTCTGAAGCTCGTTTTTTAGACCGTCGTCATTCATGGCAAATCCATTTATTTCCAGGCCAAAAATCCCTTGCGCCAGGCCCAAACCAGGCCTTCGACCAGCAGCAGGATGAACACTAGCATGGCGATAAAAGCCCCCACGGGCAGGCTGGTAAAGGACACCGCAAAGGGCAGCAGGAAAATGGTTTCCACATCAAACACCAGAAAGATGATGGCGTAGAGGTAATACTCGGAACGGAAGTGAATCCATGCGTCGCCCTTGGCTTCGAGGCCGCACTCGTAAATGGCGTTTTTGTCCTTGCCCGGTTTGGCCGGGGAAAAGCAGCGGGCCCACGCCCACGCCGCCGCCAGCGGCGCCAGCGCGAAGCCGATGGCGAGGCCAATCAGCAGCAACAACACCAGATAAGGATGTAGGTTCATTTCCATCGTCAACACCACCAGTTTGCCCCGCGCCGGTTTTTACGGCTTTGCATAAATTGCCAATTGCTCAACAAAAAAGGTGCTGTTGCGGAATTGATCAAAATAAGAAGTGCGAAAACACGGGGAAAAATTATAAGTTTTGCGAAACTAGCGGCACGGTGCCGCAGTCCAAAGGCTGCGCGCGCTAGGTGGACGTTGGGTTGGTGGCCGTGCGCAAAGACCGCCGCGTGAGGGCACGCGGCCTACAGGATTTCCCGGAACCACGGACGTTGTAGGCCCGGTGCCGCTGCCAATTGATTGAACAACCAAGGAACGAAGGGAACCAAGGTAGCAGGGAGCCATTAAAATTGTACGCGGGTCGAATGCTTGGGAGCGCGACTTGTCCCAAGTCGCAGCCCATCGACAGCCAGAGGCGCTGATTATTTTAAACGTATCGGCTAATTTACGAGCTGCGGATTGGGGACAATCCGCGGTCCGGCCGCCCGGCTCGTGAGGACGCTCGTGCAACGGGGGGGCGATTGAAGAGCACCTCTCCCCGGCCCTCTCCGCATTGCAAGCAATGCAGCGAGGGAGAAATCTGCGCGGCGCGTATCCAGGAGTCTCGTCTCTTACCTGAACCCTTAACCCTTCAACCTATTTTCATAATTCGTGTCATTCGCGAAATTCGCGGATTAAATCGTGTTTATTGGTGGCTTTGAGTTGGGGACTCGTGTAACTCGTCCCTCCGAGGGTGGCCGTCCGCAAGGACCCTTGCCGCAATTGCCCGCAGGCGCTGTCTGCCCTTGACCCTTAAACCTCTTGATCACTTGAAACTGAACACTGAACACTCATCTTCAAGTTGTTTTCTTCGTTCCCTGGTTGTTCAATTTTGGGCTGCGGCACCTTGCCCAAATTGTAAATGCCGATGGCTGGTAGATGGCATGAGTTGTTGGCAGGTGAGCGCCGAAGCGCTACACCCACCAACGTATGAACTCACAAAAACTAAATAACTCCGAAGTTCGCGCG
>Ga0265327_10002004_pt1 | contig 23019 bp, 23 predicted proteins | sample 41621metaG_FD_202089 | JGI IMG/M metagenome (GOLD analysis project Ga0265327, IMG submission 202089) | Rhizosphere microbial communities from Carex aquatilis grown in University of Washington, Seatle, WA, United States - 4-16-21 metaG | ecosystem: Host-associated > Plants > Roots > Rhizosphere...
CACCCGAAGACGGGTGTCACCGACGACGCAGTTTCCTCATAGCTGCATCGGCCAGCTGGAGTGCACATTCGGACCGAATAGGACTTATTTGGGAACTGGCATCCTCATCGATGAGCGGCATGTCGTAACCTGCGCCCATAACCTTTACGACAATGTTGATCGGACCTTAGTGAAGGCTGTGCGGTTCGCTTGTGCTCTCGATGCTGATCGGTATCCGTATGGCCAGTGGATCGGAGCATCTGGCGTATCCGTGCCGCAAGAGTACCGGTTGGCTAATCCACCAAACCCGAATGATCCTAACTTCGATTCCACCGAGATTACCCCGTATTTGTATGACTATGGCCTAGTGCGATTGGCAAAGGCAGTGAACAATGGCGTTAACGGATACCCATTCCTGTACGCGGCGAGTGACGGTGATTTTGCTGCGGTGTCTAATCGGAATGCCATTTCAGGCTACCCCGGGGACAAAGAGAGTGGGACCATGTGGTCTGCGAGTGGCCCGGTGATTTGCACCGAGGACGGAGAATTTCTATTTCACAAGATCGCCACATCTAACGGGCAAAGTGGCGCCAGTATCATCTCGCCATTCCCGGGCACGCCTGCTTCGATGGCCTCGATCGGCGGCATCCATGTCGCCGGTTCTGTCCTCCTTGGCACCAATTGGGCTGTCAGAGTGACACCGGACGTAGTCAATTGGTTCGAAGGGCAGCTTCGTTAGGCGAGCGGTGGCGGTCGGATTTCGCTACATCACTCCCACCGGATCCAGAGTGCCGCGAGGACCCTTGATCTTCGTAGAGGCAGTCCTCACACACCTCTCCGTCCGTCGACTCGACGGACTCCTGTCATCCTTGGGCTGAGCACTGGAATCGGCGACACCGGCGGGCGCCGAAGGCTGGTCCCGCCGGTGTCGCCGGAGATCCATCGGGGGAATGGACATCTCCCTGCTCACGAACCGGACAGGTCCCGGTCCTCTCGGATCGCACGAGCTGTGCGATCGGCCAGCACCAGGACGCTCAAGCCCAGGGCATGGACGGCGGTGTCCTGTCCGAGGTCGAACAGGGTTCGGAGCCGGTCGTGTGCGGCCTTGAGCTCGACGAGCAGGTCTCGGGTGGTTCCGTCGGGAAGCTGGTGGCCGACGAGCTGGGTCACTTCGGCCACAGCCAAGGCGGCCTCGCCGAAGGCCAGGCACGTCTCGAGGTCGGCACGGGTGATGTGAGGCATGGGATTCTCCTGATCCTGGCCGCCCGGCTGCCTCGTGAGCCTGGACGACACGATCTCGAATAAGCGCTCCCCACCAGAGGGGAGCGACGAGGCCTCGTCGATCCCTGACTGCGCCTTGCCGGGCCGACGCGCCGGGTCCAGGGAGGGAGCGTCAGCTCCCAGCGAGGACAGCCACCCGAGTGAATGACTTGATATTCACCGTCGGTGGCTCCCGCAGCGGCCCTTGACGCGGCTGGTCGGCGGCCCGGCAACCACCGTGGTGACCCCGCACTACGCGTTGCTCCGCGAATCGTGCTGCGAATGCCCTGTTTGCGGCACCCTTTCAACACCTAAGTCAATACCCTCGGACCACCCTCGGACCACCCTCGGGCCATGCGAGCAGATCAGTGGCGAACGACCGGCCCCAACCAAGAAGTCCCTGGTCAGGGATCTGGATGGGAGAAAGTTGACAGGTTAGTTGACACCCTTGCGGCCAGGGTGGGCCGCATGGCTCCCAACCCGTCAACAGGCCACCACGAACTCCCAGGTCAGCGACGTGCCGGGGAGAAAGGTCACAACTTAGGTCACACCCTCTCCAGCACGGTGCGGGGCATGTCCGCGATCCGTCACATCCCGCCCCCCGCCGACGTCGTCCCACCGGCCGACCGCCGGGTCGTCGAGGGGATCCTCGCCCGACTTCAGCGTCCTGGGGGCCTCGACGACTTCACCACCCAGGTCCGAGCCGTCCGGGGCTGCCGGCGGCCCGTCCGCTTGGCAGGTCGGGTCACGGCATCCGGGCCGAGTGGGATCCCCGAGGTCCGCTTCGACACCCGGAGGCTGTCCGACGGAGTGCTGCTGAAGGCGTGTGGCTCCCGCCGGGAGACGGTCTGTCCGCCCTGTGCCTCCCTCTACCGGGGCGACGCCTTCGCTCTGGTGGCAGCCGGCCTCCGGGGCGGCAAAGGCGTGCCCGAGACCATCGGGGACCACCCGGCCGTTCTGCTGACCCTGACCGCCCCGAGCTTCGGTGCGGTCCATCGCCGGCGACCCGATGGCACCTGCCATTCGACCAGCACCCGGTGCGAGCATGGGCGGGCTCTTGTCTGCGGACATCGGCACCCGGAGTCCGACCCCGCCCTCGGCCAGGCCCTCTGTCCCGACTGCTACGACTACGAGGGGGCCGTGCTCTTCAATGCCGGGGTGTCCGAGCTCTGGCGTCGGACCACCATCTACGCCGTTCGGGCCCTGGGCTCGCTCCTCGGTCTGTCGTCCCGCCAGGCCTCCCGACAGCTCCGCCTGTCCTACGTGAAGGTGGTCGAGTTCCAGAAGCGTGGATCTGTCCACCTGCATGCCCTCGTCCGGGCCGACCGGTGGGAGGACGAGCACGGAGCGGCACCCGCCGGCATCGACCCGGACCTTCTGGCCACCGCCCTGCAGATGGCGGCCCGGAGGGTCAGCGCTCCGGTGCCCGGGTCGACCACCGGCGCCCGCCACGTCTGGGGCACCCAGATCGACACGACGTTCGTGGCCGACGCCGAGAACGGGCGGGCTCGGGCCGCCGCCTACTTGGCCAAGTATGCGACCAAGGGCACCGACGAGTTCGGCCTACTCGACCATCGACTCCCGTCGGGCATCTGCCGGGACGTCCGGCTGCCCGAGCACTTGCGGATGCTCGTGGGGACGACCTGGTCGCTCGGGGAAGACGAATCCTTGGCGGGAATCGGACTCCAGCGATGGTCCCACACCTGCGGGTTCCGGGGACACTTCCTGACCAAGTCCCGGCGGTGGTCGACCACCTTCGGGGAGCTCCGATCGGAACGCCAGAGGTGGCGTCTGAAGCAGAAGGGAGTCACCGAGGAGCCGGCAACCGAGGGGATGGTCACCACCTCCGAATGGTCCTTCGAGGGTTCGGGCTACGTCACGGCTGGTGACGCCTGCCTTGCCCGATCTGTCGAGGAGCAGCTCCGTGTCGGGCGAGTGCTGGAGCGCGAGTCGGTCCCACGCTTGCCCTCAGGTGCTCCGGTCGAGCTCGGCGTCCTGTGATGGACAAGCTCCTTCTCACCATCGAAGAGGCCGCCGACCAGCTCTCCATCGGTAGGACGAAGGCCTACGAGCTCGTGGGCACCGGTCGGCTCGAGACAGTCTCGATCGGGCGCTGCCGCCGGGTTCCGGTCCAGGCCCTCGCCGAGTTCGTGCGCCAGCTCCGCGAACCGAGCACGACCGGTCCCAACTCGGGCACACTTGCGTCCGGACGATCGCGCGCGACGTCCATCCGTCCGGTTCCGGACGAAGCATCCCGTGCGCCTGTCGAACCGCCAACGACATCGAGCGAGCACTGCATGCACGAACATCCAGTCCCGACGACGACGCTGGTGACAATCCGTCAGCGCTCCGGCGGATAGCACCGATGGCCCAGATCCAGCGGAGGACTACGGCAAGGGGCAATACCCGGTACGACGTGCGGTTGCGCATCGGTGGGCGCGTTGTCACCAGGACCTTCCGGCGGCGGCGAGATGCCGAGGCCTATGCCATCACAGCCGAAGCCGACCGACTGCGCGGTGTGGTCATCGACCCGGCTCGAGCGAAGGTAGCCCTCGGCCGCTACGCCGAGTCCTACCTGGAGGGTCGGGGCGACCTGGCCGAGAGGACCCAGGACCGTTACCGGTACCTGCTCAGTCACCACATCGCCCCGTCGCTCGGCAAGCGCCCGATCGGGGCGATCACCCCTGGTGAGGTACGCCAGTGGCACGCCGACCTCTACCGCCGCATGCCGGCCACCGCCGCCGGCGCCTACCGGCTCCTGTCCCAGATCATGCGTGCCGCCCTCACCGACGAGATCATCGCCAGGAACCCGTGCCAGGTCCGCGGGGCGGCAACGGAACGGGCGCCGGAGCGTCCCGTGGCGTCCATTGCGCAGGTCAACGCCGTTACCGAGCTCATGCCACTCACGACCAGGATCGGGGTGCAGCTGGCGGCGTGGTGTCAGCTTCGACGGGCCGAGGTGCTTGGTCTCCGCAGAATGGATGTCAACCTTCTCCACCGCACGATCACGATCGCCGTGACACGGGCGCCGTCGATGACCAAGCCAGAGATCATCAAGCCTCCGAAGACAGCGGCCGGACGCCGGACCCTGGCCATCCCCGGTCACCTGATCGCCGACCTGCAGGACCACCTGGACCAACGCACGGGGGCTTCGCCAGATGCGTGGCTCGTCCCCTGCTCCGCTCGCACCCTCGAGCGACACTGGCAGGAAGCCCGGGACGCGGCCGGACTCCACGGTCTCCGCTTCCACGACCTTCGCCACACGGGCCTGACCCACGCCGCCGCCACCGGGGCGACCACCGCCGAGTTGATGCATCGGGCAGGCCACGCCTCGCCCCTGGCCGCCCTGCGCTACCAGCACGCCACACAGGACCGTGACCGTGCACTGGCCGACGCATTGAGCGGCCTCGCAGCCGGATCGGGCCACGTCCCGCGCGATGGACGCGCGATGGAACGGATCAACGGGGTGTCCGAGCAACGCCGTCCGCCGGCCGATCTGCCCTTGACCAGCCACGACGATGAGCAGTCCCAACGGGATTCGAACCCGTGTCGCCACCTTGAGAGGGTGGTGTCCTAGGCCTCTAGACGATGGGACCCTGACGGGCCGCCCGCGGGCGGCCCGGTACGTCGATACTGCACTCGATCACTCCGGGGGAGCAATCTGCCACACCGGCCCGGATCCGGACCACTGCGAGCGCTCGGGGGGGAGGGCTCGAACCTCCAACCTCATGAACCAGAATCACGCGCGCTGCCAGTTGCGCCACCCCCGAATGGGCGAAAGGTCAATTTAGCCGACCCTGAGCCTCCCCGGGACGCCATTGGCGTCGGGGCGGGGGCAGGTGCGCCGGGCGAGCCTCCCCCGCCTCACTACGATCGCAGGGTGGACGCGCAGCGGGTGGTCATCGTCGGCGGCGGCGTCCTCGGCACCATGCACGCCCTCGAGGCCTGCCGGCGGGGCTGGGAGGTCACCCACCTCGAGGCCGACGCCGGCCCCCGACGGGCGTCGGTCCGGAACTTCGGGCTGGTCTGGGTCAGCGGGCGGGCGGGCGGCCCCGAGCTCGACCTGGCCCTGCGGGCCCGTGAGCTGTGGGGGCAGATCGCCACCCACTCCCCCGCCGTCGGGCTCCGTCCGGACGGCTCCGTCACCGTCGCCCGCCACGAGGCCGAGCTGGCCCTCCTGGCCGAGGCGGCGGCCCGGCCCGATGCCGGCCTCCGCGGCTTCGAGCTGCTCGACGTGGCCGGCGTACGGGCGGCCAACCCGGCCCTCCGGGGTGACCACCTCGGCGGGCTGCTGTGCCGGCGGGACGCCGTGGTCGAGCCCGGGCTGGTCCTCGGCGCCCTCCGGGCCACGCTGGAGGCGACCGGCCGCTACACCTGGCACCCCCGGCGGCAGGTGGTCGACGTGGACACCTCCTCGGCGGGCACCGCCACCGCCGTCGACCATCTCGGCGAGCGCCACGACGGCTCGGTGGTCCTCCTCTGCATCGGCGACCGGCTGTCCGGCCTCGGCGGCCGGGTCGGCGCCACCCTCGCCGCCGCCCCGCTACGGCGCTGCCGTCTCCAGATGCTCCAGACCGCGCCGGCCGGCGAGCGGCTCACCACCGCCGTGGCCGACGGCGACTCGATGCGCTACTACCCCGCCTTCGACCTCCCCGGACGGGACGCCCTGCCCGACCCCGCCCCCGCCACCGCCGCCTTCGGCATGCAGCTCCTCATCGCCCAGCGGGTCACCGGCGCCCTGACCATCGGCGACACCCACGTCTACGACGAGCCGTTCGACTTCGCCGTCCAGGAGCACCTCTACGACGAGCTGGTGGCCCGGGCCGAGTCGGTCCTCGGCTGGCCGCTCCCGCCGGTCGCCCGGCGCTGGGCCGGCGTCTACACCGTGGTGACCGACGACCGCCTCTACTACCGCTCGAGCCCCGACCCCGGGGTCGTCGTGGTGACCGGCCCGGCCGGTCGGGGCATGACCCTGTCGCCCGCCATCGCCGAGGAGACCTGGGAGGAACTGCTCCGATGACCCCACCGATCCGACTGGCCGCGCTCGACATGGCCGGCACCACCGTGGCCGACGAGGGGGCGGTCGAGGAGGCGTTCCAGTCCGCCCTCGACGCCGTGGGCCTGGTGGCCGGCGACCTCGTGTCCGACCCGGCCGACTACATCCGACGCACCATGGGCCAGTCCAAGATCGTGGTCTTCACCGAGCTGCTGGGCGGCGACCGGCACCGGGCCGAGCGGGCCAACGAGGCCTTCGAAGCCGCCTTCGACCGGGCCGTCGGGCGGGGCGAGGTGGCCGCCCTGCCGGGCGCCGAGGACGCGTTCGCGGCGCTGCGCGACGGCGGGGTGCGGATCTGCCTGACCACCGGCTTCTCGCCCGCCACCCGCGACCGCATCATCGAGGCCCTCGACTGGGCCGGTCGGATCGACCTCGCCCTCTCCCCCGCCGACGCCGGGCGCGGCCGGCCGTGGCCGGACATGATCCTGGCCGCCGTGCTCCGACTGCGCATCGACGACGTGGCCGAGGTGGCGGTGGCCGGCGACACCACCTCCGATCTGCTGGCCGGCACCCGGTCCGGGGCGTCGGTGGTGGCCGGGGTCCTGACCGGCGCCCACTCGGCGGAGGAGCTGGCGACCGCGCCCCACACCCACCTGCTCGACTCCGTGGCCGACCTGCCGGCCCTGGTCCTGCCCTGATCAGCGGGTGGTGGCCCCACCGGCCGGGGCCAGGCCGAAGGAGTGGATCGAGTCGAGGTTGTCGAAGCCGATGATCCGGCCGATGGCCACCCCCACCGTCTCCTTGGCGTAGTACGGCAGGGCCGACAGCCCGTGGATGGGCGAGGTCTGCGTCGGGGTCGGGTGGGGCGTGAGGCCGACCGAGGAGGCGATGGCCATGCTGCGGGCCACGTGGAATTTGTCGGTCACGATCAGCACGTCGGTCTCGTGCCGGGGGACGAGCAGGGCCGCCGCGTCGGACAGGTTCTCCCACGAGTCGCGCCCGCCGGCCTGCAGGATGTCGTGGGCCGGCACCCCGACCGACTCGAGGTAGCGGGCCCCCGCCTCCGCCTCGGTGTAGGCGTCCCCGGGCTCCTTGGAGCCGGTCACCACGACGGTGGTGGCGTAGTGCTGGTGCCACAGCAGAGAGGCCTGGTCGAGGCGGGCCTTGAGGTCCGGCGACGGCACGCCGTCGTACTGCGCCGCCCCCATCACCACGATGGCCCCGGCCGACTGCGGTGCGTACTGCTGCCCCGTCCGCCAGACCTGGAAGGCGGTCACGCCCAGGTAGACCAGCACCGCCAGGAGCAGGTACTTGAGGATGCGGAACAGGAGCCGGAGCATGCGGAGGGCGGGCGGGACCAGGCCGACGGCGGCCGGGGTCAGCGGTCCGGGCCGGGGCCGGCCGGGCCGCCGGTCATGTCGGGACGGTACCGCCGGCGGTCAGGCGGTCGGTGGCCTCCGCCAGCCGGGCGAGGGTCCGGTCCGGGCCCAGCACCTCGAGCGCCTCGAACAGCGGGGGCCCGACGCGGCGGCCGGTCACGGCCACCCGGATCGGGGCCTGGGCCTTGCCCAGCTTCCGGTCGACGGACTCGGCCACGGCCAGGGTGGCCGCGTGCAGGGCGGCGGCCGTCCAGTCGCCGCGCAGCCCCTCGTAGGCCTGGGTCGCCGCGGCCAGGATGGCGGGGGCGCCCTCGTCGCCGGCCAGCGCCTTCTGCCACGAGTCGGGGTCGGTCTCGGGGGCGTCCAGGAACAGGAAGTCGACCATGGCCGGCACCTCGCCGAGCACGGCCACCCGCTCCTGCACCACCGGCGCCATGGCCCGGAAGGCCGCCTCGTCGAAGGACCCGGGCGGCCACGGCGCGGCGTCGCCCTCGAGCCACGGCCGGCACGCCTCCACGAAGGACCCGGTGTCCAGGGCCCGGATGTACTCGCCGTTCATGTGGGTGAGCTTGGCCACGTCGAAGAAGGCCGGCGAATGGTTGACGTCGGCCAGGGCGAACCACTCGACCATCTGGTCGCGGCTGAACACCTCGTCCCGGTCGTTCGGCGGCGACCACCCGAGCAGGCCGAGGTAGTTCACGAACGCGTCGGGCAGGTAGCCCTGGTCGCGGTAGGACTCGACGGCCACCGGGTCCTTGCGCTTGGACAGCTTCTTGCGGGCCTCGTTGACCAGCATGGGCAGGTGGGCGAAGACCGGCAGCGGCGGCGTCGGCTCACCTGCCGGGCCGACCGTGCCGTCGGTCGTCCACCCGATGCCGGCCATGGCCTGCCACACCAGGATGCCCTTCGGTGTGGTGGGCAGCAGGTCCTCGCCCCGGATGACGTGGGTGATGGCCATGTCGATGTCGTCGACCACGTTGGCCAGCACGAACAGCGGCGCGCCGCTGCCCTTGACGGCCACGAAGTCGTCCATGGCCTGGCACGGGAACTCGACGTCCCCCCGGATGACGTCGGGCACGACGACGGTGCCCTCGTCGGGGGTGGCGAAGCGCAGGGCCCGGCCCTCGCCCCGGGGCAGGCCCAGCGTGCGGCAGTGGCCGTCGTAGCCCGGGGTGAGGATCCCGGCCGCCTTGTTGCGGGCCGTCACCTCCTCGTGGGTGCACCCACAGGCGTACAGCAGGCCGGCGTCCCACAGGGCGTCGACGGCCTGGTGGTAGCGGTCGGTGCGGGCCGACTGGCGGTACGGGCCCTCGTCGGCGTCCATGCCCAGCCAGTGCAGCGCCGACAGGATGCCGTCGACCCACTCCTCACGGTTGCGCTCGGCGTCGGTGTCCTCGATGCGCAGCACGAATGTGCCGCCGCTCTGGCGGGCCACCAGCCAGTTGAACAGCGCCGTCCGGGCACTCCCGACGTGGAAGTAGCCGGTCGGCGAGGGCGCGAAGCGGACCCTCGGGGTGTCGGGCGCCACGCCCGGCTTACTCGTCCTCGACGATGGTGATGGCGCCCGTCGGGCAGCCGTTGGCGGCCTGGCGGACCTTCTCGCGGAGCTCGTCGCCCGGGGTCTCGTTCAGCACGTACAGGAACCCGTCGTCACGGACCTCGAAGACCTCGGGTGCGATGCCCATGCACACGGCGTTGCTGGCGCACTCGTCGTAGTCCACAACAATTTTCATGGCGTTCCTCCGGGTATCGGCGAGGACGCCCACTGTACCGGGCGCCCGGACCGCTGCCGGGACAGCGCCGGGCGGCACCGGGAACCCCGGTGGAGTCGTTGTGGCGGTCCGGGCCGCCGGTCCGACGACCCGACGGTCAGAAGTTGGCCTTGGTGCCGGGAACGAGCTTCACGACGCCGGTGGCGGCCTGGCACAGCGTGTAGCTGACCGGATCGCCGATGGCGGTGTACGTCGACGTCCCACCCGTGACCGTGCCCGAGAAGTCGAGCTCGGTGTGGCCCGCCTTGCAGACACCCTGGCCGGGTGAGGTGCCCGAGCCCGAGTAGATGGTGGTGGTCTTGGACGACTTCCAGGTGAGGGTCCCGCCGGTCAGCAGGTTGGAGGCGGCGATGTAGCCGCCCATCTGCGACACCCGGCAGTAGGTGAAGGCGACCTTGGTGGTGACGTGCCCCGACACCTTGCTGCAGGTCACGCCCGGGCCGGTGTTGGCCAGCACGGTCAGGGTGACCGAGTTGGTCGAGGTGGAGCCGGCGTAGGTGGTGTCACCCGAGTACGTGCCGGTGATGTCCGGGTACGAGCCGGGGGCCAGGGCCGGGGTGGTGCACGACGTGGTCGGTAGGGTGACGGTGCAGAGCGGGCTGCCCGCCTGGTCGAACTCGACGGTGCCGGTGGCGCCGGACGGCAGGCCGCCGGCGAGCACCGTGGAGGTCGGCGAGGTCGTCACCGACGTCGAGTTGGCGCCGTTGACCTTGACGGTGAAGGGCGCCGGGGTGGAGCCGGTGGCGCCGGCCACGGCCGGGACCAGTCCCGCACCCACCACGGACAGACCGACGGCGGCCGCCACGACGGCGACCCCCCGGACGAGCCTGTTGTCGAACATCCCACACCCCCCTGGCCGGAATCCGCCCCACTGACGGCACGGCCCCCCAATGACAGCACTCCGCCCCTCCGGCCGCAACCCCCCGCTCCCGGGCGCTCACGCTCCGTGCTGGTGGGGCGGCACGGACGACGGCGTCCGGGCCTAGGGTCGGTCCCATGTGCCGCAACATCACCATCCTGCGGGGCCTCGAGCCGGCGGCCACGCCCGTCGAGGTCGAGGCCGCCGCCCGCCAGTACGTGCGCAAGGTCGGGGGTGTGCAGTCGACGTCGGCCGCCACCTCCGAAGCGGTCGAGCGGGCAGTGGCGGCGGTGGCCGAGGCCACGGCCACGCTGCTGGCCGAGCTGCCGCCCCGGCGCAACCCGCCACCGGTCGAGCCGCCCCTGCGCCGTCGGGCCGCGGCCGCCGCCGGCTGACGGCGGGCCGGATCAGCCCAGTTCGATCGTCCTGGTCAGCGCCACCGACTCCAGCATCCGCCGGTCGTGGGTGACCAGCACCAGCGTGCCGGCGAAGGACCGCAGCGCCGACTCGAGCTGCTCGATGGCCGGCAGGTCGAGGTGGTTGGTCGGCTCGTCCAGCACCAGCAGGTTGACGCCGAGCGCCTGGAAGACGGCCAGCTCGGCCCGGGTGCGCTCGCCGGGTGACAGGGTGCCGGCCGGACGGGTCACCTGCTCGGCCCCGAGGCCGAACTTGGCCAGCAGGCTCCGCGCCTCGGACAGGGTCAGCCCGCACCGGTCGCACACCTCCCGCACCAGGTCGCGCCCGCCGCCCAGGGCACGCCGGTCCTGGCCCAGCACGCCGGGCACGACGCTCGGTCCGAACCACCGCGTGCCGGCCGCCAGCGGCAGCCGCCCGAGCAGGGCCGCCACCAGCGTCGACTTGCCCGACCCGTTGGGGCCGGTGAGCCCGAGGCGGTCGCCCCAGCCGATCTCGAGGTCGAGCGGCCCGAGGGTGAAGGTGCCCCGGGTCACCACGGCCCCGTCGAGGCGGGCGACCACGGCGCCGGCCCGCTCGGCCTCCTCGATGGTGAAGTGCAGGTCCCAGCCCTCCCACGGCTTGGCCACCTCGTCGAGGGCGGCCAGGGCCCGCTCGGTCTGGCGGGCCTTGGAGGCGAGCTTCTCGGTGCGGTTGATGCGGAAGTCGCGCTGCGCTTTGTCGTTGTCGCGGGGCGACCGGGCCTCGCGGGCCACGCCCGAGGTCGCCCACTGCCGCTGCCGCTGGGCCCGCTCCCGGAGGTCCGACCTGGTCGTCCGGTAGTGCTCGTAGGCCTCCTCGGCCTGCCGGCGGGCCGTCGCCCGCTCGGCCTGGAACCCCGCCCAGCCGCCGCCGTACTCCCGGGCGGTGTGGTCGTGCTCGTCGAGCTCGAGCACCGTCGTCACCGTCTGCTCCAGGAAGGCCCGGTCGTGGGAGACCACCACCATCCCCCCGGCCCGCCGCCCGACCCAGGCCTGCAGCCGCTGCAGCCCCTCGAAGTCGAGGTCGTTGGTCGGCTCGTCGAGCAGCGTCACGGCGAAGTTGGACAGCTCGATGGCGGCCAGCGCCACCTTGGCCTCCTGGCCGCCCGAGAGCGTCGAGGTCTCCTGGTCGGCCACCCCGGCGCCCAGCCCGAGGTCGTCGAGCACGGCGTCGATCCGGGCGTCGACATCGGCCGCCCCCAGCGAGGTGAACCGCTCGAGGGCCCGCTCGTAGCGGTCCTCGGCCTCGGGGGTGCCGTCCACCAGGCCGGCCGCCGCCGCCTCGAGCTCCTCCTCCGCTCCCCGGGCGCCGATCCGGCGGCCCAGGTGACGGCGGACCGTCTCCCCCGGCACCCGCTCGTGCTCCTGGGCCAGGTACCCGACGGTGGCGCCGGGCGGGTCGACGGTCACCGAGCCGGCGTCGGGCTGCTCGATGCCGGCCAGCAGCCGCAGCAGCGTGGTCTTGCCGACGCCGTTCGGGCCGGTGACCCCGACGCAGGACGCCGGGCCGACGGTCAAGGACACGTCCGACAGGACGGTGTGGCCGCCGCGGTCGTGGGAGACGGCGCGGGCGACCAGGGTGGCGGCCGGCGGATGGCCGCCGCGTCGTGAGGGGACGGAAGGGGGTGAGGTGGGCACAGGAGACCTCCGGGACCGGGACGAACAGGACGGATGCGGTCGACCGGGTCTCACTTCACGCGGTCGATCGTAGTCCTCCCCCGCCGGCCGGGTCCGGTCCGCCCGCGGGGACGCACCCCCCCGTCAGTCGGCGCAGCAGACGTGGGTGGTGAGCGGTCCGCCGTGCAACGCCGTGGCGTCGTCCAGCGCCGCCATCATGTCGAGGGGGACGCCCGCCGCGTCGGCGTAGGCCCGGTGCAGGTTGAGCACCAGCCGCTCGGCGTCGGGCCACCCGGCGAAGGAACCGAGGTCGGCGGACCGTGCCACCTCCAACGGGGTCAGGTCCTCGGCCCGACCCCTGGCGGCCAGGTCGAGCACCAGCCGGTAGTAGCGCTCGTGTTGGCCGAGCACGTCGGCCAGATCGGCGGCGGCCACGACCGGGCCGTGGCCGGGCACGACCACCTCGGGGCCGAACCCGTCCAGCCACCCGAGTGCGTCCCGCGCCCCCTCCACCGACCCGCCGAAGACGAGCGGGGTGAGGCCGACGAAGAGCAGGTCGCCGGCGAACAGCACGCGCTCCTCGGGCAGCCACACCGCCAGGTCGCCGGTGGTATGGGCCGGTCCGCCCGGGTGGGCCACCTCGACCCGTCGGTCCCCGAGGTGCAGGGTCAGGCCGGCAGCCGCGCCCACGGTGGGCAGGCGGCGCTCCGCCACCCCCCAGTCCGGCACGGGACTCCAGTGCGTCGCACCCCGCTCCAGCAGCGGGTCGCGCCGCAGCCGCTCGCGCATGGCCGGGTGGCCGACCAGGACGCAGTCCGGCGGCAGCAGCGGGTTGCCGTAGGTGTGGTCACCGTGCTCGTGGGTGTTGACCGCGAACCGCACCGGCACGCCGCCGGCGGCCCGGTCGACGGCGTCGAGGAAGCGCCGGGTCCGGTCGGCGGTGGCGCACGTGTCGACCACCAGGGTGGCGTCGTCCCCCACCACCGCGCCGGCGTTGTTGAGCCACCACGTCCAGTCGGGCTGCAGCCAGGCGTGGACACCGTCCGCCACCTCGACGAGGTGCCCGGCGGCCACGGTCGGATCGGTGTCGTGGGCGTGGTCGGACATTGCCATGGTGTAGCGCCCCGGCGGCGGCCGGGCAACGCGGACGACTAGGGCTTGTCGCTCCCGACCACCCACATGGAGAAGAACTGCGACCCGCCGCCGTAGGCCTGGCCCAGCGCCAACCTGGCCCCGTCGACCTGGTGCTCGCCGGCCTGGCCGCGCACCTGCATGGCCACCTCGAGGAACCGCAGCATGCCCGAGGCCCCGATGGGGTTGGACGAGAGCACCCCGCCGGAGGCGTTCCAGGGGATGTCGCCGTCGAAGGCGGTGGCCCCCGACTCGGTCAGCTTCCAGCCGTCGCCCAGGTCGCAGAACCCGAGGTTCTCCAGCCACATCGGCTCGTACCAGCTGAAGGGCACGTAGATCTCGGCGCAGTCGAACTGGCGGCGCGGGTCGGTCACGCCCGCCTGGGCGTAGACGTCGGCCGAACAGTCACGCCCGGCCTGCGGGTTGATCTGGTCGCGCCCGGCGAACATGGTCGGCTCCGACCGCATGGCGGCACCGTGGATCCACGCCGGCGGGTACGAGCCCGACACGGCGTCCTCGGCGGCCAGCACCATGGCGGCGGCCCCGTCGGAGGAGGGGCAGGCCTCGAGGTAGCGCAGCGGGTCCCAGAGCATCATCGACTCCTCGACCATCTGCATGTCGATGTCGGCCAGGTGCAGGTGGGCGTAAGGGTTGCGCATGGCGTTCTTGCGGTCCTTGACCGCCACCATCCGGCCGATGTGGTCGGGGGCGCCCGAGCGGCGCATGTAGGCGCGGATGTGCGGGGCGAAGTACCCGCCGGCCCCGGCCAGCAGCGGTGCGGCGAAGGGCTGGGGCACCGACAGCGCCCACATGGCGTCGGAGTCGGACTGCTTCTCGTAGGCGACGGTCAGCACCCGCTTGTGGATGCCCGACTTCACCAGGTGGGCGGCCACCAGGGCCGTCGAGCCGCCGACCGAGCCGGCCGTGTGGACGCGCAACATGGGCTTGCCGACGGCGCCGAGGGCGGGGGCCAGGTAGATCTCCGGCATCATGTTGCCCTCGAACATGTCGGGGGCCTTGCCGATGACCACGGCGTCGATGTCCGACCAGGTCAGGTCGGCGTCGGCCAGGGCCATCTTGGCCGCCTCCCGCACCAGCCCGGCGATGGACACGTCGTCCCGCTTGGCCTTGTGGTGGGTCTGGCCCACCCCGATGACTGCACAGCGCTCTGCCATCACGCACCTTCCAGGACGCACACGAGATTCTGCTGGAGACAGGGGCCCGAGGTGGCGTGGGCCACCGCCCGGTCGGCGTCGCCGGCCCGGATGCGACTCGCCGCCTCGCCGATGCGGATGAGGCCGGCCGACATCATCGGGTTGGCGGCCAGGGGGCCGCCCGACGGGTTGACCACCACCGAGTCGTCGAGGCCGAGCGCCTCCCGGACGATGAGCTCCTGGTGGGCGAAGGGCGTGTGCAGCTCGGCCAGGTCGACCTTGCCGTCGGCCACGCCGGCCATCTCGGCGGCCTTGGCCACCGACGGCGACGTGGTCAGGTCGCGCGCCCCGAGCGAGTGGGTCTCCATGCGGTGGTCGAACCCGGTGATCCACACCGGACGCTCCGACCACTGCGTCGCCTTGTCGCCGGCCGCCAGCACCACCGCGGCGGCCCCGTCGCTGATCGGCGGCAGGGCGTGCCGCCGCAGCGGCGCCACCACGTAGTCGTCCTGCAGCAGCACGTCGACCGGCACATCCTTGGCCACCTGGGCCTTGGGGTTGGCCAGGGCGTCCCGGCGGGACCGCGAGGCGACGGCGGCGAAGTCGGCCTCGGTGGCCTTGCCGGCGTCGATGAGCGCCCGGGCCTGCAGGGCGCTGAGGCTCACGATGTCCGGCCACAGCGGCGCCTCGTAGTACGGGTCGAGCTGGAGCGTCAGGATCTCGTTGAGGTCGCCGAGCGACGAGCGGCCGAACGAGTAGACGAGGGCGGCGTCGATCTCGCCCTCCTGGAGCAGCACCCAGGCCTCGTAGAGCGCCCACGCCCCGTCCATCTCGACGTGGGACTCCGAGCGGGGCGGCCACACCCCCACCGCGTCGAGCGCCATCACGAAGCTGAACGGGCCGCCGATCAGGTAGTCGGTCGACCCCGAGCAGATGAAGTCGACGTCGTCCTTGGTGATGCCGATGGTGCCGAACGCCTCGGCCACCACCGGGTGCAGGCCCTCGGCCTCGTTGCGCTCGTTGTCGCGACGGACCGACGGCGACTGGGCGAAGGATGCGACGGACACGGGACGCAGGTCCCTCCGGGCGGCGCTCACAGGTACTCCTCGTAGGTCTCGTAGGCGGCGTCCGGCTCGCCGTTGGGGCGGAAGTACCGGACCGAGGCCAGCGACGGGACGAGCTCGGACTCGTCGACCCACACGGCCTCGACCCGCATCCCCATCCGGATCTGGTCGGTCGGGATCTCCTGGATCAGGCCCATGAACGAGAGGTTGGCCCCGTCGAGCAGGATCTGGGCGCAGATGTAGGGGATCTCGATGGACTGCCCGGCGAAGGGCACGTTGACCACGCAGAACGTGGTGACCGTTCCCGAGTTGCCGAGCAGCACGTCCTCGGTCGTGGGCACGCCGTCGGTCGGGCAGGTGCCGCGGCTCGGCACGTAGACCTTGCCGCAGGTGTCGCAGCGCTGGCCGAGGAACTCGCCCCGGGACAGGCCGCGCAGGAACTTCGACTGGGCCACCCCGGGGGTGAACTCGAAGTCCAGCCCGATCGGCGTCGCCAGCATCGTGACCGGGTCCTGCCCGGCCGCTCCGTCGGACATCAGGAGGCACCTCCCTCGAGGACGAAGGACTCGAGGTCGGCCATGGAGCCGATGCGCTCGCCCTCGTCGCGGAACTTGGCGGTCACCCGGGCGCCCGTCGACAGCTCGTCGGGGCCGCCGGCCGCCACCGCGTGCAGGAGGGCGGTATCGGCGCCGTCCAGGCGGACCAGGGCCCACGCGAACGGCGTCTGCAGCGGGTGCTTGCGCAGCGGCTCGGACACCCACGCCCACGACTCGATGACCCCGCCCGGACCGACCTCGACCAGCTCGCCGACGTCGTCGCCGGTCAGCGGGTCGTATTCGGTGGGCGGCACGATGACCCGGCCGTCGGTGCCGGTGGCACCCACGAACCGGCCGTCGCGCAGGGCGGTCAGGAAGGCGCCGATGACGGGACCGGTCGACCGTGCGTACGGGTACTCGAGCCGGTGCTCTGCGTGCAGGACCTCGCTGTCGGCCATGGCGACCTCCCCCTGGGGCGTGTCTCGGACGTGACCGACGAAATGTAGAACAGATTTCAGTTTTGTGCCTGTCGTGCCCGTTCAGGCGGGTGCCGGGCCCCGGTCCCGGGCCGGGTCAGAGGAAGTCGCGGGCCGGGTCGGTGCCGTCGCGCAGCTCGGCACGGACGGGTCCGGCGTCCGGGCCGGCGAGGGCGAAGCCGACCAGCGGGAAGACCAGGACCGACACCATGCCGGCACCGACCAGGGCGGTGGCGTTGACCGGGAGCATCCGGTGGGTGGCCAGTCCGATGTCGGAGATGACCACCAGCAGCGGCAGGGCCGTCGACTGCAGGACGGCCAGCGCACTGCGCTGCCGGAAGGTGAGCACCCGGGCGTAGACGACCAGCGCCGGCAGCCCCCGCACGACCAGGAACAGGCCGAGGAAGATCGGCACCCGCTCGAGGGTGGTGGCGCTGTGGAACAGGGCGCTCGAGTGGAACTTCATGCCGCTCACCACGAAGAAGACCGGGATCAGGAACCCGAAGCCGATCGACTCGAGGCGGGGCTGCATGGCCTCCGCCTGCTGGTGGTCGAAGGCGACCCGGACGATGAGTCCGGCGGCGAACGCGCCGAGCAGCACCTCGAGGCTGAGCGAAGCGGCCACCAGCACCAGCCCGGTGATGAGCAGGAGGACGATGCGCACCGGCAGCTGTGTCGAGGTCCCGAGCTGGCGCTGCATCGTCTCCACCAGCCGCGGCGGCTGGGGCCGGGAGGCGACGTAGGCCACTCCCACCGTCAGCACCACGAACAGCACCAGCAGCAGCAGTTCGAACTCCGGGCTGGAGGCACCGAGCAGCACCGTCACGGCCAAGACCGGTCCGAACTCGCCGGCCGTGCCCGCCGCCACCATGAACTTGCCGAACGGCGAGTCCAGCATGTCGCGGTCGCGCAGCATCGGCAGCAGGGTGCCCACCGCCGTCGTGGTCAGGGACAGGCCGATGAGCAGGCTCGAGATCACGTAGCCGGACAGCAGGAGGACCACGCCGACCCCGAGGCCGAGCGTTAGCGAGGCCAGCCACCCGACGATGCCGCGGTTGAGCGGGTGGCCCGACAGCTTGCGGAAGTCGATCTCGTAGCCGGCCATGAAGAAGAGGAAGCAGATGCCGAGTGTGGACAGGCCGCTGACGAACGGGTCGAGACTGGCCCAGCCGAGCACCTCGGGGCCGATCAGGATGCCGAAGACGAGCTCGAAGAGCACGCTCGGGATGCGCCAGCGCCGCACCAATTCGGCACACACCGGCGCGAACGCCACGGCCACCGCGATGGCGAAGACCGAGACCGCCGTCGAGTAGGACATCGGCCAAGCGTACGACCGCGCAACCCCCGGCGCCGGGTTCCCGGCGGGAGTCCCTGGGCCCTCGTCCCAAGCGGCGCCCGGCCGCGCGGCCGTATCCTCGATCCGTGGAGACGATCCGGGCCGACCAGCCGCTGCCGGTGACCCGCGACGGCCTGGCCGCCGACCTGGCCGCGCTCGGCGTGACGGCCGGCTCGACCCTGCTGGTGCACAGCTCGCTGTCGTCGCTCGGCTACGTGTCGGGCGGCGCCCACGCCGTGGTGCTCGCCCTGCTGGACGCCCTCGGGCCGGAGGGGACGCTGGTGGTCCCGACCCATTCGGGCGACCTGTCCGACCCCGCCGACTGGCGCAACCCGCCGGTGCCGGAGGCGTGGTGGCCGGTCCTCCGGGAGGCGATGCCGGCGTACGACCCGGTCCTCACCCCGACCCGGGGGATGGGCGCGGTGCCCGACACGGTCCGCCGGCTGCCCGGCGCGCTGCGGAGCGACCACCCGGCCCACTCCTTCTGTGCCGTCGGCCCCCACGCGGGCCGGGTGACCGCCGGCCACGGGCTGGTGGACGGACTCGGCGAGCAGTCGCCTCTGGCCCGCTGCTACGACCTCGGCGCCGACGTGCTCCTGCTCGGCGTGGGCCACGACAGCAACACGTCGCTGCACCTGGCCGAGGCCCGAAGCGGCACGGTGGGGACCGCCCCCCAGGGGGCGCCGGTGCTCGTCGACGGCGCCCGGGTGTGGACGACCTACGACGACCTCGACATGGACACCGACGACTTCGGGGCGGTCGGCGCCGCCGCGGCCGTGGCCGGCCTCGAGCGGTCGGGCCGGGTGGGCTACGGCACCGCCCGGCTCCTCCCGCAGCCGGCGCTGGTCGACTTCGCCACCGACTGGTTCCGGGCCAACCGGGGCTGACCCGTCGGCCGGTCAGACCCGGCCCTGCACCACCCGGTCGGGCAGGGCGTCGGCCGACCGCCGGTCGTGCAGCACCACCAGGCGGGCGTGTGGCGCCTGCGCACGGGCCTCGTCGGGGACCTCGTCGTGGTAGCGGTGGTGCGTCCGCCACGACCAGAGGACGACGTTGCGCTGGTCGTCGGTCGACACCAGGTTGCGCAGCGACTCGCGGTTCCCGTTCCACAGCTCGGTGCGCACCGCCCCCCGGGTCAAGGTGCGCCGGAGCAGCTGGGCCGTGACCCGCAGACGGGGCAGGTCGAGCACGACGATGAGCTGGGCCCGGGCCCACACCAGGTCGCGCACGGCGCGGTAGTTGCCGTCGACGACCCAGCCGTCGGCGTCCGTCCGGGCGGCCACCTCGGCCCGGAACCGGTCGGTGGGCAGCGGGGTCCAGTCGGGCTGGTGGTACAGGCCGTCGAGCTCGGTCCGCGGCACCCCGATGCGGGCGGCCAGGGCACTGGCCAGGGTGGTCTTGCCCGACCCGGAGGCGCCGTGGACGGCGATCCGGGTGATCGGCCCGCCGGCCGGGCCGCTCACCGCGCCGGGCCGACCCGCTCGGCCAACTGGGCGGCCAGCCCCCGGCACCCGGCCTCCACCAGGTCGAGGCACCGCTCGAATTCGGCGTCGTCGCCGTAGTAGGGATCGGGCACGTCGACGTGGCCCCCGGCCCGCGGGTCGAAGCTCCGGAGCAGCACGAGCCGGTCCTCGTGGCGGCGGTCGCCGGCCCGGGCGCGGGCCAGGCCGGCCAGCGTCTCGCGGTGGCCGCGGTCGAGGCACACCACGAGGTCGGCGTCGTCGAACCAGGCCGTCTCGAAGGCACGGGCGCGGTGCCCGTGGTCCACGTAGCCCCGGCCCTCGAGGGCGGTCAGGGCCCGGGGGTCCATCGGCTCGCCGGCGTGCCAGCCGCCCGTGCCGGCGCTCGACACCTCGAGCGCGTCGCCGAGCCGGCCGCCGCCGTCGAGGGCGGTGTCCGCCGCCATCCGCCGCAGCACCACGTCGGCCATGGGTGAGCGGCAGATGTTGCCGGTGCAGACGAAGACCACCCGCACGGGTCCCGGGCGGTCGTCGGCGGTGGTCGGCACCCGGTCATTCTGCCGGTTCGGCGCCCCGCGGTCCCGCTCCCCCGGTACGGTGGCCGTGAGCGCGGCGGGTCGGGCCCGACGCACGTGAAGCGGAGGGACGCATGAGCGACACGCCGGAGCCGCAGCAGATGGGTCACGGGATCAAGCAGCGCGACGTGATCCGGATGACGCCCGAGGAGATCGACGCCTTCCTCCACGAGCGGCGGCCCATGACCATGTGCACCCTCAACCACGACGGCTCCATCCACGCCGTGGCCATGTGGTACGGCTTCATCGACGGGACCATCGCCATCGAAACGAAGGCCAAGGCCCAGAAGGCGGTCAACCTGACCCGGGACGGCCGCATCACCTGCATGATGGAGGACGGCGACTACTACGAGGAGCTGCGGGGCGTGGAGCTCGTCGGCACGGCCGAGATCATCGAGGACCCCGACAAGATGTGGGAGCTCGGCGTCAACCTGTTCGAGCGGTACTACGGGGCCTACACCGAGGAACTCCGGCCCTTCGTGGAGACCATGCTCAACAAGCGCATCGTGGCCAAGGTCAACGTGGAGCGCACCGTCTCCTGGGACCACCGCAAGCTCGGCCTGCCGTCGACCCGTCCCGCCTGACCATGGCCCACCGCATGGACGACGGCGAGGTGGCGGCCTTCCTCGAGGGGCAGCCGGCCCGGACCGGCAAGCTGGCCACCGTCCGGGCCGACGGCACGCCGCACGTGGCGCCGATCTGGTACGTCCTCGACCGCTCGGCCGCCGGCCCCGACAACCCCGTCGGCGACCTGGTGTTCAACACCGGGGCCGACACCGTGAAGGGCCGCAACCTGGTCCGGACCGGGCGGGTCGCCCTGTGCGTCGACGACGATGTGCCGCCGTTCTCGTTCGTGATCGTCGACGGCACCGTCAGCTTCGACGAGGACCCCGACGAGCTCCGCCGCTGGGCCGCCCGGATCGGCGGGCGCTACATGGGTGACGACCAGGCCGAGGCCTACGGCGAGCGCAACGGCGTGCCCGGCGAGCTGCTGGTCCGGCTCCACCCGGGCCGCATCACCGCGTCGGCCCGGGTGGCCGATTGACCGACCCTCCGGGCTGGTACGTCTACCGCCCGGTCGCCGCGCTGGCCGAGTGGGACGGCACGGCGTGGACGGGCAGCACCCACGCGGCGGCGGCCGCCCCCGAGCTGCCGGGTCCGCCCCGGCCCTTCGCCTTCCTCGAGCAGTCCTGGCCGTGGTGGATGCTGGCCGGCCAGCTGCTGGTGATCGTGCCCGGCATCGTGAGCGGCTACTCGGGCCAGGGGTGGTGGTCCTGGTCGTCCCTGGTCGGCTACACGGCGTTCATGATCGGCACCGTGCAGGTGGTGGTGCGCTACCTGCCCATCGGCCGGCTGGACCGGCTGCGGGGGCTCACGGCGATCGGCATCGGGTGCGGGCTGGTCGGGTTCGCCCTGGCCTTCGGGCTGGAGATGCTGACCGAGCGGTACCTCGGCGACGTCACCACCCTGTGGCTGACCGGCCCGATCGAGGAGGGCGGCAAGCTGCTCGTCCCCTTCCTCCTGCTGGCCTACGGGTCGGTCCGGTTCAAGGACCCGCTGGTGGGGCTCTACCTGGTGCTGGTGAGCGGGGCCACCACCGGGGCGGTCGAGGGCACCGAGTGGCAGGCCCGCGCCCACCACCACTGGTTCCACCTCCAGCTGGCCCTGGTCCGACCGGCCGCAGAGCTCCCCCACGTGTTCGTGACCGGCTTCGCCGGGGCGGTCATCTGGCTGGCCGCCTGGCGCAGCCACCGGGCGGTCACGGCCGCCGGCACGGTGGCCTTCCTCATCGCGGTGACCGTCCACTCGGTGCACGACGGCTTCATCACCCTGTTCGGGGTGGCGCCCCAGCCCTCCCCCTCCTCCATCGCCCGGTCGATCGGCCAGGCGTTCGTCACCGGCTCGGCGGGGGCGTTCTTCGCCACCGGCATCGGCATCGCCTCCTTCCTGCTCGGCCGGCACGCCATCCGCGAGCTGACCACGCCGTCCTGTGTCGGTAGCTGCCCGCCCCCGTGGCGCCCCCAGATCAAGACGTGGGGACGGGCTGCCGTGGCCCGTGCGGAATCGGCGGCAGCCGCCGTCCCGGCCGTCCTCCCCCCGCTCGCCACCCCCGCCGGCGGGGGACCGGCGGCCACCGTGGCCGCTCCCGGCCTGGGCCCCCGGCCCGTGCCCCACCTGGCCACGCCCGCGCCCCCGCCGCTGCTCCGGACCTACGCCCCGCCGCTCACACCCCTGGTGGTGCCGGCCCCGCCGGTGGCCCCGGCCGCCCCACCCGGCTGGTACCCCGTCAACGGCGACCCGTACCGCCTCGGGTGGTGGGACGGCGCGGCCTGGTCCCGCCCTCTGTGGTGGGACGGCACGGCCTGGCGACCCGCCTGATCGGCGGCCGACCGTCGGCCGCACCGTGGCGCGGTGGCCCCTCTGACTGCTAGCACTACTGCGGACCGCGGCCGCCGTGGCCGTCGAAGGGGGACCCACATGATTCTCGACCGCTTCCGCCTGGACGACCGGGTCGCCGTGGTGACGGGAGCCGGGCGCGGCATCGGCGCCGCCACCGCCATCGCCCTGGCCGAGGCCGGCGCCGATGTCGTCATCTCGGCCCGCACCGCCGAGCAGCTCGACGAGGTGGCGGCGCGGGTGACGGCCGCCGGGCGCCGGGCGGTGGCCGTGCCGGCCAACCTCAACGACCTCGACGCGGTGGCCGCACTGGTGGGGCACGCCCGCGACGCCTTCGGCCGGCTCGACATCGTGGTCAACAACGTCGGGGGCACCATGCCCCAGGCCTTCATGGAGACGTCGCCCAAGACGCTCGAGGCCGCCTTCCACTTCAACGTGGCCACCGCCCACACGCTGCTCCAGTCGGCCGTGCCCCTGATGCTCGAGGGCGGGGGCGGCTCGGCCGTCAACATCTCGTCGGCCATGGGCCGCATGGCCGACCGCGGCTTCGTGGCCTACGGCACGGCCAAGGGCGCGCTGGCCCACTACACCCGG
>Ga0265327_10002005_pt1 | contig 23006 bp, 22 predicted proteins | sample 41621metaG_FD_202089 | JGI IMG/M metagenome (GOLD analysis project Ga0265327, IMG submission 202089) | Rhizosphere microbial communities from Carex aquatilis grown in University of Washington, Seatle, WA, United States - 4-16-21 metaG | ecosystem: Host-associated > Plants > Roots > Rhizosphere...
TCAATCAGCGGCGCATCATCCCGCTAGGACATCTGCGCGAGCTTCTGTTCGATGCGCTCGTCCAGTTGGTTGACCAGCACTTCGTTGCCGAGCTTGGCCACCACGTCTTCGACGAAGCCGGTGGTGATGAGCCTGCGGGAAGCAGAGTCTGGGATGCCGCGCGCTTTCAGGTAAAAGAGCTCCTCGCTGCTGACGGGCGCGCTGGTGGCGCCGTGGCTGCAGCGCACCTGGTCCGCGTTGATCTCCAGGCCGGGGAGCGAGGCGGCCTCGGCTTCCGGGCTGTTGAGGAGGTTGCGGCACTTCTGGTAGGCGTCCGTGTAGTGGGCGCCTTCCTGCACGTGGATGAGGCCGGCGAAAACGGTGCGGCTCTGGTCGTGCAGGGCGTTTTTGTAAAGCAGGTCGCTGTAAGTGCGGGGGGCGATGTGGTTCTGCAGGGTGCGCATGTCCACGGTCTGCTGACCCGTGGGAAGTGTGACTCCCAGCATCTCGCTGCGCGCGCCTTCGCCCACAAGGTCGCTCACGCTTTCGGTGCGGCTGAAGTTGGCGCCGAGATGAAGCTGCAGCGCCTTCACTTCCGCATCCCTGCCCACCGTGGTGGAGGAAATGTGGAGCGCGTTGGCTTTCAGGGAAAGTTCCTGCGCGTTGATGTAGGTGATCTTGCTGCCCGCCTGGGCGACAAAGTCTGCCACGGCGATGCTTTCTCCCGCTTCATCCCGCAGGGAGCCGTGATGATCCACCACGGTGACCTGGGCGTGATCGCCGGTCACGATAAGCGTGTGCGGAAAGACCAGCGCATTTTCGCCGCTGACCCAGTGGAAAATTTCAATGGGATGCTCGACCACGGCATTCTTTGCGGCGAGGATCACCACACCGGCGCGGACGTGGGCCAGGTGCAGGGCGGCAAATTTCAGCCCGCCCAGCTCCACCTGACGCTTCATGAGGTACAGCTCCAGCACGTCGCCGTGGCTGCGCAGTGCTTCCGCGAAGGGAAGGCAGGTCACACCCTTGGGCAGGCCCTCCGCCGAGGAGTGCACCAGCGTGTCGTTGAGGAAGACATACTTGGCCGAGGTCTTTTCCAGGCCCTTGGACTGCGCGATGGCCAGTTGCTGGTCGGCGGTGCTGGCCGCCGGGGCAGGATTCATCGCGTCGAGCGCGAGCTTCTTGGAACTGGAGTAACGCCAGGCTTCGTCCTTGAGGCTCGGCATGGGCAGGGATTGAAATTCATCCCAGGCCGCTTTGGCGCGGTTTTGGAACCAGGCAGGGGCGTCTTTCAGGCGATCGAAGTCGGGCATGAGATGAGGGAAAGCAGGCGATGCGGAAGATTCGAGCTTCTCCGCGGAAGGTTGGGCGATGGGCGCAGCTAGCGACATGATGAAGCAGTTCGGGAGTCCGGGATCGGGTTGGAATCAGCCCACCGAGCCTTCCATTTCCAGGTCAATGAGGCGCTTCAGTTCCACGCTGTATTCCATGGGGAACTCGCGGACGAGATCGTTGATGAAGCCGTTCACCGAAAGGCTCATGGCTTCCGCCTCGCTGAGGCCGCGCTGCTTCATGTAGAAGATCTGTTCCGCGCTCACCTGGCTGACGCTGGCCTCGTGCTGGGTGGCGTGCTCGTTGCCGCGCACGTTGATGGCGGGGTAGGTATCGGTGCGGCTGCTGCTGTTGATGAGCAGCGCATCGCATTCCGTGTTGTTCTTGCAGCCCTTGAGGTGCTTGGGGATGTGAACCAGGCCGCGATAAGTGGCGCGGCCATGGCCGATGGAGATCGACTTGCTGACGATGTTGCTCGTGGTGTCATCCGCGGCGTGGATCATCTTCGCGCCGGTGTCCTGATGCTGGCCGGTGTTGGCCAGGGCGATGCTGATGACCTCACCGCGAGCGCGACGACCTTTCATGATGACGCCGGGATATTTCATGGTGAGGCGGCTGCCGATGTTGCAGTCGATCCACTTCACCACGGCGTCTTCGTGGGCGAGGCCGCGCTTCGTCACGAGGTTGAAGACGTTGCTGCTCCAGTTCTGGACGGTGACGTACTGGATCTTCGCGCCTTTCATGGCGACGAGTTCCACCACCGCGCTGTGCAGCGTGGCGGTTTCAAACTTCGGGGCGGTGCAGCCTTCCATGTACATGACCTCGGCGCCCTCGTCCGCGATAATGAGCGTGCGCTCGAACTGGCCGAACTGCTCGCTGTTGATGCGGAAGTAGGCTTGAAGCGGGTGCTTCACCTTCACGCCCGGGGGGATGTAGATGAAGGAGCCACCGCTGAACACGGCGCTGTTCAAGGCGCTGAACTTGTTGTCGCCGGTCGGGATAACCTTGCCGAACCACTTGCGGAAAATTTCCGGGTGCTTCTGGAGCGCCTCGGTGCTGTTCATGAAAATGACGCCCTGCTCTTCGACGACCTTCTTCACGTTGGAATAGGCGGCCTCAGAGTCATACTGCGCTTCCACGCCCGCAAGGAACTTGCGCTCCTGTTCGGGAATGCCCAGGCGGTCGAAGGTCTTCTTGACGTCGTCCGGCACGTCGTCCCAACTGCGCTTCGGCTTTTGGCCGGAGGCGAGGTAGTAGCGGAACTGGTCGAAGTGGATGTTCTCCAAATCCTTCGTGGCCCAGTGGGTGGGCATGGGCTTTTCCAAGAAGGTCTTGAGCCCGTGCTTGCGGAAGTCGCGCACCCAGTCCGGGTCGTTCTTCACGTCCGCGATGTAGTCGATGGTCTTCTCGCTGAGACCAAAGCCGGCATCGTATTTGTGGTCCTCAGGGAAATAGAAATCCCCGACGGTGTCCATCTTGATGTCAGAGATGTCTGCGGTTTCGGTGCTCATCATCTTGTGGGGTTAAAAGTTGGATCAAGCGGCGGCGAGTTCTTCCTTGCCGGATTCGTAACCTTTTTCTTCGAGTTCGAGGGCCAGCTCGGGGCCGCCGCTGCGCACGATGCGTCCGTCCATCATGACGTGGACGATGTCGGGCTGGATGTAATTCAAAAGACGCTGGTAGTGGGTGATGACGAGGAAGCCGCGCTCCGGGGAGCGCATGGCGTTCACGCCATTGGAAACGATTTTCAGCGCGTCGATGTCGAGACCAGAGTCGGTTTCATCCAGGACGGCGTATTTGGGTTCCAGCATCATGAGCTGGAGGATCTCGTTGCGCTTCTTTTCGCCGCCGGAGAAGCCTTCGTTCACGCTGCGGGCGGTGAAGCTGCGGTTGATTTCCAGCTCATCCATGCGCGCGTAGAGCTTTTTGTAATAGGCCACGGCGTCGAGGTCCTCGCCCTTGGGCAGGCGGGCCTGCAAGGCGGCGCGGATGAAGTTGGCATTGCTCACGCCCGGGATTTCAAACGGGTATTGAAAGGCGAGGAAGAGACCGGCGCGGGAGCGCGCGTCCACTTCCAGCTCAAGGAGGTTGGTGCCGTCAAGGGTCACGCTCCCGTCCGTCACTTCATAATCCTCATGACCGCAGAGCACCTTGCTGAGCGTGCTTTTGCCGGAGCCGTTCGGGCCCATGATGGCATGCACTTCTCCGGGCTTCACTTCCAGCGTGAGGCCTTTGAGGATTTCGCGGCCCGGGATTTGGGCGTGGAGGTTTTCAATCTTGAGCGCCATGATGTCGTGTCTTCGTTCGGGGGTTAAAATTTCAATGGAAAAGGGACTTGCTCTTCTTCGCGCATTCCGGGCAGAGGCCACGGATGGCCACGTCCAGCCGGGTGATGCGGCTGCCCTCAGGCAGGCGCCAAAGCCGGGTCACCGCGTCGGCGTCCACAAGGTCGGCGTCACTGACGGTGCCGCATTCATCACAGTGGAAGTGGACGTGCTCGTTCTGGTTCGCGCAGTAGCGGGTGGACGCGCGGTCGAGATTCACTTGGCGGACCACGCCGTGCTCCACGAGGGCTTCAAGGCAGTTGTAGACCGTGGCCAGCGAGATGCCGGGGGAGCGTTCTTTGGCCCGGGAAAAGACTTCAGCAGCGGTCGGGTGATCACGCGAAAGTCGCAGAACCTCATACACTTCGCGTCGCTGCGGGGTCATCCGCAGATCGGCGGGCATCGTGGGGTCTTCGTGCTCGTGGGAAGGCGCTTTCATGGTCGGGGGCCAATGGCAGGCAGGGGTAGGAAATCATCGTAATCCCATTTGGATTGAGATCAAGAATCATTCTAATATAAGATTTGGAAATATCACGACCCATGGCTATCGCGCATTTTTGTGGCTTGGCGACGGCCTCGGCTCTGCGCTAAGGTCAGCCACCAATGAAGCTCGGACTGATCGGTTGTGGGAAAATGGGTGGTGCCCTCCTCGAAGGCGTCATCAAGGCAAAGCTCGTCAAGGCGAGCCAAGTGGCGGTCTGCGATGTGCATGGCCCGTCCGCTGCGGCGCTTCAAAAGAAGCATCCGGGGCTCAAGGTGTTGGCGGGTGGTGTTGAGGTGATAAAGGCCTCAGACACAGTCATTTTGGCGGTGAAGCCGAAGGACATGGAGACGCTTCTGCGATCGGCGGCAGAGAACGCCGGAAAGAAGACGGAAGGCGTCCTGTTCCTCTCCATTGCGGCGGGGATCACTTTGTCTCATCTCCAATCTTGGCTGGAAGGGGTGCCACGAATCATCCGCGTCATGCCGAACACCCCGGCCCAGATCGGTCTGGGGTACTCGGCCTTTGCCCGCGCCACCGGTGTCGCCGATGCCGATGCCGAGGTTGCGCGGCGCATCCTTGGGGCGGTGGGTCTGGTAGATGAGGTGGACGAGAAGCTGCTCGACGCCATCACTGGCCTGAGCGGGAGCGGCCCCGCCTATGTTTTCACGGTCATCGAGTCACTGGCGGACGCCGGGGTACTCATGGGCTTGGGGCGTGATGCGGCGCTGCGGGCCGCCGCGCAAACCGTGGCGGGCGCTGCGCAGATGGTAATCCAGACTGGAGAGCTGCCAGCGAAATTGCGCGATGCTGTCACGAGCCCGGGGGGAACGACGATTGCGGGCTTGGAACAATTGGAAGCGCATGGTTTGCGCAACGCGCTGATCCAAGCAGTGAGGAAGGCGACGGAGCGGAGCCGGGAGCTGGGGAAGTAAAAAAATCGGCCAATCGCTATTTAACCCATCCCCGCAGCTTCACATGCACTTGGGCGGTTTTGCCCATGTAATGGTCCATCTTGTAGGTCGTGGCGGCTTTGAGGAGATGGTCTTTGGCTTTTTCGGTGTTGCCGAGAGCCTCGTGATAGAGGCCCAGATACAAATGGGCGTAGCAGAGCTGGTTGCGATGTTCGTCGCTCGTGGCGTCGCCGGTGTCGGCGGCTTTTACGACGGCTTCTTCGGAACCTTTGCCGGCAAACAGATCGTGCACTTCCGCCATGGGAACGCGCGCATCGCCTTTGATGGGGATCAGCGCTTTGCGCGCGGCGTCCACGCCATCCGCTTTCGCGACACAAAGAAAATGCCAAGCGGCGTTTTCCACGTCGTCGGGATTTACGGTTCGATGCAGTTCAAACTGCTCGCGGCCTTTCTTGTATTCCTCCGCGTAGTAGAGCGCCAGTCCACGCTGCCAAAGTTGCGGCGCGGCCTTGGGTTCCAACTCGATGAGCTTGTCGAATGCGGCGACGGACTCCTTCGGCTTCCCGTCAAAGAAGAGCGAGACTGCGTCACGGAAATATTGGTTCGCGCCTTTTTCTTCCGCGTGCAGCGGCAAGAGCAGGCCCAGCAACAGAAGAGCGGTGATGCAACGGAGGCTCATTCCGTCAAATCACTCCGGCTTGTAAAATTTGCCCATGTACTCCAGCACCTTGGCGCGGAGTTCCTCGCCACTCACCTCGCCGGTGTGCCGCCAGATGACACTGCCGTCCGGGGCGACGAGGAGGCTGTGGGGCGTGGGGCCTTCCCACTGCGGGTCGAGTGCCTTGATAAGGTCGTCCTCGCTGGGGTTGTTGAAGATGTAGCTGTTGGTGCTGCGGCCTTCCGCCTTCAGCGTGGGTTTGATCTTGTTCGGGATGGTGGCGTGATGCTTCTCCAGGAACGCCTTCACCTTGTCCTTGTCCTTCGGGTTGTCGAGGCTGATGGAGATGAACTCGAAATCGCGCAGGCCAAACTTGCGGGAGGTTTTCACCAACTCCGGGAACTCGGCGGCACAGGGACCGCACCAGGTGGCCCACACATTGAAGAGGCGCACTTTTTTGGTGCCGTTCTTGCGCAGCGCAGCGACGCCGTTGGCATCGATCATTTCCACATCCACGGGCTCTTTTTCCCAGTGCTCGATTTCCGCGGCGACGAGGGACTTCTTTTCCATCCACTTGGTGGAGCAGCCGTGCGGCTTGGTTTCGGCGACGGCGACCGGTTTGCCGGCAAGCATGGCGTCCACCGCATTGCGCGCTTCCGGTTTCTTCACGGTGTCAGCCTCGGCGTAGCGGGAGTCGTCGAAGTAACCCTTGTAGCAGAGCTTGCGATCGGCATCGAAGATGAAGATGTGGGGCGTGGCGAGGCAGCCGTAGGCCTTCGCGGTCTTTTGCGTTTCGCCATCGTAGAGATAGGGGAACTTGAAGCCCTCCTCATCGGCGTGCTTCTTCATTTCCTCGAAGCTGTCGTTGTACTTCGAGTAGCCGAGTTCGTCCTCGCGCAGGCCTTCGGGATTGTTGGGATTGATCGCCACGAAGGCCACACCTTTACCCTTCATGTCCTTCACGAACTGTTTGATGCGGCCTTCCGCAGCCTGGGAATCCGGGCAGTGGTTGGAGATAAAGGCCACTACGAGGATCTTCGCGTCCTTGTAATCCGCAAGCGTGTGCTTCTTGCCATCGATGCCAGGCAGGGAAAAATCCGGCGCAGGGTCGCTGATGTTCAGCACCTTGGCGTCTTCCGGTGTGAGATGGGAGGCGTCGGCTTTCTTGGCGGGCTTGGCATCGCTGGCGGCGAAGACAGCGCACGACGCAAAGGCGAGGGCCGTGGCGATGAGAAGGGGTTTCATGAGAAATCAAATCGAAGGTTTTTCCGTCTGGCAATTCCAGCAGGAATCAAACGCGCCGGGAACGGATTCTTTGCATTGGGGACAGGTCCAGTCGGGCGGTTCGATGCTCTTGAGTTCGCGCAGCACCTCCATGGCGTCTTCGTAGTCGTCGTCGCTGACGCAAAGTTTGGCCTGAAAGGAACCGATGAATGCATCACCGGTGCGCGAAAGGTTTTCGTTTTGAAAAAAGCTCTCAATGTCCGCTTCTTTGAGCAGCGCCTGGCGCAGTCCTACCGAAGCGGAGTCGAAGCTGGAATAAACTTCACGCATGAGGATGATAGACCACTCTCGCATCGCGCCACCGGGCGTCAAACATGTGGTCGGGAGCTTACTTGCGTGGATTCTTGCGAACGATCGAGGCGATGTCCCTTGCCGCATGCAACACATGCAGGATCCTTGCTCCACGGCCATCTTTGATTCCTTGGTAGAAGATCAAATAGTTTCGGTAAGCACCCGCGGGCATCATCCTGATGTCCGAAAGGGCTTTGCGTGCCGGGTGGTAAAGCGTCCCAGCTTCGGGAAATGAAGCAACGAATTGAAAGGTGCGCTCGATTTCATCGAGAACCCGCACTGCAGCGACAGAATCGTTCTCAGCGATGTACGCAGCAATTTCCACCAGATCGGAATTTTCCACCTCCGGATGGATCTCCAACACGGGGTCCGCCATGTCAGTGCCTTAGGTTCGAGGAGGACGCGAAGTTGCTTTTTTAAGCACGCGTTCCTTCCAGCCCTCACGGAGTGGAACGAACGGCCCTCTTGACCGCTCTTCCAAGAGGTCTTCCAGAGCGCTGCGTGCGGGAGTTTCCATCAATTCCAGTGCATCGGTGGCGCGGCTCTCCTGCAGTTCACAGGATTCCACGAGTGCGAGAACGAAGTTTTCCGGGGATTCATATCCTTCACGGGCCTTGCGCTCCAAATAGCGTTCAAGCCTGGCAGGCAACGTGACGGTGATCTTCGTCATAAAGTGAAACTAACGTTTTCGTTCAGCGCCGTCAAACCTCAAACTCATCCGCCGGATCGAAGGGCGGCATGGGGACGTTGATGATGCGCAGCTTGCCGACGGCGCGGTGTACGCAGCCGGGGCGGATCATGACGGTGGTGAGGGGCTTGAGCGGGATGCGCTCGCCGTCGAGTTCCATATAGCCCTCGCCTTCGAGGACGACATACACTTCCGTCATCTTCTTGTGGTAGTGCAACTTGCTGTCCACGGAGATGTCCGTGAGGTGGACGCTGGCGAGGGTGTTCCACGGTTCCTTGAAGGCGCGGCGCGCCTGGCCGCAAGGGCAGGGGACTGGCGGGATTTCGTCGAGCTGGGCGGCGGCGTATCTTTTCTCTTCGGGCATGGCAGGGATAACGAGGCTCTCCGGGAGAAAAGCGCAAGCGAAGATCGCGGGCTATTCCGTGGGCGCTTCGTTCCGAGGCAGCATCTTGGCCACGACCCAAAGAAGCACCACGAGCACAAGCGCCAACGCGGCCCAGAGCCACGGCGAACCCGAACCGAGGCCTGCGGCAGGCGCTCGCTTTTCCGCGTGCAAGGTTTCTTCAGCACCAAGCCCTGCAGTGGTCATGGGGGAAGCCAGTAGTTCGGTGCGTGCCAGCGCCAAATCGTAGCGCGGCATGCTGGCGTCTTCGTTTCCGTAGTAAAGAAACAAGGGAGCGCTGTGGGCTACCTTGGCGATGACCGAGACCGAGGGGTACTCCACGCGCACCTTTTCGAGCGCGATGGGCGCGTTGTCGCCGTCTTCGATCTCGATGAAAAACTCCTTCCGCAAACGCACCGAGTTGAGTGGCAGACTGAAGTCCGTAGGCGCAGCGTTTGTTTTGCGTACCCATGCGCCGTTGCTGACCGACAGCCTGAAGCTGCCGCCTTCGCTGTTGGTTCCGGTGGTCGTCACCGTGACGTGGCGTTCGAACAGGGGTGTGGACGAATGAAGCACAAGATGCAGCGCGGGCAGTCTTTCCAGCGGCAGGGTGGCGCGCCAGATGGAGACGCTGGGACGCTTCGGATCAGGCGCGGGCGAGAGTTCGGTATCCATGGAGCGGTTGCCGGCGTTGTTTTCCAGAAGGAAGGGGACCTGTTTGCCATCCTGAATGAGCCGCAGGTCACTTTGATAATCCGAGTGCGCCAGAGTTTCCGCATCAAGGTCCATCCGCACCACGCCCGGCTTCACGTCCGCCAGCGGCTTGCGGTAATGCCAGGGCGCGAGATCGAGAGCCGCGCCTGCGGGAGTCACACCTGGAAGAGGCGTCGGCGGCCGGTAGTCGGCAGCGGTCTGGAGAGGGCCGGGCGTCGCGGACGAGACGGGAACTTTGCCCAACTGCTGCTGCAGGGCGCTCAAGTCATAGTGCGGCGCGGCGATGGTGGGATGACCTGTGGCCAGTCGCCACTCGCCGGTCATGTGAGCGAGAAAAACGATATCGACCGGCATCCATGTGATTTCCATCTCCTTGACGTGCAGCGGTGGGTTGCTTCCGTTTTCCAATGTCACGACGAGCGGACCTTCTTGGATCAGCGCATGGATGGGGATTTCCAGCGAGGCTACTTCGCGATTGTCGGGACGGACCCGGTAGATGACGCTGCGCCCCATGATCACTTCGGGGTTCCCGGGATTTTCGGCAGGGTCAAAATACGAAACACGGACCGGACGGCTGAAGAGGGGCTCGGTGACCAGCAATTTCACCGAAGCGACCTGGAGGTGACTCACATGAAAATTGAGGCGGGTTTCTTCCTGACCCATCGAGCCGCCGACCGAGGTAAGGCGCTGGGTCACCAAAGGCGGCTGCGGGGCTTCCAGTTCCAGTTTGGCTGAAGTAAAAGGCACCGGGGCGTTGCGCTGGTCATCCACCGTGACCTGCAGGCGGCTCCATCGCGTTGCGTTGAGGGGAACTTGGAGATTGGCCGCGCCACTGGGTTGGCGAAAAATCATGGCTGAGGAAACCAGCGTGACCCATTGCTGGCCGTCGTTGGAGCCTTCCACATTGATGCTTTTGATGAAGCTGGGCGCGGGAGATTCCAAGACCAGGCCGGTGAGCGGATGGGCCGTGCCCGTCTCCATTTCCATGACGGTTTTTTGATCCTCCAACCGCACCTGAAAGGATTTCGCAGACTCCACACGCGGCGGTTCGAACTCGGGGCGCTCGATGGCAAACGGCTGTTCCACACCTAAAGGTGAAAGCACCCGCAGGTCTTCCAGTTTGAGACGCGATGCGGCCAGCGTCTCCGCGGACAAGCGTACCCGCACCATGCCGGTGCCGTTGACCGGCACGCTCTGGTAGTATTTCCATTCCTTGGAGTCCGCCGCGCCCAGGCATTGAAGCGCGAGTGCGGCCCCACCGATGAGTAGCATGAGACACCGGTTCATGGAGAGTCGGAGGTTTTGGTTTTATCAAAGAACCGCTGGTAGAGGAAGGAGGCGGCCAGCGCGATGACAGCCACGCCAATCAGTGCCGCGATGCGGTAGATGCTCTCCAGGCTGGCGAGGTCGTGCAGGAAGACCTTGAGCAGTGTGATGGCCATAAGGCCGATACCGGCGTAGCGCGCGCCGCGCGTGTTGAGCACAAAGCCGAGAAGTATCAGCGCCAATGCAAAGACACCCCAGGCGATGCTGTAGGTCATGTCGCGCGCCAAGTTTACATTTTCAAATTCGAGGACGGTGAACTCCGAGCCCGTGGGTGTGAAGTAATCGGCGATCTCGATGTTGAGCAACCAGAAGAGCAGCACGCCACCGGCGGTCCAGAGCAGGCCGCGCGCGTTGATGCCGGCCACTTTGTGATTCGGCTCCTTCAGCCACCAGGCACCGAGGAACATGGCTGCCGCGGCGATGCTGTAGGTATAGAGATACCAATTGAAGATGGGGGTGCTGCTGTGCGGCTGATAGAGAAGGATGGCGGGATTGACCGCGAGACGGACAAAGGCTGTGGCGAGCAGGCCAAGTCCCGTGAGCCGAAGCCCTTGATGCGGCACGCGGCGGAAGAGCCAGATCAGCGCCGCGCCTTCCAGAGCCCAGCTCAAGGTGATCCACTGGTGACGGAACTGGATGGGAAAGATGAGCGTGATGAAAAACAGCGCCACAGCTCCGAACCATGCAAGCTGAGCTTCGCGCGCCTTGGCGGTGGCGTTCACGATGCGCAGCGCGCCCAGGAGGCTTGCGAGGCTTGGCAGCGCGAAGAGGGCCGGCACGAGACCCAACTTGTCCGACATGGCCGGAAACGAGGCCCTGATCACATGGTGGATCAGAATAAACTGCACGACCGCCGCCAGGGCCGCGGTCGCCCAAGGCAGCACGGTATCGCGGAAGGTTTTGCGGAAGACGAAGGGATAAACCGCAAAGAGAAGGTAGATCACGAGATACCAGAGGAACGGCGTCCACGGTTGTTCAGCCCGGAAATGCGAACCGTCCCAGGACAATTCCAGCAGGAACATGCAGCCCAGGCTGGCCAGCGTGAGCGGGAGGATGCGCGAGATCTGCGCCAGACCGAGTTGCAGCAGGACCAACAATAATCCCAGGCCAAAGACCGGCGTGGGGCTCTCCATGGGGAGGCGTGCGCTGGCCATGATGAGGAGCAGGAAAGGCAGCGCGGCGGACATAGTAGGCAGCATGGCGGCCACCTTTTGATTGCCGGTTTTTTTGCCGGTCGCCGCTTCTGTGGAGGCAAGCCGTTTCGTGAGCCAGGCGCCCGCCACGGCAAAGAACGCGGCGAATCCACCCACGACTACGAGGAAAGGCAGCACGCTGCCCACTTCCACGGGCACCTTGAAGAGCCAGGCGGCGGCCACGACGAGCGTGAGCACCAGCGCCACCAGCACTGGAATCAGCACGGAGGTGGTGACGGCGACCACGATCGCCAGCAGGTCAACGAGCAGGATGGCGGGCCACACAATGAAGGACGTTTGCGGCAGGCTCAGCACCGGCAGGAGCATGAGCACGAGCGTGAGCGGTGGGAACCACGGGCTGAAGGCGCCCTGCACCGCATAGGCGCTTTGCGGCTTGAGCCGCTGCCAGACCAGCGGGAAGACAGAATGAAGCGCGCCAAAGATGAAATACACCGCGAGCGCGCTGCCGAGCGCCTCTGCCTGGAGATGATGCGTCGTCCAGGATGCGAGATGGAGAAAGGTGGCCAGTCCGACGGCGAGTTGCGCAGGCCCGAGCCGCGGATTAATGACGATGCCGGCGATGACAGCGGCATTGATGAAGAACACGAAGCCGTAGAGCAGCCAGGTGCGCGCGGTGATGCTGGGATAGCCGAGGAAGAGAAAGGCGAACAACAACGCGGAGCCACAGAGCGCCATGGCGGAGATGGCGGGATGGGGATTGCCGGTTTCGTTCTGCTTGGTGCGTGCCGCGGCGATGAGGAAGAGCACCATGAAACCCACGCAGATGAGGATGGGCGTCCAAGTCGCGGCACCCTCCGCGTACAGGCCCTTTTCAAAGAAGCTCGTGAACCAGCCGAGCTGCATGAGGATGGTGCCCGCCGCGCCGAAGGAGGCAAGGAAGTACCATTTCTTCACGCGCGCCAGGGCGAGCAGGCCGATATCGAGCAGCGCGATGTAGCCAAAAAGTTCCCAAGGGTGGTCCTCGCCCGTGCTGCACAGGATGGGCGTGAGGAAGCCGCCCACGAGTCCCATGATGGCAACCGGAAGGGAGTTGAGCCGCGCGGAAGTGACGAAGGCCGTGACCGTGACCAGCGTCATGATGCCAAAGGCCACTGCCGAGCTGAACAGCGGCGGCTTCCAGAAGGCGAAGCTGGCATAGGTGACACCGTAGAGAATGAGCACACCGGTGCCGAGGAACGTTTCCGCCAGCACTGTGTAAGTTTTCTTCCGGTGCACGATGACGCCCGCCACCAGCAGACCGGCGCCGACCACAAAACCGATCGCCGCGCGCAGGGCCGGGCTGATCCACGCGTGCTCCACGGCATACTTCACAAAGAAGACGATCCCGAAGAACAGCGCTAGCCCACCGAGCCACGCGAAGAGTTTCACACCCATGAACTGCTCCAGGCTGAGCGCCGGAATTTTCGGAGGTGCTGGTGGCAGAGATGGTGGCGGAGGGAGCGGAGGTGGAAGATGGCCGGGAGTTTCAGATTCAGTCTTGGCAGCGACCAGCTCCGGTGAGGACACACCCGCTGGCAAAGGCGGGGGCGCGGCCAGTTTGTTTTCAGCAATCAGCAGATCCTCCGACGATGACGCCCAGCCATCGGTGGAAGGCGCCGGCACTTCGGAAGGGGATACCGCAGGTGGGATAACTTCTGGGAGAGGCTCGGTTTTCTCCGGCTCCGGGTGTGCGGTCTCGATGGTGTCCGTGATCGTTTTCGTTGCTGGCGACGGTGAAGGGGACGATGAAAAATCTCCGCGTTCCAGCGCTTTCAGGCGGAGTTGCAGACCCGTTACAATCGCCGAGAGCTCGCGCACCTTTCCGGTCAGTTCCTGCGATTCACGTGAAGCATTTCCGGCCCGAACGAGGGCGACGATCGGCAGAATAAAAACGAGGCCGATGATGCCGATAGCAAAGATGCCAATGATGCCTTCCATAGGTTGCTTGGGTAATTGCTTCCAAGGCTAGGGGATTCCGCCTTCTTGAGGAAATTGAATCTTCGTGGGACTTCATCGATTTTCTCAATGGAGTGGTGGGGCGTAAGGGACGCGTTGACTTTCCCGTTGTCGGAGGTTACTGGCCCGGAGCGGGGACGACCCTGCTTCTTCAAGATCACTCAGGGACGACCCTGGCAAAATAGCCTTGTTCGTCATGATACCTTGGATCTTGTTGTTGTTGGCCAGCACCTTTGAAGTTGTCTGGGCGATCGGACTCAAACACACCGGCGGGTTCACTCGTCTTTGGCCGTCGGCGGGCGTTGTCTTTGCACTGATGGTCAGCGTGCTGCTGCTCGCGCAGGCGGCGAAATCACTGCCCATCGGCTCCGCCTACGCGGTGTGGACAGGGATCGGCGCGGCTGGCGCTGTGATCTGCGGCATGATCTGCTTGGACGAACCGGTTACAGTTGCGCGGTTGGTGAGCCTTGGACTGATCCTTGCGGGCGTGCTGGGGCTGAAATTGGCATGAGCACTCCAGCCAGGGGTGACCTCTCAATGCTTCAGCACTTTCACCGTGCGACTCAGCGTGACGGGAGCCTCGATCTCCGCCTCCGTTCCGGTCTTTTGGTTTTCCTTCGGCTTGCCGAAAGCGCCGTGGTATTTCAGGTTTCCGTTGATGGCGGTGTCCAAGTCCACCATCTCGTGCAGGCTGCGGTGGACGAGCGCATTGATGGCGATCTGCAGTTTGCCATTGTCGTTGATATTCGCGAAAAGATGACCCTTGATGGAAATCTCGGCGATCTGGTCTCCGGCCTGCGCGTCCACTTTTTCCAGTTTGCACTCCAAGTCTGCGTCCACTTGGGGCGCCGCTTTCTTCAGGGCGCTAAGATCGGGCTTCCAAGTCTCGCCGACCTTGCGCGGCGTGGCGCCGTAAAGAAGTCCAAAGGCGCGCACCGCATCCGTGTAGGCTCCGAACTGGCGCAATGCCGTGGCTTCCGCGGAATCGGGCTTCTGCTTGCTGGCGAGGCTGAAGGACCAGTGGCCTTCGCTCTGGGTGCCGAGGAGTTTCTTGTTAAGCAGATGGCCTGCGTCGTCCTTGGGTTCGCCGCCCTGGCCGCCGAAGGAAAGGCGGAAACTGCGCGCGCTGTCCAGCACCTCCACCTTTTGCTGCGTCGGAGAGCTGTAGTTGCGCTCCACGATGTCGCGCGTGTGCGCGTTGGCCGCGCCGGTCATGGCCGTGGAACCGATGCCGAGCGAAAATGTGCCACCTTCCAGTTTCATCGTCATCTCTTCGCGCAGCGAGAGGCCGGGCTTGGGCGGCGCGTCGTTTGCGAGAATCACCGCCTGGGCCACGGCAAAGCCGGGTGAAAGAAGCAGCAGGGCGGCAAGGGTCCGTTTCATGGTGGAACGCTGGAGAGGATGACGCTTGATGCAACCCTGCCGTTACAGCGGAGCGTGATGGAGCCCGCGCTTGACTCACCCATCGCGCGCTTGAGTATGTGCCGATGACCGATTCCCCCGCGGCCCTCTCTGTGAAGGACGTCCACCGCCACTACCATCTGGGTGGGCACGATCTGCATGTGCTGAAAGGCGTCTCGCTGGATGTGGCCCATGGCGAGCGCGTTTTTCTGTGCGGCGCGTCCGGCGCGGGCAAAACGACGTTGCTCTACGTGCTGGGCGGATTGGAAAAACCTACTTCCGGCGATGTCTTCATCGCGGGCCAGCCCATGTATGCCGCTTCCTCGCGCGTGCGCGCCCAAGTGCGCAACAAGCAGCTCGGCTTCGTCTTCCAGAATTACCACTTGTTGCCGGATCTCACGGCCATTGAGAACGTCATGCTGCCATCGCTGATTGGGGGCAAGCCGGCACGCGATCGCGCGAAGGAATTGCTGGGCCGGGTCGGTCTCGGTGAGCGCACCCACCACTTGCCCACGGAACTCTCCGGCGGCGAGCAGCAGCGCGTGGCCTTGGCGCGCTCGCTCATCAACGACCCTGCCATCATCCTAGCGGACGAGCCCACCGGAAATTTGGATGCTGCCACGGGTGGACAGATCATGGAGCTTCTCTTCAAAGTGGTGGAGGAGGCCGGGAAGACGCTTGTCGTGGTGACCCACGACCAGAACCTGGCCAAGCTGGGCGAGCGTCGCATGATCCTGAAGCAGGGCGTGCTGGAGGCGGCCTGAGCCCGCCGATTCATCTGGACGCACGGCGCCGGGTCAGCGAAAATTGCACGTTTTCCTGAAGTCGTGAGCGCCGGCCCTTCCTTCCGCAAAATCCTCATCGCGCTCTGCCTTCTGGGCATGATGGCGGCGCTTCCAGCGCGGGAGTGGGCGGACAGCAGCGGCCGCAAGCTGGAAGGCGAGATCCTCGGTGTGGAGCGTGGCTGCGCAGTGGTGCTGCGCCCGACCAAACAGCGCGCCAATCTCCCGCTGGACAAGTTGTCCGCCGCGGACCAGGCGTGGGTAAAGGAATGGGCGGAAGGGATGACGCCGGCGCAGCAGCTGCCCACACCGCTCTGGCCCGCGACCGTGCAGCAGCCGGAGATCAAGCTTACCGGCGGAGCGAGTTCGAAGGGTGGTTTTGAATTTCACAGCCCGCATTATGAGTTCGACTGTGATGCGGAGGTCTCGGCTTCCGTGATGACGGATTTCGCCACCGTCGCAGAGGGCACGCTGCGCCTGCTTTATTCGCTGCCAATCCAGTTCGCACCGCTGGAGGGGAAGACTTTCTATGCGCGCATTTGCCAGACCCGCGCCTCCTATGAAAAGGGTGGCGGAGTCGCGGGCAGTGCAGGCGTGTTCATCACCGGCAGCATGAGCGGCGAGGGTGTGCTGCTGGTGCCGTTCGAGAGTCTGGGCATCGAGCAGTTCAACGGGCACAACACCAAGAGCTACGATTACAACGCCACCGTGCTGACCCACGAGATGACGCACCAGGCCACCGCGGAGTTGTTGCCTCTCATGCCCAAGTGGGTGGCGGAGGGCCTCGCGGAATATGTGGGCCGCATGACCTACCGCAGCGGCACTTTTTACCTGGGGCCGCGCGACCGCATCCAGATGCTGCGCCAGAGGCTGGACATGTATGACGCCATGACCCGCCAGCAGCAGGAGCGCGTCATGGCTTCGCCCTCCTCTCGCGTCCCGACGGAGTCAGGATCGCGCACCGCCACGCTGCCGGAGAGCTGGATCATGCGTCCTTCGGAACTGGTGCAGATGAACGAGGACGCGTGGGCGACCAATGTGGGCGGGCGGGCTGCGATGATCCGCATCCACCGCATGTATTTGTCCTCCATGTTCCTCATGCATTATTTCCTGCACATGGCGGACAACGGTGACGCACGCCGCGTTCGCCTTTACTTTGAGGAACTGAACCGCGATGCAAAATGGTTCAAACAACTGGGCCACAAGCGTGACACCAGCGAGCCGGCGCCCGCTTACCTTACGCGCCGCATGAGCCTGGAAGATATCCGGGCGCACTATACCGGGAACCTGTTTTCCAAAAACGATCTCAAGGCGCTCGATGCGGACTTCCACGCGCAGTACATTGCGCTGGGATTCCATCTGCCGGAATGGAAGTAAGCGCCTCCTGGCTTACGACTCCTTGAGCAGCGCCCGGTTCTTCCAGAAGTAGCTGATGCCGGAGAGGATGGTGAGGCCCACCATCATGACGAGGCAGAACATGCCGAAGATATTGGGGGAGAACCATCTGTTCTGAAACGCTGGAGCGAGCCATGCCGACCAAGGCTCATGGCTGGCTTCGGCGGCGAGGAAGTAGATGACGGTGATCATCTGCCAGGCGGTCTTGTGCTTCCCGAGTTTTTCGGCGGCGATCACGGCGCCCTTGCTGATGCCGAGGAGGCGGATGCCGGTGACGAGGAACTCGCGCGTGAGCACGAGGATGACGGCCCAGGAGGGAATGACGTGCAGATCCGCGCAGGCCAGCACGAGGGCGGCGCTCATGAGGATTTTGTCCGCAAGCGGATCCATGAGCTTGCCGAAGTTTGTCACCAGGTTGCGACGCCGGGCGATCTCGCCGTCCAGATAATCGGTGAAGGTGGCGACCAGGAAGATGAGAAGGGCGAGGGTGACGCGGTTGGCCAACGGCAGGTCGAAGACAATCACAAACACCGCCGTGAGGATCAGGCGGGCGACGGTCAGTCGGTTGGGGAGGTTCATGCGTGCCGTGGCGTGGATGCGGGCCGAGCTTGGGAGAGCCATGGCGCGCCGCCTGTCTGTCTAGGAGTACGTCCGGCGCGGATTGGGAGACCCGCGAAAGACGGCGGACGGAGTTGTCCGCGCCGTGTCCTTAGGAAACGCCGGGCGGGCTGTCAAACACTCACGCGTCGTGAAAGACGGGTTTTTTCCAGATCGGCACCGTGGATTTGATCTCCTTCAGGTACCAGCGGCAGAGGTCAAAGGAGGCGGCGCTGTGCTTCGTCTTCACGCGGAGAAGGATGCTGGGTTCGCAGGCGGCCACGAAGCCGAGGCGGTGGCGGATTTCGACGCGGTGCGGGCCAAACTCCTGCGCAGCCCGTGCGCAGAGCTTTTCCAGCTCGTTGTCCGCCATGGGTCGGTAGGCGCTGTAGTCGATCCCGGTGATGGGGCGTCCGTCTTCTTCCCCACGCACCACGCCAAGGAACTGGCATTCCGCACCTTCCGCGTCCGCGAAACGCGGAGTATCTGCCACGATGGGGGCTTCGGAGAGGGTAATGAGGGGAGAGGCTTCGGCCATGGGATGGGATGGAATCCTTCCCATCCTGCTGGGTATGGCGCAAGTGCCGGAACGGCGGAGTGGCGCAATCCATTCAGAATTGATGGATTATGGTAGCTTCATTTGAAGGAGCAGGGATGCTCCTTCCGCTTTCCCAAGGCAAACAAATTCTTCTTTGAGATTCCGGGGAAAGTGCTTACCTGCCCACCCGCCAATTTCCGCGCGGACTTCCTCAAACCCTCGCCTCAACACACACGCATATCATGTCAAAGAGTGACTTCGGATTGATCGGCCTCGCCGTTATGGGCCAAAACCTTGTGCTCAACGTCGAAAGCCGCGGCTTCCAGGTTTCCGTCTACAACCGCACCACCAGCGTCACGGACAAGTTCATCGCGGACAATCCGGGCAAAAAGCTCGTGGGTTCGAAGACGCTGGAGGAGTTCGTGCAGAGCCTGGCCACGCCGCGCAAGATCCAGATCATGGTGAAGGCCGGCGCGCCGGTGGACGCGGTGATTGAGCAACTCATCCCGCTTCTGGACAAGGACGATATCATCATCGACGGCGGCAACAGTCTCTACACGGACACGGAACGCCGCGATGCGTACCTCTCCGGCAAGGGCCTGCGCTTCATCGGCGCCGGTGTTTCCGGTGGTGAAGAGGGTGCGCGCAAAGGTCCGTCCATCATGCCCGGCGGCCCGGCCTGCACTTGGGACGTCATGAAGCCCATTTTTGAGAGCATCGCCGCGAAGGTGGACGGCGAGCCCTGCGTCATCCACATCGGCCCCGGCGGCGCGGGCCACTATGTGAAGATGGTGCACAACGGCATCGAGTACGGCGACATGCAGCTCATCTGCGAAGCCTACAACATCTTCAAGGCAGCCGGTTTCACCACAGAAGAACTGGCGAAGATTTTCTCCGACTGGAACAACGGCACGCTGGAAAGCTATCTCATCCAGATCACCAGCAAGATTTTTGAACAGAAGGACCCCGAGACCGGCAAGCCGATCGTGGACGTCATCGTGGACCGCGCGGGCCAAAAGGGTACCGGCCAGTGGACGCTGGAGAACGCCGTGGAAAACGCGGTCGTCATCTCCACCATCAACGCCGCCGTGGAGGCGCGCATCCTTTCCTCCATGAAGAAAGCGCGTGTCGCTGCGAGCAGCCAGCTCCAAGGACCCAAGCCGAACATCACCACGGACAAGGCAGCGCTGGTGCAGAAGGTGCACGACGCGCTCTACGCCTCCAAGATCATCAGCTACGCGCAGGGGCTCGACCTCATCAAGACCATGGGCGAGAAGAAGAACTGGGGCCTCGACCTCGGCCGCATCGCCGCGATCTGGCGGGGCGGCTGCATCATCCGCGCGAAGTTCCTCAACTTCATCACGGATGCCTACCGCAAGGATCCCGGTCTGAGCAACCTCATGCTCGCGCCGTACTTCAAGGACATCCTCAACAACGCGCAGCAGAACTGGCGTGAGGCCGTGGCTATCGCCGTGAGCAACGGTATCCCGGTGCCCGCGTTCAGCGCCAGCCTTGGCTACTACGACAGCTACCGCGCGGAACGCCTCCCAGCGAACCTGCTCCAAGCCCAGCGTGACTTTTTTGGCGCGCACACCTACGAGCGCCTCGACAAGCCGGAAGGCCAGATGTTCCACACGGAATGGCCTGAGGTGATCGGGTAATTCGAGACGATGCCGCGCACGGTGTGTGCGGACACTCTTTTTCATGAGAACGGCTGGGGAAACCCAGCCGTCATTTTTGTGCTGCTGTTCCTAGTCGCGCTCGAGTTCCTCCAAGTCCGCGAGATCGACGGCACGGCCCGCTTTCTTTTTGGCGGTTTTCAAATCACCTCGTCCTAGATAGTGGACGGGAAAGCCTTCGTCTTCATCAGTGACGTGGTTGAGCCATGCATCATCGAAGCGAAGTCCGGGGATCGAAGTAAGAAAATCGATCGCTGATGGCGGACGGCCAATCATAAATTGCGTGCCTTCTTGTGCAAAGTCGGCCTCCGTCACTTCGATGAGAGGAACGCCAAATTCCCTGAGGGCGGCGGCGACCTTTCGGGCGTTTTCCATAGTGGGCTGCACCCACACATCCAGATCTTTGGTGAACCTTGGTTGGGTGTGGTGAATAACCGCGTATCCGCCTGCAATCAAGTATTTAACCCCGTGCTTTGCGAACGCTCGTAACAGATCTTTGAAGTCGGAGTTCATTTGAATCGCGTTTCTGATGCGCCCAAGCTTCCACTACTAGTTCCCAAGCGGCGCGACGGCGTGCGGACCCTGACAGCTTCTGCCAGTCACGGACCTGAGCCCGTCTCAATTCATCATGGGATTGAAACTTGCGGATCGTCCAAGAACTGCGGTCGGACGCTGCGGATGACATGTCCCAAGGATAGTGGCGAGTAGCTCTCGGCGCGAGAAAAACTTGGAATGAGGCCCAAATCTTGTCCGCCATTTCAAATTCCCCCCAAAGTGTTCCACCTGTGATGTCATCTCTCCCACGGAGTTGACGTCCCGCGCGACTGGCCTCATCCTTGGCGCATGCGTGCGACTCTTTTCCCGCTGTTGTCGGTCTTTGCTTTGGTCTCGATGATTTACACGTCCGCTTTTGCCGCGGACAAACCGGGCGCGAAAGACCCGAAGGACAAGCCCAAACAAACGAATGAAGTCGTGTCGGTGGATCCCATTTCCATCACCGTTTACCGTTCGTACAAGGAATACAAATACACTGTCACAAAGGACACCAAGGTCGTGGTGGACTACAAACCCGCGAAGATTGACGACGTGAAGGTGGGAATGACGGCCACCGTCTCCCACAAGACCGACTCACCAGAGGCCACGAGCATCAACGCCCGCTCGGCTCCCAAGGGCAAAGGAAAGTACTAATCCGAATCCGGAGAATTAGCGAAGCGCGGGCTCCATTCCCAGTTCCTTCACGAGGAAAGCAAACTGGTCGGCGGTTTCATCCATCAGCTTTTTCAGCGCGGTGCCTGCGCCATGGCCTGCGCTGGTCTCGATACGAATCAGCACGGGCGGCCCGTCCGTGGCCTGACACTCCTGGAGGCGCGCAGCGAACTTGAAGCTGTGGGCGGGCACGACGCGGTCGTCGTGATCCGCGGTCATCACTAAGGTGGCGGGGTAGCGCGTGCCCGGCTTGAGATGATGGAGCGGTGAGTAGGCGTAGAGCGCCTTGAATTCTTCCGCGTCATCGCTGCTGCCGTAGTCACTCTTCCAGGCCCAGCCGATGGTGAACTTATGGAAGCGCAGCATGTCCATGACGCCGACCTGCGGCACCGCCGCACCATAGAGATCCGGCCTCTGAGTCAGACAGGCGCCGACGAGCAGGCCGCCGTTGCTCCCGCCTTGGATTGCCAGCTTTGCGGGCTGCGTGTACTTCTCCTTCACCAGCCACTCCGCGGCGGCGATGAAATCGTCGAAGACGTTTTGCTTGTGCAGCTTCGTGCCCGCCTTGTGCCACTCGGAGCCGTATTCGCCGCCCCCGCGCAGGTTCGGCATGGCAAACACACCTCCCATCTCCAGCCACACGGCGCGGCTCACAGAGAACATGGGTGTGAGACTGATCTCAAAGCCCCCATAGCCGTAGAGCAGCGTGGGGTTGTTGCCGTCCAGCTTCAACCCTTTGCGGTGCACGAGGAACATGGGCAGGCGCGTGCCGTCCTTGCTGGTGATGAAGACCTGTTTTGTCTCGTAAGGCGAACCGTCGAAGTCCAACTTCGGCTTGCGGAAGACGGTGCTGGTTCCGCTGGCGATATCATAGCGGTAAATCACCGAGGGTGAGGTGAAGCTGGAAAAGGAGTAGAAGGTGTCCTTGTCCTGCTTCCGCCCCCCGAAGCCGCCTGTGCTGCCGATGCCGGGCAGAGCCACTTCACGGATGAGCTTGCCGTCCAAATCAAAGGCACTCACCGCGGCGTGGGCGTCTTTGAGGTACGACGCGATCAGTTGGCCGCCGACGAGCGTCGCGTGCTGCAGCCGCTGTGCGGTTTGCGGGATAATTTCCCGCCAGTTTTTCTTTTCCGGGTGCGCGGTGTCGATGGCGATGACCCGGGAACGTGGCGCCTCCAGATTCGTGACGAAGTAGAAGATGTTGCCTTCGTTTTCGATGAACCAATACGCTGCGTCGAAATCGTTGAGCAGTTCCACCACGGGAGCGTCGGGCTTGCTGAGGTCCTTGTAGTAGACGCGTGTTTTGGGATCGGTGCCAACCGTGACGGTGAGGATGAGATAGTGACCGTCGTCGGTGACATTAGGCTCGAAGCCCCAGTCGTCATGGTCCGGCCGCTCGTAAACCAGGGCGTCTTCCGCCTGCGGACTGCCAAGGCGGTGGAAATAGACCTTCTGGTTCTTGTTTTCCGCCGTCATCACCGCATCCTTGGCCGGCTCCGGGAAGCGGCCATAGTAGAAGCCACTGCCGTTCTTCGCCCAAGAGGCGCCGCTGAACTTGATCCACTTCAGGTGGTCCGGCAGATCAAGCGCGGTCGCCACATTGCGGACATGGAATTCCTCCCAGTCACTGCCGCCTTGCGAGGTTCCGTAGGCGAGCAGTTTCCCGTCTTCGCTCGGGGCCGTCATGGTGAGGGAGACGGTCCCGTCCACCGAAAGCGCATTGGGATTGAGCAGTTCGCGCGGTTCGCCTTTCAGCGAATCCGCCACGTAGAGCACGCTCTGGTTCTGGAGCCCGGAGTTGTGCGTGTAGAAATACCACCCACCCCGCTCGAAAGGCGCGCCAAAGCGCTCGTGATTCCAGAGCTTCTTCAGACGCTCACGGATCT
>Ga0265327_10002007_pt1 | contig 22985 bp, 23 predicted proteins | sample 41621metaG_FD_202089 | JGI IMG/M metagenome (GOLD analysis project Ga0265327, IMG submission 202089) | Rhizosphere microbial communities from Carex aquatilis grown in University of Washington, Seatle, WA, United States - 4-16-21 metaG | ecosystem: Host-associated > Plants > Roots > Rhizosphere...
CAAAATCAGCAGCTTCTTTTTGTGTTTCTTTGCTCACGTATTCGTAAACGTTACCTGCCTGGTTATTCTTTTTAATTGTTTCATAAACACCACCAAAATTGTAACAAACATGTCCTATATACCTGCGGAACTGGGTAGTAAGTTGGTCATACATTTCACTCAATCCTTCGTAATTTTCATTAGGCTCTTTTGTCCAGGTAATTAAGTTAGGCAAAATGCGTTGCAGGTTTTTAATACCATATGTAGATGCTTTCATGGCATCATCACCAATACATTCGCTTTGGTCACGAGGATCATCAGGTTGACCCTGGCGGCCAAAATAAAAACGTTTATCATTAGCCTTAGCTTCTATCCATTTATCAAGAACAGGTACTTCTTCTTCTGAAGTTGTAGCCTCAGGAATTAATTTATACCCCCATTCAATAGCCCATTTATCATAATCGCCGATGCGTGGGTAAATACCAGCTTTGCTGATATTATCTTCTGGCTGTGCAACATAATTGAAACGGGCGTAATCCATAATGCTTGGTGTATGGCCATTGGCTTCTACCCATGCTTTATTACGCAAATTTTCAACAGGCACTCCACTTGATGAACCAAAGTTGTGTGGCAAACCAAGCGTGTGCCCTACCTCGTGAGATGATACAAATCGAATCAATTCTCCCATCAATTCATCATCAAAAACCATTTTACGGGCTCTTGGGTCAATGGCACCTGCCTGTATCATATACCAGTCACGCAATAATTTCATTACGTTATGGAACCAGCCCACATGGCTTTCCAATATCTCGCCGCTTCTTGGGTCTACATTACTTGGCCCGTAAGCATTTTCAATGGGCGAAGGTTTGTAAATAATGGCACTGTTTCGGGCATCTTCCAAACTCCAGGTACTATCTTCTTGCCAGGTTGGGGCAACTTTACCAACAATAGCATTTTTAAATCCTGCTTTTTCAAAAGCAACCTGCCAATCGTTTATACCTTGTATTAAATAAGGTACCCATTTTGCCGGTGTGGCCGGATCAATATAATATACAATTTGTTTGGCAGGTTCTACCAATTCACCTCGCTTGTATTTTTCCATATCCTCAGGCTTAGGCTCCAGGCGCCAGCGATTGATGATGCTGATGTCTTTTACACCCTGTGGGTTAGCATCATAATCAGTATAGCCCGAACTGAAATAACCAACACGGTCATCTGAACGTCTTGATTTCATTGGCTTTTCAGGCAAGATCAACATTGAACTGTTCATTTCCAATGTTACTGTAGCCTGGCTTGGAGGCGCAGGAGGAAAACCCGGAGAAGGTGCTCCTGCAGCTTTAGAAAAAGTTTTTACTGTAGTAATTTCAATATTTGTAGGGTAGGGGCGTACACTTACAATATAAGATTTATCGGGCTGAAAGGCGCCTGCCTGAAAGGAACCTTTTGCAAAAGATCCAAATCCAAAAATTTCATTATCTGCAGTAATATTATCAGTGATATCTATTACAATGCCTCCACCTAAACTATCAGGTGCATTTGCTTTAATATCAAATGATACCGCTATAGGTTGAATATTGCTGTTCATTACCGAACGGTACATTGGTTTGGTACTATCAGGATTTATATCATAAGAAATGTTCTTTAAAAAGATCTTATTATTGGGCCCTTTTTCAAAACGGATTACATTTTGGCTGATTTGATCGCCGGCGTATCCATAAAATTGTTTTGGGCTTTCTATTGATGATTTGGATATACGGTTGATAACCAAAATATCACGGCCGAGTAATTTGGTGGGTACTTCAAAATAGTATTTTTCATCTACTTTATGCACAGTAAATAAGCCCCTGCTGGTTTTGGCCTTATCCGTTATTATTTCTTTATAAGGTTTGGGGCCTGGCTTAGCAGACGCAGCCATCGGGGGCATACCCGGGGCACCAGTTGCAGGCACAGCCGGTTTATCCTGTGCCGAAGCAGAAAGCGTAAAGCAGATGGCAGAAAATGCCACGCTGAATTTTCTTAAGCAATAATTCATGTTTTAAATTTTATATTAAACGTATGGTGTTGATAAACGAAAATATCGAATACCTTTTAAAATGCGCTTTTTTATGGATAAAAGGCAAATAAAGAATACGGCTGGAATAATTGAATTTCTTTATGTAAAATTCAAAATGCTGCATCAATATTAAAAAATTAAAAAAAATTATACGGCAGGCTGTTGCTTTCATTTATTTTATTAACTTGTGCCTCCCACATTTAAATAATGTGAATAAAAAAAGATTGTTTGATTATATTTTTTAGTAGAATTGTGCAATCAAAATTATTAACAAATCAAATTAACATTTTCATTAACTAAAAATCGATGTCATGGCAGAAACAAAACCAACTGTAAAACCAGTAACAGCAGTGCAGGTAAAAAAAACAGGTAACGCAATCTCTCTTTTAGCTCCGGTAATATGCCTGGTTGCTGGGTACATAATTTGGAGGTTTATTTTGGGTGCAGAAGGTAACTTCACCAAACACAAAGAAAACCATGGCTTCATGGGAGCATTTTGGCCCGACCGTGAAGGTGCAACAGGTATTTATAAAATGTACCTTGGGGGGATTATTGTACCAATTTTGATTGGTTGTTTTTTAACTGTATTAACTTTTGTAATTGAAAGGTTCATGACCATTTCTAAAGCTACCGGTACTGGCAGCAATGCAGATTTTATCCGTAAAGTACAATACCATCTTGCCAATAAAAATGTTGATGCAGCGCTTGCTGAGTGCGACAAACAAAAAGGTTCTGTTGGTAATGTAATGAAAGCTGGTTTACACCGCTATAAAGATATGATCGGCAATACTGAATTAAGTACTGACCAAAAAGTATTGGCTATACAAAAAGAAGTAGAAGAAGCTACATCTCTTGAATTACCTATGCTTGAAAAAAACCTGGTATTCCTTTCAACTATTGCTTCTGTAGCAACTTTGTTGGGTCTGTTGGGTACGGTAATGGGTATGATTCGTGCCTTCGGTAACTTGGGTGATGACAGTGGTGGTTCTGCTGCAGGACAGTTGTCTGTAGGTATTTCTGAAGCCTTATATAACACAGCTTTGGGTATTGGTACATCAGCAGTATCTATCATTATGTATAACATCTTTACTACAAAAATTGATGGTATTACTTATGGTATTGATGAATCAGGCTTTACTTTAACACAAAGTTTTGCTTCTTTATACAAATAAGCAATGTGGATTTTAAGACTATTTGAATCTAATTAATAAATAAAAAATTATGGGAAGAGCTAAAATACCGCGGAAAAGCACCAACATCGATATGACAGCGATGTGTGACGTGGCTTTTTTGCTGTTGTCGTTCTTTATATTAGCAACAAAAACAAAACCGCCAGAAGCAGTTCCTGTTATTACTCCCACTTCGGTTTCAACAAAAGTTGTAAAAGATGAAGCTATTGTGGTAACACTTGCAAAAGACGGAAAGGTTTATTTGTTGTTGAACGACAAGAAGCATAAAGATGCTATCATTGAAGATATCAATACTTCAAAAGCTTTAGGATTAACGCCGGCAGAAATTGCCAAGCTTAAAAAGCAGGATTATATTGGTATGCCGTTTAATAAATTAAAAAGCTTCCTTGATATGGGCGCCGAAATTCCGGCATCAAAAATGGATGGGATACCTACCGATAGTACCAATAATGAATTGGCCGATTGGATAAAAAGCGTATCAAACGCTTTTAGAGGAGAAAGCGTAGAAAATCTTAACTTATTGGTGAAAGGTGATGATGCAGCTAAATACCCTGCTTTTAAAGAGATTAAAAACGCTTTTAAAAAAGCAGATATCTATAAGTTTAAGATTGTAACCAATCCAGAAGGTATTCCTGCAGATTCTGAATTAGGCATGCATCCGCCTAAAGCAAATTAATTTAATTAACATCCCTGATTTGGGATTAAAAAAGTACTGATATGGCAGAAATGGATACATCGTCGGGTGGCGGCCATAAAAAGGGCCCCGGCGTCAAGAAACCAAAAAAACTATCTACAAGGGTGGATCTTACTCCTATGGTGGATCTTGGGTTTTTATTACTTACTTTTTTCGTATTCACTACAACAATGAGTACGCCAAAGGGTATGGCAATGAACGAACCTAAGGATGATCCTAATAACCAGCTAAAAGTAAAAAACTCAGGCGCTATGACCCTTTTATTGGGTAAAGACGACCACGTTTTTTATTATTATGGCGAGTTGCTTCCTGAAACCATCAGCCAGCAATTCAAAAGTTCAACCTTTAAAGAAATCAGGGCATTGATAGCAGCTAAAGCAAACTCAACACCAATTGGCGATTTAATGTATATCATTAAAGCTAATAAGGATGCTACCTTTAAAAACGCTATTGATATTCTGGATGAAATGACCATTAGTAATGTTCCTCCGGGGCACTATGCAGAAGTGGATATTACTCCCACTGAAGAAATGCTTATTCAAAAGACTGAAGAAGCAAATGGTGGAAAATAATTTTATGGAATAGTTTCAATTTTGAATCTAAATTAACAAAGTCTATAACAATGGATATAAACAAAATTTTAAGTGCTGATGTCCTCGATATCATTTTCGATGGAAAAAACAAGCAGTACGGAGCTTACGATCTTCGTAAATCGTACAACAGAAGGCTCACAAAGGCGCTGATAATAACGGCTGCTGTGGCGCTGTTACTGTTTTTAGGTTCTGTTTTTGCAAATATTATCAATGCAGGCAAAAAGGATACTATTGACGTAGTGGATACACAAATGGCTGAGTTGAAGAAAGAACCGCCACCACCGGTAGTTCCGCCTCCACCACCGCCAAAACCACCACCACCTCCCGAAATCAACCAGGTAAAATTTACACCTCCTAAAATTGTAAAAGATGAAGAGGTAAAACCTGAAGAAAAGATTGAGGAAATCAAAGATGATCAGGCTATCAGTACTAAAACTGTGGAGTCTGACAACAAAGAGCCGGTTGTACAAGCTCCTGTGGAGGATAAGGGTACAGGTGTAGTAGAAGTACCAAAGAAAGAAGATGACGAAGGAAAGATATTTACCAAAGTGGAAGTGGAAGCAGCGTATGAAGGAGACTGGAATAGCTTTTTAAAGAAAAATCTTAATGGCGACGTGCCTACAGATAACGGCGCTCCGGAAGGAACCTACACTGTAGTTGTAAAGTTTGTGGTAAGTAAAGATGGTAGCTTAAGTGATATCAGTTGCGAAAATGATCCGCAATATGGTATATGCCAGGAAGCCATCAGGGTTATTAAAAAAACCAAAAACTGGAAACCGGCAATTCAAAACGGACGTAATGTTAATGCTTATCGCCGTCAGCCAATTACTTTCTTAGTACAGGCTCCTTAATAAAAAAAGAATAAATACTTATAAAAAGACCTTCCATTTTTGGAAGGTTTTTTTATGCCCTCGCCTAACTAAACACTTCGCTTACACTAAATGTAAAATACCCGTTTATTTTTCGGTTTGTACCAATGATAAATAAAAGATAACCCGATTAATTTTCTTTGCGTCTTTACACCTATGCGTCTTTGCGTGAAAAGAAGAATGGATTAGGTAAGACATACCTTGCATGAAAATGATGGCGTAAATATTTTATGGAACTGTTCTTGTTTTGTATCTAATTAAAAAATTAATTATTTATGGAAACAAATAAAATTTTACAAGCCGATGTGCTGGATATTATTTTTGATGGGAAAAATAAACAGTACGGTGCTTACGATCTTCGTAAGTCTTACAGCAAAAGAGTTAAAAAATCTTTGCTAATTACCGGAACGCTTGCCCTGTTATTATTTTTCAGCTCTGTTTTTGCAAATATGGTGAGTAAAGGAAGAAATGAAACAATTGATGTAGTAGATACACAGCTAGCGCAGATCAGGGAGACGCCGCCACCTGTTGTGCCACCACCGCCACCACCACCGCCACAAGTGCCGCCTCCGCCGCCCCCTAATACGCTAAGATTTGTACCACCAGTAATTGTACCCGATGATAAAGTAACAGATGATGATAAGATTAAAGATCTTCAGGATGACCAAGCCATAAGCACATCAACCAATGCAAGTGATAACAAAAACCCAATTGTACAAGCACCGGTAGAAGACCCTGGTACAGGTGTAGTGCAGGTACCAAAGAAAGCCGACAAGGAAGATGGACCATTTGTAAAAGTAGAAAAGGAAGCCGAATTTGATGGCGACTGGGGTAATTTTTTAAAAAGGAACTTAAACCCGGAAGTGCCTGGTGACAATGGTGCTCCAGAATCAACTTATACTGTTATGGTGAAATTTGTAGTTAGCAAAGATGGCAGTGTAAGTGATATTACTTGTGAAAATGATCCCGGATATGGAATTTGCCAAGAAGCTATAAGGGTGATAAAAAAAGCAAAGAAGTGGATTCCTGCAATGCAAAATGGAAATTATGTAAATGCCTACAGAAGGCAACCGATAACTTTTGTAGTGAGGAGTTCAGAATAAAAAATAAAACTATCGAATAAAAAAAATCCTTCTACACCAGAAGGATTTTTTTATGGAAAATAATTTATTTGCCGTCTCTATTAAAACTAATTATTATGGCAGATATACAAACAACAACCGCAGCAAAACACAGCAAAGGAAAAAGAATGAATAAAAAAAGTACCAGGGTAGACCTAACGCCAATGGTTGACCTGGGATTTTTATTGCTCACTTTTTTTGTTTTTACAACATCTATGTCGAAGCCAACCGCTATGAATTTGGTTACACCAAATGATAAAGACACCAGTGTACATAATCCCGTTTGCGAAACTTGTGCATTAACAGTAATGCTGGATAAAGACGATAAGATATTTTATTACCAAGGCATGCCTGGTAACAATGCCATTGTAAAAGAAACTGCTTTTACAAAAGATGGGATACGAAACGTATTGCTGGCAAAATTAGCAGCAGTAAGGGCAGCAAAAGGCACAGCAGATGATATGGTGTTAATAATAAAGCCTGGTGCCGAATCAGCTTTTAAAAACTTTGTAGATATGGCTGATGAAGTGACCATCAATAACATTAAACATTATTTTATTGATGAAATGAATGATACCGACAAGCAATTGCTTGCAAAAAATAATGGCACAAAGTTACCCCTTTAACAGGCGAGGGGTATCTTTGCGGCATGGAAAATAAGCTTTCAGGTTGGGATGATACCATTGTTGCCATTGCTACGCCACAGGGCATTGGCGCTATAGGCGTGATAAGGTTAAGCGGAAAGAGTGCCTTCCATGTTATTAATGAATTATTTCCCTCCAAAGACCTTACAAAGCAGTTATCTCATACACTGCATGTAGGCTTAATAAAAGAAGATGGAACAGCAATTGATGAAGTTGTAGTTTCATTATTTAAAAACCCTAAAAGCTATACAGGAGAAGATGTAGTAGAGATCAGTTGCCATGGCAGCCCGTACGTACAACAGCAGGTGGTACAAGCTTGCTTGCGTAAAGGCGCAAGATTAGCAAGGGCAGGAGAGTTTACGCAAAGGGCTTTTTTGAATGGTAAATTAGACCTTACGCAAGCAGAAGCCGTAGCTGACCTTATAGCAAGCAATACAGCGGCATCGCAACAAACTGCTTTGCATAATATTCGTGGCGGCTTTAGTGGCGTATTGAAAAAGCTGAGGGAAGAATTAATTCAATTTTCTGCACTGATAGAACTGGAATTAGATTTTAGCCAGGAAGACGTAGAGTTTGCCGACAGGAAAAAGTTTTATGCCTTAATTGCAAGTGCAGGTTTAATTACTACCGATCTTTTACAATCTTTTAAATTAGGCAATGTTATTAAAAACGGTGTAAGCGTTGCCATTGTTGGTAAGCCTAATGCAGGTAAGTCTACTTTACTAAATACTTTATTAAATGAAAACCGTGCCATTGTTAGTGAGATTGCCGGTACTACAAGAGATACGATTGAAGAAATAATAAATATAGATGGCATTTTATTCAGGTTGATTGATACCGCCGGAATAAGAGAAGATAGCAACGATGTTATTGAATTGATTGGCATTGAAAAGAGCAGGGAAAAAATAGCACAGTCGGATGAAGTGGTTTATATTTTTGATGTAAACACAGAAACTCCTGCTGAATTAAAAACTGCTATTGCTTTAATAGAAGAGAAAAATAAAAATTATTTGCTTGTAGGAAATAAAACTGACATCTTAGGCGAAATAACCGCAGCTGAAAAATTTGCGAACAATGATATATTATTTATTTCAGCCAAAGCGCAACAGCATATTAATTTGCTTAAACAAAAATTGGTAGATAAAATAGTACAAGGAAACCTTAACACAGAAAATACCATTGTTACTAATGCCCGCCATTACGAAGCGCTGCAGCAGGTACAACAATCATTAACCGAAATAAAATCAGGCCTCGATAATAATATCCCCGGCGATTTGCTTGCATTAGATATTAGAAGATGCCTGCATTATATTTCTGAAATAACCGGAGATATTACCAATGAAACGGTGCTGGATTTAATCTTTAGCCAATTTTGTATCGGAAAATAACAATCTATTTTTAACCCATGCCATTTACTTTTTCCCATCCAGCTATAGTGTTACCCTTCTGTAAGTCAAAAAGGATACAGCTGTCCTTAACAGGGCTTATAATTGGCAGCATCATTCCTGACATGGAGTTTTTATTCCGGCTAAAAGAAACCCATATTTTTGGTCATACGTGGTGGGGTATAGTTTTATTTGATGTTCCCGTGGCAATTATATTAGCTTTTGTATTTCATATTGTAGTTAGAAATGTGCTGATATTAAACCTGCCAAACCAACTACGCCAAAGGTTTACTTCATTTATACCCTTTAATTGGGTTGACTATTTTAACCAGAATAAATTACGTGTATTCGTTTCTGTTGTAATTGGTATTTTTTCGCACTTGTTTTTAGATTCTTTCACCCACAAGTACGGACATATTGCCAAAAGTAGTAGGCTATTCTTTTACAAACTAAGCTTTCTTAACTATCATGTGCCTGTTTTTATGTTACTGCAAATTGCTTTTTCTGTAATAGGGGCACTTTATATAGCATGGTTTATTTTGAAAATGAAAAAGGGAAAAGACATACAGCCTGCAAATTATATTATTGGTTACTGGGTAACTTTTTTTGTTGTGGCAATTTTAATAATGGCGCTAAGATTTGTCATTTATAACAAACACCAAAGCAAAGCAGATATAGTTATAGCAATTACCGGTAGTTTTGTATATGCGCTTTTAGCAGCCTCCTGCTGCTATTTTATGCTATGCCGTAATAAAAAATCCCTCCACAACTAATTGGGAGGGATTGTATCTTGAAGTTTGAAGTATTATCTAAAACTCCTTCTTTCTTTTGGGGCATAAGTCCTTTTTCTTTCTCTTCCACCACCAGCATTACCTTCATCATTAGGGCGTTTAAAACCGCCATCAGCCTCATTCATACGAATGATGCGGTTGTTGTAACGCTTACCATCAATCGCACTTATCATTGCACCAGCTTCTGCTTTATCAATTTCAACCCAGCTGTTCATATCCCTCATATCTATCTTGCCCAGTACTTCTTTCTTTAAATTACTTTCATCTAAAATAAATTGTAAAAAGCTGGCTTTATAAAAACCGTCTTTAGTACCTAGGTTGATGAATAACCTGGTGTAGCCATTATCACGCCTGTTAAAATCAGTACGTTCTTTTCTGCTGCTATCTCTGTTTTCATTGCCAGTAACCTGTCTTCTATCGCCACGAATATCATTTCTATTTAAGTCTTCAGCATTTTCATAATACTTTAAAAAGTGGTTGAACTCTAAAGCGGCTACACGTTGCAGTACTTCTTCTTTACTTACATCAGCAAATTTTTCCATCAAGTCCGGAATATAAGTTTCATAGTCGCCATTGCTAACATCTGCCTGTATTAATTTTTCCATAAAAAAGAAAAATTGTTTGCGGCAAACATCTTTACCACTTGGCACATCCACTTTATGAAATTGAGCATTGATCATTCTTTCCAAAGATTTGATCTTAAAAGTTTCCCTGCTATGGCATATAGACAAACAGATACCTGTTTTACCAGCTCTTCCCGTACGGCCGCTTCTATGGGTGTATACTTCCATGTCATCTGGCAATTCAAAATTGATAACGTGTGTTACACCATCTACATCAATACCTCTTGCAGCCACATCGGTTGCAATTAATAATTGTAAACTTTTTGTACGGAAACGCCCCATTACTTTATCACGCTGTTGTTGTGTAAGGTCGCCATGCAATGCTTCAATTTCGTAACCCGATTTTGCCAGGCGTTCGCTTATTTCCTGTGCATCAATTTTGGTACGTGTAAAGATGATACCATACATACCGGGGTTGAAATCTATCAAACGTTTCAAAGCCTCGTAACGGTGTTGTTGTGGTACTACAAAATATTGATGGTCGATATTTACATTACCACTATTCTTTTTACCTACAGTAACTTCTTTAGGCGTTTCCATGTAATTTTTAGAGATAGCCCTAACTTCTGGTGGCATGGTTGCACTAAATAACCAGATGCTTTCTCTATTGACAGTATTCTTCAATACAAAATCAATATCATCCCTAAAACCCATATTCAACATTTCATCAGCTTCATCCAACACTACATATTTTACTTTTTGCAGGTCGATTGCTTTTCTTTCTATAAGATCAATTAACCTGCCCGGTGTTGCAACAACGATTTGTACCCCTTTTTTAAGGTTGCGAATCTGCATGGTGATGGATGCCCCGCCATATACTGCTTCTGTAAAAATATTCTTACTGTGTTTTTTAAATTTTTCAAGGTCGTTGGTTATTTGTAAACACAATTCTCTTGTAGGGCAAACTACCAATGCCTGGGCATGTCTTTGTGATGGGTCTATTAATTGTAAAAGTGGTAAACCAAAAGCGGCCGTTTTACCAGTACCGGTTTGTGCAAGTCCAATAAAATCTGTTGTACCAGATAATAGTACCGGAATTGCTTTTTGCTGTATTTCAGAGGGTGTTTCAAATCCTAGATCGGCAACAGCTTGCACCAATTGTTCGTTTAAGCCTAAGGCTTCAAATGCATTCATTTAAATTTGTTTTGTGATAGCCACATGTTTGTTCCGGTATTCATTTACCGGGAGTGTGTCATGCTTTTGGCCGTTGGAGAACCCCTTTTAGGGCTTACTTAGCCCCGGCAGAGATTGTTAGTGAGACGTGAAAACTGATTGCAGCAATCCTCTTTCAACAGCAACTGAGCATGTCATGTAATTCTCAGTTATTAATAATTGGGCGCAAAGGTAGGGGTTTTATGTGGTAAAACAATTAAAAAAGACATCTTTACGGTTATTAGACAAATTTTAACCGCAATTAAACTAATCGCGAACAAGCGAGTCTTATCCCAACTATTCAGCCATTATGCAAAAAAAAACCTTCCTATTGCTTGTAATAACTTTTAGTTATTTGTTTTCATCTGCCCAAATTGATTCGCTTTCAAAAAGAGATAAAGCAGCAATAGATTCTATGATGCAAAAAGATGAATTCTTGAAACTGTTGAATGACAAAACGAAAAATTCTTTGGATCTTGGCATTGGTATAGGCAATGGTGCTTTCAGTGCCCATAATAACGCTGCGAATGCAACAGGAGTTGATAACAAGCTCATTTTTACACCATCAATAGTATATCGCCTTAAAAGCGGTTTTAATTTTGGCGTAACGGCTTTTTTAACCAACGATACAACTAGCAATTCAAAATTATATCAAACTGGCCTTAACATAGGGTATGACTATACCAGGAAAAATGTAGACGCAGGAATTGCTTATACCCGTTTTTTTAGTGATGGAAATAAATACAATAACAAATCAATTTATCAAAATGATATTTATGGGTATATAAAAAAAGCAAGCGGTATAATACAACCTGGCTTAGCTTTGGGTTTTGATAATGGTAAATACAAGGAAGCTGATGTGGCATCTGTTATTTTAAAGCGGCCATTAAACCCAAGAGGAGATACTACGGTAACTGGAATAGATTCCACTAACAATTCTACCAATTACTTTTCTGCAACAGTATCAATTGAGCATGATTTTAGTTTTTATACCTTGTTCTCCAAAGATGATGAACTCGATTTTATCCCTTCACTGATGCTTAATTTTGGCAGAGACGATCTTACGCAAACACAAACACATACAAATACAGTTAACCGGCCAGCCTTAAAAAAATTACTTGCCAAACGAAAAAAGAATGCGCCAGATAATAAATTTGAAATGCAGTCCGTCGCAGCTTCTTTTGATTTTAATTATGGAGTGGGTAAATTCTTTTTGCAGCCTGATTTGTATTTAGATTATTATTTGCCCCAAACAAAAAGCAAAAGATTAAGCGTTATATTTTCAATAACGGCTGGATTAACTTTTTAAAAATCGTCTTAACAAATAATTAGCCAGCAGCTTTTACCCTTGGCATATAACTTGAGATATGAGCATAACTAAACAAAATTTTATTTATGAAAACAAAACTCTTATTAACCGCAGCAGTTACTTTGATCAGCATCAGTGCTTTTTGCCAAAAGATACAGATTGGTGCAAAGGGCGGTGTAACTATGAACAAGATCACCGGGCAAACTTTTAAAGATGAATTTTCTTACGGCTATCATATTGGTGGCTTTGTAAGTGTTGGCCTTGGAAAAAAATGGGCCATCCAGCCGGAAGTATTTTTCAACCAGGTAAATGTTGATACTTCCAGCAAATTTAGTTCTGTTTACCAATTCAATAAAGTAAGCAGTGCGCAATTAAAATACTTAACCATTCCATTATTGTTAAATTATAATGCAGGAAGGTTAATCACATTGCAGGCTGGACCACAATTTGGTATATTAATGAATAAGAGCAACACATTTATGCAGAATGGAAAAGACGCATTTAAAAGTGGCGACTTAAGTATGTTGGGTGGTGTTCAGTTAAATATTTCTCACTTTAAGTTATATGGCCGTTACGTTATTGGGCTTAATAGTATAAACGATATTGATAATAAAGATAGCTGGAAGAGCCAAAGTATTCAGTTAGGTGTTGGGCTTAAATTGTAGTTGCAAGTGCAAAGTTAATAAAGTATTTAAGGTTTATAAAGTTATGCTTTGATAAACTCAGTCTAGCTAAAATTACGAACGTATTATTTGAAGAGAGCCATCAGCATTCCATTTCACAATTGCAGAAGGGCTTGCGCTATTCATATCATCCTGACGGTGTTGCACTATATAGTCAACACCGTTTTTTATTGCGGCATCAACATCAAAAAAAATTGCTGGTGGGGGATAACCGGAAATATTTGCAGAGGTAGAAACGATTGGTTTTTTAAATTGCCGGATAAGCTGTTTGCAAAATTCATCTTTCACAATACGAATGGCAATACTGCCATCTTTGTTAATTAAATTTTTTGCAAGATTAACTGCATCATTATAAATAACGGTCGTAGGTTTGTTGATGCCTTTTATATAATCGAAAATTTTGGGGTTGGTTTGTGCAATATAACCGGGCAATTCTTTTTCATCGGCTAAAAGTATGATCATACTTTTTTCATCGCTGCGTTTTTTTAAAGCATAAATTTTAGCCACAGCATTTTCATTGGTAGCATCGCAGCCAATACCCCAGATGGTATCGGTGGGATAAAGGATTAACCCGCCTGCTTGCAGTGCAATTATACATTCTTCTATATCATTGTTAAAACCAAACGACATAATATTATACAGGTAATGTTTGTAAAACTTGATTGGTTTCAATACCAAAGCCACATTTAAAATGTTTTAAAGGGCATTCTTTTTTTCCATGCAAACTGCATGGCCTGCACGATAGTACTTCTTTTGTTTCTGCTATAAATGATTGATCTGATAATGGCGTAAAGCCAAAAGCAGGAACTGTAGAACAAAAAATAGCTGTTACCGGTGCATTCATTGCCGATGCAAAATGTAGCGGCGCAGAATCATTTACATAATTCATTGCAGCAGATTTCATCAATGCAGCAGATTGTAAAAAACTTAATTTGCCTGCAAGAATAACAACATTATTATTGGTTGCTTTCGACTGAATGTTTTCGCACTCCGCCGTGTTTTCTTTTCCGCCTAAAAGATAAATGGTGTATTGGTTTGGAAAATTATTGATTAATTCAATCCATTTTTCAAAAGGGTATTTTTTGGTAAACCACACGCTTGAAGGTGTCATGGTTACAAAAGGGGTTTGTGTGTATTGTTCAACCGAAGCAAAATCATTTATGGAGGGATATAATTTTGGTTTGGTCAATGTATCATCAGTAAAATCTTTTATCAGATCGTTATTTCTTTCTACTTCATGCCGGTAGGGAAATGAGGTGCTGATGATATGCGGCAGTTTTTTGCTGAATAAAAAACTCAATGGGTTTTTATCAAAACCAATAGTTGTTTTGCAAGCAGAAAATGCAGTTATAAAACCAGTAGAAAAAAAGCGTTGCAGGTTAATCACAAAGTCATATTTTGTTTTTCTGATTTGTCCCGTTATTGCAAAAAGATTTTTTGTCTTGTGTTCTTTTTTATTCCAGATAAGCACATTGGTAATATGCGGATTATTTGCCAGCAGGCTTTCATTGCCTTTTCTTACCAAAAAATCTATTTGATCGCCCGGGAAATAAGCGCTTAGTTTTTCAACAACAGCCGTTGCCAGTACCACATCGCCTATAAAAGCTGTTTGTATTACTAATAATTTTTTCATTTACACTGCAAAGTTATACCAATTCCATTTTATAATTAAGCTAATAGTTTTTGGTATAATGCCGATAGAGTAGCTGTTTATTCCAATTGAGTAAAACGAAAATTGGAATTTTACATATACTGTATCGGTATTATCGATTAAAATGCTTTTTCTGTTATTGAATCAACATTGTAAATTTGCAAAAAAAAAAATTGATATGAAGGATCCAATTATTGAAGCATGGAACAACAGGGAGTTATTAAAAGATACCAACTATTCAGATGCAGTACGTGCTGTTATTGAAGAGGTAGATAAAGGAAGGCTAAGAACCGCATCACCAACTGAGGACGGTGGCTGGCAGGTAAATGAATGGGTTAAACAAGCCATACTGATGTATTTTGGTATTCAAAAAATGGAAACCTACACTCTGGCGCCATTTGAATTTTATGATAAGATGAAATTGAAAAGTGATTATGCTTCTTTGGGCGTAAGGGCGGTGCCACATGCTGTAGCCCGTTATGGTGCTTATTTGGCAAAGAATGTTGTATTGATGCCAAGCTATGTAAATATTGGCGCTTATGTAGATGAAGGCACTATGGTAGATACCTGGGCCACTGTTGGCAGCTGCGCACAAATTGGCAAAGGCGTACACTTGAGCGGTGGCGTAGGTATTGGCGGAGTGTTGGAGCCATTACAGGCAAGCCCGGTTATTATTGAAGATGGTTGTTTTATCGGTAGTCGTTGTATTGTGGTTGAAGGCGTGATTGTAGAAAAAGAAGCGGTGCTGGGCGCTAATGTAGTGCTTACACAATCTACCAAAATCATTGATGTTAGCGGGGCCGAACCAATTGAAATGAAAGGAAGGGTACCGGCAAGAAGTGTGGTAATACCAGGCAGCTATACCAAAAAATTCCCTGCCGGTGAATATGGTGTTGGTTGTGCTTTAATTATTGGCCAGCGTAAAGCAAGCACCGATTTAAAAACAAGTTTGAATGATGCGCTGAGAGAGTTTAATGTTAGCGCTTAGAGATATCGAATTGTAAAATATCGAATGTCGAATGTTTAAATGTGCCTGAAGTACATTCGATATTGGACATTTGCATATTCACTATCGTATTGGTTTTCTTTTTACATTTGCAACCCATTGCCCAGATGGCGGAATTGGTAGACGCACTGCCTTCAGGTGGCAGCGTTCGAAAGGATGTGCAGGTTCGAATCCTGTTCTGGGCACACGTTAACTTAAAAAGCCGCTACAACAGTGAAGTTGAGCGGCTTTTTAAGTTTTAGGTGTCAACAACAACAACATATTAGTCTGCCAGCATGAGGTAAACTGTTCAGCATTATTTTGTTTATTCGTCATCAGGGAAAATTTGATTTTCATTTTTTAACTTGCTTAGAATTCTATATAACATTGAATAAACAGTTCATGATTTTTTTAGAATTTATAATTTAATGTATTGTGCTATTATCGTTAAATAATCCATCCTTCTAAGAAGATTTTCTATTTGTCACCTATATAACAATAGTATTTTCGTTTATTCATTAGCACAATACTTTACGAATTTATTTCCATCACGCATATCTTATTTTTATTAATTCTATAAATCCTTCATCGAATGGTAATACTAGCAATGGAAATTGCGATTGGGAGTTCCATGATTCCTTGTTCCCTGAGGGATGGATAACTACAGTTTTTTGTTCCTGTAATACCCCTGTTCATCCGCATTATATGTATGTTGGTTCTAATGGGGTGTTAGCAGATCCAACAATTTGTAATCAGTTGCATTTATAATAATATTGTAAATAGATAGTTAACCTACATAAATATAATCATGATCAGAATGAAAATCTGTGGAGTACACAAAATAATAAAACTTATTGCAGCAATCTTTTTTGGATTTATTTTTTGGGGAGGTAAAGTTCCCTCAGATAAAACAATAAATATAAGTGTTCAGGTAAAAGGTATCCCGGCAAACAGGCTTTATATTTCTGAAGCTCACAACTGGCAAACCATATTAGATTCTGCAGATTATAAGGATGGATTTTTTTTGTTTAAATACAAAATTGACTCTTCATTTGAGCCCTTTACTGCGTGCATAACCTTTAAGGATAAGGAAGGGAAAATAAAAACCTTGTTTTACAAAAATCCATTTTTATCTACACCTCAAAAAAAGTATAGTAACAATGGTTTTGGTCTTGAAAAGCAAAACATAGAAATAAAAGGCGATTATCCCAGTAATGACATTTATATTAAAGCCGGAAAAGAAACAGAAGTGCTATTCAAAACGCAGTTGAAAGAATTTGCATACATAAACACAAAGGATAGTGTGGAACGGCGCAGTATCATTGATGACTGTATAAAGTTGATCAATCAATATCCGTCTTCTTATTATCTTTTGTACTCTATATTTAACAATAAGGACCAATACTCGAAACCTGAATTAGAGCGGTACCTGTCACTATTTAACACTAATGTGCAAAATTCAAATTCCGCAAAAAAATTAAAAACATACCTAAAGCTAAGACCCGATAAAGACAAACCACTCGCTAATCTTTATCTTACAAATTCAAGAAAGGAAGTAAAGAGAATTATTGATACCACGGCACGAATGAATATGTTAATTTTTTGGGCAAGCTGGTGCGGCCCATGCCTGCAGGAAATACCTTATCTGAAAACAATGTATGAAAGATTTGCAGGTAAAGGATTAAACATGTCAAGTATTTCAATTGACAAAGATACTACGATGTGGGTAAATGCATTGGATCAACAAAAAATGCAATGGAATCAGTTTATTTTAAACGCAGCCCAGAGAGAGGAAACAGAAGCTTTGTTTAATTATTCCGCAATTCCTGTACTTATTTTGACTGATACCAAGGGGAATGAAATCCTCAGGTCAGTTGGATTCGATGAAAATCATCTTAAAGGATACATTAACTATATTTCTGAAAAACTAAAATAATCGTTGTATCCATTACTGAGCCGGTGGCAAAGCTTTTAAAAGTACCTGCCGAAGCAATTAAAAATTTTGATGAAGAGTCAGCAATAAATTATATCAATACTTTTAATGACAGCAGTGTAAATCATGGTGCTAACTTTAATTACAATTGCGTATTCAATCCCGTTGATAAAATCGTTGAACTTTATGAAGCTTTGGTAAAAAGTGAAAAAGAAAAAGTAGCATTGCTTCAAAAATTGTTGGATGAAAAAAATAGGCTGCGTAATCCTACCAAGATGAAGATTTTTTTATTCAGAATTTATCCTCTTCATTTCTCAAACGGCACTAGAATGGCAACCTTTAATTCCAAGTGGCAGATAATTTAATATGAAGATATTTTCACTAAATCCTCGCTTTTTTTATTTTAGGTGTCCAAATAGGAGGCTTTATAAAAACTCTATTTAGTTATTAAGACATACGTTATCTTATTTTTTCTCGGCAAGTTGAGATTTTTGAAATTACAATCTCAGCAAATGGTTTTATTGTGGTGTATCCGTATTACATATTCTATTATAGTACTTGAGTTATGATATGTGGAAATTAGATTCAGGTATATGCGAATTTTTTACCTTTCTATTTTAAGCAACAGCCAATTCCTTTTTGGTATTCATCACACTCGCGTTTCGTAAATGAGAATTTTCAGGAACAACCAGTTTGTAAGGACGGTTGAATGCTTCCTGTGAAACATTAAATTGATCAGCCAGTTTCCTGATTACTTCTTTGGAAAGCCCTTTTTTGTAATTCAAGATATCAGAAACATACCCTTTGCTAATCCCAAGTATTTTTACGAGGTCTTTAGCTTTAAGGTCATGGTCTTTAATGAAAGAATGAAGTAACTGTACGGGGTCTAATTCAGTAGAGGAAAGGTGTTCAGCATCCCACTTTTCAACAAGCAATGTAAGCAAGGCAATTTCATCCTTTGTATTTTTGTCCTTAACACCCGAGAATACCAATTCCTCTAAAGTATTGCAGTATTCTTTGTACTGGGTTTTGCTCGAAATTACCCTATATTTAAGTGTTTCCATATTGTTGTATTTTAATAATTACTTACCCTATATTGTTCGCCAGCCTTACAAAGTTTGTCATATTCGGCGTATGTGCCGATCCAGCAAATAAAGAGATGCACCTACTTGTCACCAAAAAAATATTTGCCGATCATCCTGTACTTATTACCTCCGATATCAAAAACAGCTCTGCTTGAACCTTTGCCTAACAAGTCTGTACTGGGAAAAGTAACCTGCATATCTGACGGTATTTCCCAATCTGCATATTTCAGTTTCGCAAGCCACTCTTCAAACGAAACCCTGCTCTGGGCGTTCTGCTGTGCAAATGCTTCTATTGTTTCCCTTCTGATCAAATGAACTTTCATGGTAAAGATAATCTATTTTCTTCACAAAGTTCACTTTTTGTGAACTTTGTGAAGAGTTTGAAAATTAGCAAATTACAAAATACTTGTATGCAACTTGATTTTTATAATTAAAAAATTATTCATTTATCAAATTCGCAAGTCTTTTCAAATCAGGTATAAAATGATTCGAAAATTGTATCGGTGAGAGCACTTGCCCCCTTTTTTAAGGGAGCTTTTATTTTACCTGAAATGCAATAGCAGTAAGGGGCTTATCGATTTTAGTTTTCCTTTCATTTACTTTGGTTTGACCTTGTTTTCTCATTTTTTGTACCTCGGAATTGAATTTCTGAAATTTTCTCTATACCTCAGAGAATTGAAAGTCAAAAAAAAAAAACAATATGAGCGTAGTATGCCGCACATGTAACATTTTAGCATATTAAAAAACTGTTTTTAAAGTGAATTATGATTCATGTCTGTGAGCAGGTCAGTTACAAATAAAACTGTTTAATTAACTTACAGGACTACAACTTTTCAAGATGCTCTTTTATACGTTCCAGCAATTTTTTAAACGGTGGCTGGCCTTTATAATAAAGGGCTGCACTTTCATTGTATCTTTTCGTGTAGTCTTTTCTGATATCTTCAGATTCCAGTAAAAAGGCTTGATTCTCCTTCACTGCAATTTCGTAATCTGCAGGGGGAAATCTTTTTTTCTTATGTGCTTCATATTCGGGTGTGCCAATGAATTTGAGCACATCTTCACGGGCTAAAAGCGAATAAACATCATAATACTGTCGCATAAAATTGACTTTCTTTTTATCTCCCTGTTGTTCCTGCCTGTACTTTGTGGCGATGGTTTGTAATTTTTCCACGAATGTATAGCTTGGATCATAACAGACAATATCCTTCGCCCTGTTGTCAATAATTTTCACATCGGGATTTTGTATGGCTCTGTCGTATGCCCATGAGCTGATCGTAACTTTGTGGTTAGGCGTTACATTATCAAATCCTGCTTCCAGCAGGATGCCTTGTTTGATGCCCTCTATTGGGATAGTTTTGTTATCATAGTGCAGCCTGATGCCACCGCTTCTGTAATTCTGCTCATCATCAAATGCCGTGTCACGCTCTGCTGAAATAATACCGTCAATCTTAATAGTATTGCAAAGCCAATCATAAAATTCTTTTCTTGAAGCAATATTTTTGGGATTGGTATTTTTAGGATTTTCATTGATCGCAAATGATGCGGGAGGCTTTATATGGATATCGATATCTTCTGAAAACCGGTCAATAATTTTGTAGCCCTTCGATAAAGAAGTTCCCCCTTTTAATTCAAATTCAAATTTTTTATTTTTGAGTCCAAATAAAACATGCATGATCCTGTAATCTTTTTCTACTAGAAAGGGATGTATACTTTCTTCCTCAGCTATAATCCTTATAAGGTCGAGAAAATCGCTGCGTTCGTGAAGATATTGTTCAGGCATGTTTATAGTTATCTTAATAAAGGTTCAAATATTTTTTTAGCCTTGTTGCTTGCATATAAATTTACGGAATGCTGTAATTTATTATGATCCATCGAAGCAACTTTATGGGAAACGTTTTTTAAGACTTCCTCCGGGTCTTCGGCCAGCTTGTCCAGGTTATTAACCAAATCCACCATCAGGAATTCTTTGGTAAGCTTTTCAGGGAAATGATGCTTTAGCTGGAAATCAAATTTCCTGTTGCCCAATTTAAACTCCCCGTGACGTTTGTGATTGTATACGGTGCTTTGATTATACAATTGTGTAGTGCCTACACCAAGACTGTTATAAGCGTTCGGTGAAGTAACAAGAAAACGATCATCTTTTAAAAAGCTGCGTACCAATGTTTCTTCTTCTGGCGGGGTAGCACCAAATGCAGATTGCTTTGGAAAATAGTATACCCCCGGCGACATTTTTTTCAGAGTGCCTTCTTTAACCAGGGCAGCAAGATGCCTGTCAACGGATGTAGTCCATTGCTCCAGGTCTGCACGGCGATAAACGTTCCCCTGTTTTAAATGTTTTTTTAAGTGATCTAATTTTGACATATGATTTCCTGTATCACAAAAATAATATTTTTTATTGGAATATGAATGAAAATTTATGTAAAATTCATGCAAAATGCTTAACACTAAAAAATGTCTAATTTTGTAACTCTCTGCCATTTATGTAATTATCTTAAAAAATACATCCTTGAAAAAATATTTATGATGAAAAAAACGACCACAATACTTTGTCTGGTATACCTCATTTCTTTTAGTTCCTATGCCCTGGGCTCCTATCAGGATATTGTCGTTGCTGAAAAATTCATTTGGGCCTTGGGGAATGATGGAATGGTATCGGTATTTGATAAAGCCAATTGTAAAAAACTCGATAAGGCAGGCTTTCCCTTGTAAGACATTTCGCTTATCGGGAAGGACAAAAAGGGCAATCCTGTATTTGTTGCCAAAAATGGAATTATCAGTAGATACGATGAAACGACAGCAACCTGGGATACAGTTGTAAGGCATAAAGGGAAAATAATTTATGGAGTTGTATTCAACAGCAAGAACAACTGTTTTTTTATCACAACGGCAGGTATTGAAGATGCAGTTACCAGAGGCTGTATTTTTCAGGGGAATCGTTGAATCATCAGATCAGGCGTCAAACCGATTGGAGCGTGCCATATTGCTATTATATGGATAAGATCGACAGAATCTGGTTGGGATTCGGTTACGGGGAATGGGGCGGCGACCTGCATGTATTCAACACCGGGAGCAAGGAATTTGAAAAGCCCCGGCTCAATAAATTTGATATCGCATTATGGCCTGTAAAATCTTTTTTTGAAGACAAATCTACAGTGTACTTATCATCCGGGCTTGACCATATGATGGCCAGTGGAATAATTGTTAAGTTCGATGATAGCCTTAGCGCCTCAGTTGTTTTTGAAAGTGGCTACGGCAATGAGGTAAGGCAAACCTCAAAGGACAGTACACTACGAAGCATGAATGGAGAATACATAGGGCCTGCTGTTTACAACAGTTTCAATAATTCCATTTATTATTATTCACAGAATGGAATATTTAAAGGAGAATTGTCAAAAGACCTATCAAAAATAAAAAATTGGGATTTGGTGATAAAGCCAAAGCTTCATTGGAACAACGGACAACCTGATGCGGTAGGTTCGCCAATGAATGTCTTGAAGCTTGAAATCATTGACGGTGATAGATTTGTTTTACTCTCACAGAATGACGGTATCGGTTTTTATGATGGAGCAAGATTGACCATGACCAAGTGATAACATCATCTACAAAATCATCTTATGCAGAAGTTATCTTTATTGTTTTGTTTCGTTACAGGTATCTTAAAAATGTCCGCCCAGGAAGCCAGCGTAAAGTGGATTTTTCAAAATCAATATGAAAAACATGTCTATGAAAGATATAAAGGCAATGTGATGCAGAAGGACGCCAATGCAATCAGGTATGGGAATAATGTACTTATAATCGATGCCCCGGAAGACCTTCTTGATATTTTCAGATTGGGCATTTTTTATCCAGCGGTCATCACGGGAGAAAAGGCCGATGATACGCTTTCAGCAAGGCTAAGGGTCGATACAATGACCCAAAAACAAAGGCAACTTTATAATTTTATCAGAACGGATTCGTTGGGAATTGCCACAAAGATACTGGTTATTAGGTTATGGCTGACTATAATTTATCATAATTAGCCATAAGTGTAAAAAATAAATGTAGTTATGGCTGGGTATAAAAATTTATAAAGAGCCATAACTGCTAAAATAATTTTAGAGAAAAGCTAAGTTTTCAACAGAATTAGCGAGGAATTCGCAACAACAAGGGAAGTATGGATTACGAAATTGGGCTTGCACTAAAAACATACTGTCTTGTTCTATTGCCATTAAAATAAAAATATATTAATATTACGAAACCTAAAGC
>Ga0265327_10002008_pt1 | contig 22983 bp, 21 predicted proteins | sample 41621metaG_FD_202089 | JGI IMG/M metagenome (GOLD analysis project Ga0265327, IMG submission 202089) | Rhizosphere microbial communities from Carex aquatilis grown in University of Washington, Seatle, WA, United States - 4-16-21 metaG | ecosystem: Host-associated > Plants > Roots > Rhizosphere...
AACAAGTCATCCAGACGCGTGAAAAGGTCGCCGCTCCCGCGTTCAAGCCCATCACGGTGCCACAGCTCCCACACCCGCCCAGAATCGGCGTCGCCGATATCTACACACAACCATCCACGCCACTGCACAGTTGCGATACGGAGGAGATCAACCAGGTCGGGCCATTGGTCTCGCGGCAGGATGAGTTGTCCGTCGGCACCCATCGCACTGACCCAGAAGTCGCCGGCGAAGTCGTCATGTTTGTAGAAGTTGTCGATGGTGCACAGACTTTCGATGGCGACCAGACCGCGGTCGTCACCGTGCAATGTCTCAAGGAAGCCGTTGTGCAGGTCCGTATAGATGCGACGGAGGCCACGCGGTATCCGCTCCCAGATGACCGGTCTCACCACGACATTGACCGCCTGCCAGGCACCGAACCGTTCAAGCGCGGGTATGAAGACCACTTGCCGAGCCCAGTTCACACCAACACGGCCTCGCGCAGCGGAATCATCCACAGGGGCTAGCCCAAACCGGAATTGCCAATCAGACTCCGGATGCCCACTCCCCGCGATGGCGTACATCAGGGCGAGGCTTGAGAACTCTGCCTCCTTACCGCTCACACGAACCACCACGACGTCGGCACAGTGCGCATCCAGCAGTCCGATCAAGCGGAGGAAGCCGTCCGGCACCACCTCACGCCACAACACCAGTGCTTCTCTCACCGCCTCGCGTCCGGACAACGACGCGATACCTCGCCACGCCTGCGGAAAGCCTGGCGCATCCGATCCGACCGGCTCGATATGAAGGTGCGGAAACACCCTTGGCAACGCAGCAACTATCGAACTACGTCTTGTACTGGGCCCATCGGCCATGTGGGCAAGAATAGGCGCATGGCAAATCGAATACCTTAGAGTGGGTAACGATGTCTACGCAGTCACCTGAGCCCGAAACAGTCGATCAGGAAGCCGCGAGCTCCATGATCAGCGTGCAGCGCCGCAACCTCATCTTCGTCGCGGTCCTGCTCGGGATGCTCCTGGCCGCGCTGGACGGCACCATTGTCGCTACGGCCCTGCCCACCGTCGTCGCCGATCTCGGAGATGCCGGACACCAGTCGTGGGTGGTCACCAGCTATCTGCTGGCCTCCACCGTGGCCACAGCCGTCATGGGCAAGTTCGGTGATCTCTTCGGACGGCGCGCAGTCTTCATCGCCTGCATCGTCATCTTCGCGGCCGGATCACTGCTCTGCGGCATGGCCGGATCGATGGCCATGTTGGTCGGTGCGCGTGCGATCCAGGGCCTCGGCTCGGGTGGACTCATGGTGACGGCGACCGCCCTCATCGGCGAGATCATTCCCATGCGCGAGCGCGGCCGCTATCAGGGCATGCTCGGGGCGGTCTTCGGGGTGACGACCGTGATCGGCCCGCTGTTGGGCGGACTGTTCACCGATCATCTGGGCTGGCGCTGGGCCTTCTACATCAACCTGCCCATCTCGGTGGTGGTGATCGTGGTCGCGGCTGCCGCCATCCCGGCTCTGGCCAAGGCGACGCGCCCCGTCATCGACTACTGGGGCATCGTGCTCATCGGATTGGGTGCCTCGGCACTGACGCTGGCGACCAGCTGGGGTGGCACCACCTACCCCTGGTCCTCACCGGTGATCATCGGACTGTTCGTCAGCGCGGTCGCCGCGATAGGCGTGTTTGTCTGGGTGGAATCCCATGTGTCCGAACCGATCCTGCCGCCGCGGCTGTTCCGCGACCCGGTCTTCACGATCTGCTGCGTGCTGAGCTTTGTCGTTGGCTTCGCCATGCTGGGGGTGATGACATATCTCCCGACGTTCATGCAGTTCGTCAACGGTGTCTCGGCCACCGTGTCGGGTATGCGCACCCTGCCCATGGTGGCGGGCATGCTCATCACCTCCACCGGAACCGGCATCCTGGTGGGCCGCACCGGCAAGTACAAGATTTATCCCGTCCTCGGCACCGCCACCATGGCTGTCGCACTGGTGCTGCTGTCCAGGATGGACAATTCGACGCCCTTCCTGTTGCAGTCGCTGTATCTGCTCATTCTGGGGGTAGGCATCGGCGCCTCGATGCAGGTACTCACCCTTATCGTGCAGAACACGGCCCGTTTCGACGATCTGGGCGTCGCGACCTCCGGTGTGACGTTCTTCCGCACCATCGGCAGCTCATTCGGCGCCGCGATATTCGGGTCACTGTTCTCCAATTTCCTTGCACGCGAGATCAGCTCGGTGAACGTGCCACCCGAGGCCACCGCGTCACCGCAGGCGCTGCACGCACTGCCACATGATGCCGCGATACCGGTCATCAACGCCTATGCCGACTCACTGGACCTTGTGTTCCTCTGCGCCACACCTGTTGCCGTCATCGGATTCGTCGTGGCGCTGTTCCTCAAAGAGGTTCCGCTGCGCGGGACCGACTCGGCCCTCGCCGCCGATATGGGCGAGGGCTTCGGCATGCCCAACTCGTTCTCACCAGACAAATTGCTGGAGATCGCGATCAGCAATGCCATGCGAGGATTCCCACACATCGGCCTGCACAAGCTGCGCGAACACGCGGGTGTGTCGATGCCCATCGCGCCACTGTGGGCCCTGGTACAGGCCAACCGCTTCCTGCGCGCCACCGGGTCTGCCGAGGTGTCCCGAATCGCGCAGTGGTACCGGATACCGCCCGAGGTCATCGCCCCCGCCTTCAACGAGCTCACCGAGAACGGGTACGCCCTACGCACCAACGACCACGTCTGGCTCACCGATTCCGGACGCCAGGAAGTCGACAAGATCAGCGAGGCAATCAACCAGTACTTGGTTGAACGACTCTCCCGCACACCCGATTTCGAGGATCGGGCAGACCGCGAACAGATTCAGGCAGCGCTGGAACGCATTTCACGGCGAATTGTCACCGACACCGATTGGCGCGAGAACCCTATTCCTGCGCTGCCTGGGGCGTCACCAGGCGGGTGAGCAATGCTTCAATCCCGGGACGCGGATTGAAGTTCGGCGACGGGTTGGCCAGCTGCTGGTAGATGATGCCCGTCAGATAGTCCTGAAAGATTTCCGCATGCAGCTCAGGGGTTTTCGGGTCCACTTTGCGCATGAGCTGCAGTGTGCGGGGAATCTGCGCATCCCGGCCCCGCTGCAGCGGCTCTCGCAGCTCGGGATGGCTCCATCCCTCCATGAGAAGCGCCATGTACGCGCGCACCCGGGTACTCATCATTCCGACCGCCCCGTTGGCGTACGCGGTGCCGATGCCGACCAGATCAGCCACTGTGGTCGGATTGATCTCGGTGACAAGCGCCCGCCAGAAGGCCCGGCGAAGCTTCTCGATCTCCACAATGACACCCAGCAGCAGCGCATCACGTGTACGGAAATGATTCGACGTAGTACCGCTCGGGACGTTCGCCGCCGCATCCACCGAGCGATACGTAAGACCCCCGACACCCATGGTGCCCGCCACCTCGATAGCGGCCGCGATCACCTCTGCCCGCCGACCCCTTGGTTGCTCCTCCACCGTTTCGAGGGTAGTACGCAATAACGGCGATATGCGCACCGGCTCTAGGCTGGAAAACATGCGCTTCTCGATATGGGGACAAACCAACCAATCCTGGACAGATCTGCTGGATATCGCCCAGTACGCCGACGGCGGATCGTGGCGTGCCTTCTACGCCGCAGACCACTTCATGGCACACTCGGACACCGCCGAACAGCGCACCGACTTCCACGAAGCCACCGCGATCTTTGCCGCGCTCGCCGCGGCCACCTCACGGATCCGGCTCGCTCCCCTAGTGCTGTCGATGACCTTCCGGCATCCGGCGGTGCTTGCCAACTGGGCGGCCACCGTCGATCACGTAAGCCAGGGGCGCTTCACGCTCGGACTGGGCGCCGGCTGGCAAGAGAACGAACACCAGCGCTACGGGCTCGAACTCGGCAAGCCCGGACCGCGCGTCGACCGGTTTTCCGAAGGGCTGCAAGTGATTACCGGCTTGCTCAATGAGCAAGCCACCACGGTGAACGGCGAGTATTACCAGCTGGCCGAGGCCATCTGCGAACCCAAGCCGTTGCAGCGCCCGCTGCCCATCCTCATCGGCGCCACACAGCCACGCATGCTCGGCCTGACCGCCCGTTACGCCCAGGAGTGGAATCAGTGGTCCACGCCCGGAGCGTTCCGTGACGTCTCGGACCGTCTGGACGCCGCAGCCGAGAAGATCGGCCGCAATCCTGCGACGATTTGGCGTTCCACCCAGGCCCGCATCATCGTCACCGACAGCCCGCAGTCCGAGGCACGCGCCGCGGAAACCGCTGCGACATCACCGATTCCGGTGCTGTACGGCACCGCAGACCGCATCGCGGAGCAGATGGCACCGTGGGCACAGGAGGGTGTCGACGAGGTGATCCTGCCGGATCACCTGTTGGGCACCGGGCCAGCTCGCCGGGACGCCTACGACGCCCTAGCGCGGGCCTTTAGGCCGCTCGCGGACTGACGTCCGGCCGAGAGGGCTTAGTTGCCCCAGCCGCGCTGGCCGTCCCAGCCACCACAAACGCCGTTGTAGCAGCCGTGGCCCCAGCCACCCTGTCCTGGGTTCCATCCGCCGCATACGCCGTTGTAGCAGCCACCGCCGCCACCTGCGTCACCGCTGCCTGAGCCGCCGGGATCAGCAAGAACCACCTGGTTAGACGTGGTTGTCGGCACCCCGGTGGTCATCACGGCGGCGGGCGCAGCAGCGATCAGTACCGCGCCAGCACCTGCGGCGAACACCGTTCCGATGAACTTCCGTGTGATTGACATATATCCATATTGCTCCTTGTTCGGGAGCATGCCAACAACCGACACCAACTCGATACGGAGCCAATCACAAACGGTCGCTTATGTTTTCGCAGGTAGAACGCAAAAAATGGCGATTACGAGGCGGATGCAAAAACTTGAACAAACTTCGACAGCGACGCGTCGATGTCGCTGCGCAACGCTGCCGCCACCACCGCGCCGATCGGGCCGAACATCGCGGGGCCGCCTAAATGCAGGGTGAAGTCGACGACCGAACCCGGCCCCTTCGGGGTGATCGTCACCCGGAGCTTGACCTTCACGCCACCTCTGCCTTGTCCCTCCAGTGACAGTCCCGTCGGAGGGTCGTACTTCTTAAGGGTCCATCTGACCCGGTTGTACATGCCCTTCACACACACGATCGAATCGATCACCGTGCCCGTTTCCAGTGTCTCGGGCAACGCGCTGCGCCACGCGGTGTGAACACTCAGCCACTCATCGAAACGCCGCAGATCCGAGGCGTGCTCCCAGGCCTCCTGCGGAGGGAGGGGCACATCGATGGAGGAATTCAGTTTGGCTGCCACGTCGGCAAACGATACCCGAGCGACATCAACAGACGGCTAGCAGTTACTAGGGGGCGGGATCCCGGCAAACCGATCCGCGATCCACTGCACCCCCAGCCGCTCCCCTTCGGGGTCTACATGGCCCTTACCGGGCGCCACGATCTCCTGGACGGTGTCGCCCAATGCACAGGCCCGCCGCACCGCAGCGTGGATCCAGCGCGCGTCGATCAGCCGATCGGCCCCACCCGCGTAGACGAGCATCGGGCCGGAAGCCGGCCCCAGCGGCAACGAGATCCGCTTCAACGCGCGCGCGAAGATCTCCGCATCCTGCGGGGTGATGCCGTGAAAATCGTTGGCGCGCAATCTGCCTATGGCCGCCGCCCGCGCCGGATCCAGCCCGTTATGACATCCCAGCAGCAGCGCCTTATCGTGCGGGTTGTCCTGAAAAGAGCCGTGCAGGAAGTTCTCCGGCCTCAGCTCGGGGACCGTGACCGACAGCCCCGTGAGCAGCGTGGGCATCATCGAGAGCTGGCTCCAGTCGTACCGTCCGTCACCGACGTGCGTCGCCATCTCGGTCAGATCTGCCGCCGGGGACAGGTTGGCCGCACCCACAAAGTCCAGTTCCGGGGCATAGTCGCCTGCGAGCTCGGCGGCCGCCCAGGTCGCCTGGCCACCCTGGGACGCTCCGATCGCCGCCCATGTCGTCGACGACCCGGGAATCAGCGACATCGCGGCACGCGCCGCGTCGACGACGTTGAATCCTTCGGATCGCGGCTCCAGATACGGATGCGGGCCCGGTACGCCCAGCCCCTCATAATCCGTGATGGCCACCACCCAGCCGCGCTTGGTGAGGTTGCGCACCAACCAGATGTAGCCGCGCAGATCGGGAGCACGCGAGACCGCGCACTCGTCATCCAGACCGGTGGTGCCGTGACCCACCGACACAATGGGCCAACCTTGTTGTGGAGGTTGACCTTTCGGTGAAAACACGACACCCGTCACCTCAGTGGGGGTGCCGGTGGTACCGGAGGTCGACATGTAGCGGATGAGGTGGCCGTCGGCGATCGCGTCCAGATCAGGAGCCAGCGACAACGGCGCATCGGAAAGCACCTCACCCGGCGGCGGCGAGGGAGGCGGAGGTGCAACACCTTCCGCCTCGACCCGCGCGCAGGCCGCCGTGACCAACACCAGCGCCGCCAGCAGCGGCGCCAGTCGGTTACTGAGCGTCGCCGTCCTTAGGAGCTGTGGCCCCCTCGACCTTCTCGACCGCGCCCTTGGCGGCGTCCTGCACCTTGTCCACCACTGCCGAGTACTTGCCACCGGTCTTGGTGTCGATGGCGTCGCCGACCTTGTCGACGGCCTGGTTGACCTTGTCCTTGTTGCCCGCCAACAGGCTCTTGAGCTTGTCGATGAGGCCCTTGAAATCAGCCATGTGAGGTTCTCCTTCGGTCTGGGACGGCGCAACTGTAGTACGAGTTCGCGGCGTATGTTGGGTCGAGTGACGGACCGCGTGAAAATCACGCTGAGCGGCGCCCCAGAGACCATGCTGGCCACCCTGTACGGCCGGGCACAGGACGCCGTGTCCCCGAATTCGGTTCTTCATGACCACTACGCCGCCCAGGCCGTCGGTCGTATCGACTACGACTTCTCCAAAACCAAGATCAAAGGAACCCAGGCGATTGGGGTGGCATTACGCGCCCGCCAACTCGACGTCTGGACCTCGGAGTTCCTCGCCGCACACCGGGAAGCGACGGTGCTGCATCTGGCCTGCGGGCTGGACACCCGTATCTTCCGGGTCAATCCGCCCGAGACGGTGCGCTGGGTCGATGTCGACTACCCCGACATCATCGCGCTGCGGCGCGCGTTGCTCCCCGAGCGCGGTGGCGACTATCGGATGGTGGGCAGCTCGGTCACCGAGGAGTCATGGCTGGACGATATCCCCGCAGATCGCCCCACGCTCGCGGTGTTCGAGGGTTTGACGATGTACCTGACACAGGCCGAAGGACAGTCCCTGATCCGGCGGATCACCGGCCGATTCCCCAGCGGCCAGCTAGCTTTCGACTGTTACGGCAGCATCGGAATCACGCTGCAGAAGCTTGTCCCCGCGGTGCGCAACGCGGGTGCCACCCTGCACTGGGGTATCGACGACCCCGGCCAAATCGAGGCATTGCATCCCGGGCTGCACTGTCTCGACGACCTGCGCAGCACCGACGTGGCAGGTGAGGAGCACCTGCCACTGTCGGGCCGCATCCAGATGAAGGTGATCTCGCATATCCCTGCCCTGCGCGATATCGGCAGGATCATGCGGTTTTCCTTCTAGGGCACTCAGCGGTTGAGGACGACCATTGCCTTGCCGTCCGCCACCGACTCCAGGGTCCGCAGCTGCAGCAGCTCCGGATTCTCCCGCAGCAGCTTGGCGGTGTTGGCCATCGAGCGCAGCACGGCGGCCTCGGCGCGGGCCCGCTCCAACTGGGCCTTACCCGCTTCACGGGCCAACAGCGGCCCGGCCAGTGCCTTACGTACCTCGCCGGACAGCATGATGTCCTTGACGACGAACCGGTTCACCGTGACGCCGAACTCCTCGGCCTCGGCCGCAAGCCTCGCAACGGCATCGGCGCCCAGAAACTGCCCCCGCTGAGCCAACAGCTCATCGAGCGTCAGTGCCGCGACGGCGTCACGCACCTGCAGCTGAGCACGCAGGTAGATGCCCCAGTGCACCGAGCCATTCTCGGCGGTGGCGAAAACGTCTGGCATGGACACCTTGTATTCGACCGCCGCCGATACCTTCACGGTGAAACCATCGACGGTCAGCACATCTTGACCGACCACCTGAATCGACTGCGCACGCATGTCCACGGTGACCAAGGTGTCGGTACGCGGGCGCGTGTAATGCACGCCTGGTGTCAGCACCGCCTTGAACACGCCGTCGCGGTACAGCACACCGCGCTGCCATTGCATGATCGTGATCTTCTGCCCGAAGATCTCTTCCCACATACTCATCCTTATTCACCTCTCTTACCTCTGACGTTGTAATTCCGTTGCGGAGGAACGACTTCCGGACCGCGTCGCGGGCCGGCGGGGGGAATTCGCCGTAGCGTTCCCCGCAGGGCCGATCCGTGAACCGTAAGGCGCACGGCCCGGAAGCCATCCCGTGAGGGACTCGAACCCCCTAGCCTGAGGAGGCGTGCCGACAAGGCGAAGACCCAACACGCGGTACGCCGACCGGCGATGCCGGGACGCCGCTTGATCTCCGCGTCAGCAAAGATAGCGAACAGCTGCGATGCCGCGCACCCGAATTATCTGCGGCGACTCAGTCGTCGTTGGTGGCCCAGAAATGGCGGGGCTGACCAGACCACTTGCCCTGCAGCCACCACAACACCTCGATCACGGCGGCCGCCGCGACACCGATGCCCAACGCGGGCCCGGTGACCGCCAGATTGCCCGGATCGAGCATGAATGTCTCTCGCGCCAAGGGGATCGCAAAGATCACCGCGTAGCCCAGGCCCGAGAACGCCACCAGCGCCACCCGCCACCAGCGATAGGGACGTGCCACCACGGCGAGCACCCACACCGCAGCAACAAGTTCGGTGATCAGCGCGGCGGTCGACGCCTGCGTGCTGTTCCCCGTGACGTGGAGAATCTGACGAGCCAACAGATAGGACAGGAACGTCGCGATGCCCACCGTCAGGCCCGACGGAATTGCCGACATCATCACCCGGCGCACGAATCCCGTCTGTGCGCGTTCATTGTTGGGCGCCAGCGACAGAATGAACGCCGGAATGCCGATGGTGAACCAGGCGGCGATAGTGACGTGGATCGGCTGGAACGGAAACGGCACCGCGCCGTAGTGGAAGATCTTCGAGCCCAGTCCCGCGAGCCCCACCGTCAGCGCGAGCAGCACCGAGTACACCGTCTTGGTGAGGAACAGGTTGGAAACCCGTTCGATATTGCCGATGACGCGCCGTCCCTCGGCAACCACATAGGGCAAGGTGGCGAACTTGTTGTCCAACAAGACAATCTGAGCCACCGCACGTGAGGCCGAGCTGCCAGCACCCATCGCCACACCGATGTCGGCATCCTTGAGCGCGAGCACGTCGTTGACACCGTCACCGGTCATCGCCACGGTATGGCCGTGCGACTGCAGCGCCTTGACCATCGCCCGCTTCTGGTCGGGCCGCACCCGCCCGAAGGTGGTGGCATCGGCAAGGGTGTCGGCCAGCTTGTCGGTATCAGAAGGCAGGGTGCGCGCGTCGATGGCGGCGCCGGAGAGCCCCAGCGTCTGAGCCACCGCGCTCACCGACACCGCGTTATCACCGGAGATCACCTTGATCGAGACATGCTGAGAGGCAAAGTATTCAAGGGTGTCACGCGCATCGGGGCGAATCTTCTGTTCCAACACCACCAGCGCACGTGCGGTGATGGCACCGGGTGCGTGGGCGTCGTCGACCGGCAGCTCCGCCGAGGCAAGCAACAGCACCCGCAGGCCCCGGGAACCGATCTCTTCGGCCGCCGTAGCGATCGGGTCGGTCGGGTCGAGAAGTACATCGGGGGCACCGATCACCCAGTTGCCATGCTCACCGTAGGATGCGCCGCTCCACTTCTTGGCCGACGAGAAGGGCGCTATCGCCGTCGATTTCCAGCCCGGCGGGGTGTCGTATGCCTCGGCGATGGCGGCGATGCTTGCGTTGGGCCGCGGGTCATCGGCCGCCAGTTGCGACAGCGCCGTCAGCGCATCTGCCTGATCGCCGCCGCCGTCCAGCGTTTTCACATCCGAGAGCCGCATCCCATTCTCGGTGAGGGTGCCGGTCTTGTCGGCGCAGACCGTGTCCACCCGGGCCAGCCCCTCGATGGCGGGCAGCTCCTGCACCAGGCATTGGCGCCGACCCAGGCGAATCACACCCACCGCGAAGGCGATTGACGTCATCAGCACGAGCCCCTCGGGAACCATCGGGACCAGGGCACCCACCATCCGGAGTACCGATTCCTGCCAACTGTCATCGGTGGTGAACAGCTGGGTGTAAATGATCAGCGCACCCGCGGGCAACAGCAGGTAAGTGATGAACTGCAGGATCTTGTTGATGCCGTTGCGCAGTTCGGAATGCACCAGGGTGAACTTGGACGCCTCCTCGGCCAGCTTGGCCGCGTATGCCTCACGGCCCACCTTGGTCGCCCGGTACGCGCCGCTGCCCGCCACCACGAAGCTGCCCGAAAGCACCGGAGAGCCAACGGTCTTGTCGATGGGATCGGCTTCTCCGGTCAGCAGCGACTCGTCGACCTCAAGAGCGGCCTCCTCGATGACCTCGCCGTCCACCACGATCTGATCGCCGGGCCCCAGCTCGATGATGTCGTCGAGAACCACTTCGTTGGGCGCGAGTGCTGTCGCGGCACCGTCGCGGCGCACCAGGGGACGGGTCTGACCGACGATCGCCAGCTTGTCGAGCGTCTGCTTGGCGCGCAGCTCCTGAATGATGCCGACGGCACTGTTGGCGATGATCAGCAGACCGAACGCACCGTTGATGACCGAGCCGGTGGACAGCACGATGACCAACAGCACCCCGAGAATGGCGTTGATCCGGGTGAACACGTTGGCTCGCACGATGTCCGACACACTGCGTGCCGCACGCGAGGGGACGTCATTGGTCTTCCCCTGCGCCACGCGCTCAGCGACGTCAGCGGCGGTCAATCCGCCGACGGTCAATCCCTCGATCGTTGCCACCCCTGCAGAGTAGCGACCGGCGCGCGCCTGGCACGGCTGCCGAGTGGGAACCTTGCGCAATTATTTGGCCGGATTGTCACGCCACATTCCCGGTCGACGCGGGTAATGTCAGGTGGTATGACATCGAATGAACTTCCGGACTGGGACGCCACATATCAAGGCAAGGGTGAGCTCTTCCAAGGCGATCCGCCGTGGAACATCGGCGAGCCTCAGCCCGAACTCGCGGCGCTGATCGATGCGGGCAAGTTCCATGGCTCTGTCCTGGATGTCGGATGCGGCCACGCCGAAACCGCGCTGCGGCTGGCGGCATTGGGACATGTCACTGTCGGGCTCGACCTATCGCCCACGGCCATCGAGGCCGCTCGCAGCGCTGCGGCCGAACGCGGACTGTCCAACGCCAGCTTCGAGGTCGCCGACATCACCAAGTTCTCCGGATACGACGGGCGCTTCAACACCATCGTCGACAGCACGCTGTTCCACTCGATCCCGGTCGAGGCCCGCGAGGCCTACCAACGGTCGATTTCCCGTGCAGCGGCGCCGGAGGCGTCGTACTACGTGTTGGTCTTCGCGGTAGGCGCCTTCCCACCGGGAATCGGCCCCAACGCCGTCACCGAGGACGAGCTACGCGCGGCGGTCGAACCGTACTGGGTAATCGACGAGCTGAGTCCGGCATTTATCCACTCGAACATCCCCGAGGTGATACCCGGCGCCAACTTCGACATGCCGCTGTTCCACAAGGACGAGAAGGGACGCAACAAGCAGCCCGCGTTCCTGCTTCAAGCGCACAAGCGTTAGGAAAGACGCCACCAGCCGTCGGGGGCAACGGGCTGCCGCATATCGGCCCGTTGCCCGGGCTTGGGCGCCACGACAGTGACGCCCTGCTCGTCGGCGGCGGTGAGTAACCGCTCGATCGGCTCGGCCCACGGATGCAGGGCCAGGTTGAACGTCGCCCAGTGGATCGGCAGGAGTGGGGCCTGAGACGTCGCGAGATCCAGGTGGGTCTGGACGGCCTCTTCGGGGTTCATGTGGATATCGGCCCACGAGGTGTTGTAGGCACCGACCGGCAACAGCGTCAGATCAAAGGGCCCGTAGGTGTCACCAATGACCTTGAAAGCCTTGGTGTATCCGGTGTCGCCGCCGAAAAACACCTTATGTTTCGGTCCGGCGATGGACCAAGATGCCCACAGCGTGGTGTTGCGGGACAGCGACCTGCCGGAGAAATGCCGGGCCTGCGTGCAGGTGAGCGTGAGCTTTCCGAGCTGATGACTCTGGTCCCAGTCGAGCTCGATGACCCGCGCCGGTGAGACGCCCCAGCTGCGCAGGTGCGCGCCTACCCCGAGCGGCACCACGAAAACCGCGTTCTGGCTCCGGGTCAGCGCGATGATGGAGTCCATATCGAGATGGTCGTAGTGGTCGTGACTGATCACCACGGCGTCCAGCGCGGGCAATGCCGACAGCTCCACCGGGACAGGATGCTGACGATGCGGCCCAACGGCTCGAGAGGGCGAGCATCTGTCGCTCCATACCGGATCGGTGAGCACCCGATACCCGTCGACCTCTACGAGCACACTGGAATGCCCGAACCAGGTGGCGGCCAAATCGGCAGGCGGACCGCCAAGTTCAGGGACCACAAGCGGCACTTGGCCTTTAGGCGCACCCGCGCTACGCCGGGTGATCACATCCCACACCACTGTGGTGGCCTCGGCATCAGGCGAAAACTGCCGTGCCGGTTCGGCGTTATGGAAGGAACCACCACGGTACTGCGGTGACCCCTGCGCAACCTCGGCGATGCGCTCCTTGCTGGCGCCCAGCGTTCGCGGGACGTCACGCAGGGCGCGCCCGAACCACGTCGACGCAAGAGCTGCGCCGGCGCCAACCCAGAGCGCCCGCACGCTCAGGCTCCCTGGAAGTTCGGGGGACGCTTCTGAATTCGCGCGACCTGAGCCTCGATGATGTCTTGGCTACTCCACGCCTTGTCGAACAGCACCTTGTGCTCGGGCAGCTGGTCCTCGAACGCACCGTCGTCGTTGAGCACCCGCTTGGCATGCTTGAGGGCCAGCGGCGCAAACCCGGCCAGCTCGGCCGCCCATGCCTGCGCGTCGGCAAGCTCTCCGATGCGGTTGGCCATGCCGGTCTGCAAGGCGGCCTGCGCGTCGAGCGGCTCGGCGGCCAGCAGCATGCCGCGTGCGCGTCCGTAGCCGACCAACGAGGACAGTCTGCGGATGCTCCAGTTATCCAGGGCGATGCCGTATTTGGCGACCGGGAACTGGAAGCGCGCGGTCTCGGAGACCACACGCAGGTCGGCCACCATCGCCAGCATGACACCGGCACCGATGGCGGGGCCGTTGACGGCGGCGATGACCGGAATGTCGGCGGCGTCGATGCTCTTGATCGAGTGCTGCCAGGCGTCGGCGAACTTATCGGGATCAGGAGCGCCGCTGGATAGGTCGGCACCCGCGCAGAACGAGGTGCCCTGCCCGGTGATGACGATGACGCGCGCCGTTTCGGCGGCCTTGCGGACCTCCTCGGCGAAGGCGAGCGCCAACTCGTAGGTCACCGCATTGCGCCGTTCTGGGCGCTGCAGCTCAATGGTGGTGACGGGACCGTCGCTAGTTACACCGATCATGGCAACCACCCTAATATGGCGCCCATGACTACCGTCGCCGTGATTGGTGGCGGGCAGGCCGGGATCGCCGCGGGGTACTTCCTCCGGCGTCGCGGCCTTGAGCCCGGCGGCGGATTTGTCATCCTCGATCACTCCCCCGGCCCGGGCGGAGCGTGGCAGTTCCGCTGGCCCACGTTGACGCTCGACAACACCAACCGCATCTATCAACTGCCCGGACTGCCGTTCGAGGAGACGGGCACCATCAAGGCGTCGACCGCCATGCCCCGTTACTTCGACGAGTACGAACATCGCTACGCCCTTGATGTCCGTCGGCCCGTGCACGTGCGAGAGGTGCAAGCAATTGCGGGCGGCTTCTCGCTCGAAACCTCCGCGGGCGATTTCACGGTCCGCGGACTGATCAACGCGACCGGGACCTGGGACAAACCGTTCATCCCCTTCGCCGCGGGCTCGGCCACCTTCGGGGGACGTCAGCTGCACACTCACGACTACCGGACACCGGAGGAGTTCGCAGGCAAGCACGTGCTGGTGGTCGGGGGCGGAGTGTCGGCGCTCCAGTTATTGGCCGAGATATCGACGGTCACCCGCACGTCGTGGGTGACCCGGCGCGAGCCGGTGTTCGTCACCGATTTCACCGTCGACCGACTGCGGGCCGCGGTCGCCGGCGTCGATGAACGTTCCCGGCAGGGGGAACCGCAACGCTCGGTGGTGTTCGCGACCGGACTGCCCTGGACACCCGAGATCGCCGACGCCGCGCAGCGCGGCGCGCTGGCCCGACGGCCCATGTTCAGCCGCATCACCCCGACCGGTGTGGTCTGGCCGGACGGCAGCACACTGGATGTCGACGTGATCCTGTGGTGTACCGGATTCCGGCACGCGCTGGATCACCTGGCGCCGCTACACCTGCGCAACAGCCGGGGCGGCATCACCATGACCGGCCGCCTGCTCACTCAAGTCGCGGGACAACCCGCCGTCCACCTGCTGGGGTACGGGTCCTCGGCCAGCACCATCGGCGCCAACCGGGCGTCGCGTGCCGCCGTCGTCGAGCTGATGAACTATCTAGAAGGACGTGCTGCCTGAGGGCTGCAGCACGAAACCATGCTTCTGATCGCCCATGGTCACCTGACAGGCGGTCAGACTGCCCGCACCTACGGCACACGTGACGTTGCCGTAGGTGAGCTTCTGCCCGACGTTGAGCACCGGCGCCTCGGGTTTGGTGCCACAGGACCAGGCACCCTTGCTGATTTCGAAGGCGCCATCACCCTTCTGCGCGACGGTGCCCATCGGACAGGTGCCGACACCGGGGATGTTCACGCCACCCAGTCCGGGCACATTGGCGCTCGCGCCACCGACACCAGGCACGTTCGGGGCGTTCTGGGCATCGCCCGGAATCCCGGGCACGGCACCGTCGCAGCTGAGCCGCTGACGCGAGGTGGGCGTGATGTTCGCCGAGGCACGGAACATGCAACCGATTCCGTCGGGGGTGGAGAAGTGGATCGAGCGGACCGAAGAGTTTTCGTTGGTCACGAAGAATCCGTCGGGTGCCACCGCGGCGAACCCGTTCAGATCCGGGAAGGCGGGGTCGGCGTGAGCGACGCCCACACCCCCGGAAAGCAGCCCCAAACCAAGGACGGCGCAGACGCCAGCAACAGAGGAGACTAGCTTTACAGGTGCTTTTGTTGGCATGCGCAAGCTTTCGGTATGGGTCGCCGGATTATCAGCTTTCATGATACTGGCGACGCACGGGACGGCACCGACGTCCGCAGATGGAACGTTTTGAGCACTGCATCGGGCAAGATGGCAGACATGCCTGATGGACTTCGCGCAAGCGGCTCATCACCAGATGCCGGGCACCCCTCCCCGCGAGTACTGGTGGTGGACGACGACGCCGACGTGCTCGCCTCGCTGGAGCGTGGCCTGCGCCTGTCCGGCTTTGAGGTGAATACCGCGAGCGACGGCGCCGAAGCGCTGCGCTGCGCCACCGAGCATCGCCCGGATGCGATCGTGCTCGATATCAACATGCCCGTCCTCGACGGCGTCAGCGTGGTGACCGCGCTGCGCGCGATGGACAACGACGTACCCGTCTGCGTGCTGTCCGCGCGCACCTCGGTGGATGATCGGGTCGCGGGCCTGGAAGCGGGCGCCGACGACTACCTGACCAAACCCTTCGTGCTCGCCGAGTTGGTGGCCCGGGTAAAGGCCCTGCTGCGCCGCCGCGGCGCGGTGGCGACCTCGTCCACCGAGACCATCACCGTCGGCCCTCTTGAGGTCGAGATTCCCGGCCGGCGCGCCCGGATCAACGGCGTCGAGGTAGACCTCACCAAGCGCGAGTTCGATCTGCTGGCCGTGTTGGCCGAACACAAGACCGCGGTGCTGTCCCGAGCCCAGCTGCTCGAGCTGGTGTGGGGATACGACTTCGCCGCCGACACCAACGTCGTCGACGTCTTCATCGGATACCTGCGGCGCAAGCTGGAGACCAGTGGCGCGCCTCGCCTGCTGCACACCGTGCGCGGTGTCGGGTTCGTGTTGCGTTCGCAGTAACTCTCGATGACCACTCCCAGTAAGCACCGCAGCCAGCGGATCACCGATCTGGCGTACCGACTGCTGGAGCGGCCCATGCGGGTCTTCTCACTGCGCACCCTCGTCGCGATCGCCGCGCTCGGAGTGATGGCACTCGTCGTCACGCTGGGCACCTGGGTATGGCTTGGTGTGGAAGATGACCAGAACAGCCAGCTGGATCGCCGGCTGGACTCGGTGTCCAGCCTGGGTGCCGTCTCCAGCCTGCTGAATTCGGTGATCAGTTCGGAAGGGAAGGTCGACACCCCCGACGGCCTGGTGCTCACCGCCCGTGTGGCCGGGCTGACCAAGTCCATCCCCAGTGAAGTGGAACTACCGCTACTGGAACCCGGCTACGCCAACACCACCATCAACGGCGTCGAATACCGGGTCCGGTCGTTCATCGCCCCGGGCAACATCCCCGTTGCCGTGGGTGCCCCGATCGCCGAGACCCAGCGGCAGATCGACCGGTACCACATCCGCATCCTCGCGATCTGTGGCGGCGTGCTGGTCGGAACCGTGATCGTGGGCTGGGTGATCTCCCTCATCGTGGTGAGCCCCTTCCGGCTGCTGGCGCAGCAGGCCCGTTTGATCAACGCACAATCCAACCCCGACGACGTGAACGTGCGCGGTGTGCGCGAGGCAGTCGAGATCTCCGAGGCGGTCGAGGGAATGCTCGAACGCATCAACACCGAACAAGAAAAGACCAAGGCGGCCCTCGAAACCGCGCGCGACTTCTCCGCGGTGGCCTCACATGAGCTGCGCACCCCGCTCACCGCGATGCGGACCAACCTCGAGGTGCTCTCGACCCTGAACCTCAGCGAGGACCAGCGCGCCGAAATCCTTGAAGAGACAGTGCGTACCCAAACCCGCATTGAGGCAACGCTTTCTGCGCTCGAACGGCTCGCGCAGGGCGACCTGACCACCGAGGACGACCATGTACCGGTCGATATCACCGAGCTGCTGGACCGCGCCGCGCATGATGCGGACCGCAGCTATCCGAATGTCGAGGTGTCTCTGGTCCCCTCGTCGACCATCTTGATGCTGGGGTTGCCCGCCGGGCTGCGGCTGGTGATCGACAACGCGATCAAGAATGCGGTCCGCCATGGCGGCGCATCGGAAGTCCGGCTCTCCGCGATCAGCACCGTGCACGGCGTGGAGATCGCCATCGACGACAACGGCAGCGGTATCCCCGAGGCCGAGCGCGAACTGGTTTTCGAACGGTTCTCCCGCGGCTCCACCGCATCACACACCGGCTCCGGCCTGGGTCTGGCACTGGTGGCACAGCAGGCCGAACTCCATGGCGGCACAGCGGCTTTGGAGTCCAGCCCGCTGGGAGGCGCACGACTGGTGCTGCGCCTCCCCGGGCATTAGCCCTAGCGCGCGCCAAGCAGGTCGATCACGAACACCAGCGTCTTACCCGACAGCTGATGCCCCGCACCCGCCTCGCCGTAGGCCTGCGCCGGCGGCACCGTAAGCTGGCGACGTCCGCCCACCTTCATGCCGGGGATACCGTCCTGCCAACCCTGGATGAGCGCATCGAGCGGGAACTCGATGGACTCGCCGCGGTTCCACGAGCTGTCGAACTCCTCGCCGCTCTCGAACTCGACACCGACGTAGTGAACGTTGACGACCGATCCGGGCGCGGCCTCCGCGCCATCACCGACGGTGATGTCCTTGATGACCAGTTCGGTGGGCGCTGGACCTGGCTGAAAATCGATCTCGGGTTTCGTCATGCGATCGACCCTATCGTTAGGTCATGACCGATAGGTATGACACCGTAATCGTCGGTGGCGGACACAATGCCTTGACCGCCGCGGCGTATCTGGCGCACGCAGGCAAGCGGGTGCTGTTACTGGAGCGGCTCGACGTGCTCGGCGGGGCGGCGATCTCGGCACCAGCATTCGAGGGCGTGGACGCCCGGCTGTCGCGCTACTCATACCTGGTGAGCCTGATGCCGCGGCAGATCATCGATGACCTGGGATTGGATGTACGCCTGGCGCGACGCAAGTACGCGTCGTACACGCCGGATCCCGAGGACGGCGGCCGAAGCGGGTTTCTCGCCAGCACAAATGATTTCGCAGAGTTCGGAGCACTCTGCGATTCGGTCACCCGGCCATTGTGGGACTCGATGCTGGAGCCACTGCGGCGCCGAAGCGACATCCGCACGGGGGCCTGGGAGCAGCTGATCGAGACACCCATCGGGGAGGTGATCCGTGCGGCCACACCCAACGACCTGCAACGCGGAGTCCTGCTCACCGACGCATTGATCGGAACCTTCGCCAGTGCCGATGATCTTTCCCTGCAGCAGAACATCTGCTTCCTGTATCACCAGATGAATCCGTGGGACGTCCCCATCGGTGGCATGGGCGCTGTGACGGGCTCGCTGGAATCGGCCGCCCGACGGTACGGTGCCGAACTGCGCACCGGGGCAGAGGTTTTGTCAATCAATCCCGAGGGCGAGGTGCGCTATCGGGCCGGTGACGATGAGCGCACCGCAATCGGCGAGCGTGTACTCAGCGGCGTCACGCCTACCGTGCTAGCTCGTCTCCTCGGCGAAGATCCACCGGAAGGTCAGCCTGGGGCGCAGGTCAAGGTCAATCTGCTGCTAACCCGCCTGCCGCGCCTGCGAGATGAAAAGGTCACACCGGAGCAGGCTTTCGGCGGCACCTTCCACATCAACGAGACATACACGCAGCTGGAGAACGCCTACCGGCAGGCACAGGCGGGCGCCGCCCCTGACCCGTTGCCGTGTGAAATCTACTGTCATTCACTGGCTGACCCCAGCATTCTGTCACCAGAGCTGCGAGCATCCGGCGTGCAGACATTGACAGTGTTCGGGCTGCACACACCGCACGGACTGTCCGCAACGCGCGAGGAACTGCAGACCGCCGTGCTTGCATCGCTGAATTCGGTACTGGCCGAGCCGATCACCGATGTGCTGGCCACCGACTCGCACGGAGACCCGTGTATCGAGACCAAGACCACCGCCGATCTGGAGCACGCCCTCGGCATGACGGCGGGCAACATCTTCCACGGCGGATTGCAGTGGCCGTTCGCCGAGGACGACGACCCGCTGGCGACCGCCGCACAACGCTGGGGCGTGGACACGGACCACGACCGGATCCTGCTGTGCGGCTCAGGGTCCCGCCGCGGAGGCGGTGTGTCCGGTCTCGGCGGATACCACGCCGCAATGGCTGTACTCGACGACTAGCTGAGGGCCGACGCCCGCACCGACCTAGCGTTTCATCCCGCTCGACCGGGGTACACGACGGACATGACACGTTTAGGCTACACCCTCATGACCGAGCAGAGCGGACCAAAAGACCTTGTTCGCTACGCCGTTTCCGCCGAGCAGGCCGGATTCGACTTCGAAGTGTCCAGCGACCACTACTCTCCCTGGCTCAGTGCGCAGGGGCACGCCCCGTACGCCTGGACTGTGCTGGGAGCGGTGGCTCAGGCGACCGAACGAGTCGACCTGGCCACGTATGTCACGTGCCCGACTATGCGCTACCACCCGGCCGTCGTCGCGCAGAAGGCCGCGACCATGCAGATCCTCGCCGACGGCCGATTCACCTTGGGGCTGGGCAGTGGCGAAAACCTCAACGAGCACGTCGTCGGTCATGGGTGGCCGACGGCCAAGCGTCGCCAAGCGATGCTCAGAGAAGCAATCCAGATCATTCGCGACCTGCTCGACGGTGAGCATGTGGACTGGAAGGGCGAGTACTTTCAGGTCGACTCGGCGCGACTGTGGGATCTGCCCGACATACCAGTCCCGATCGGCGTCGCGGTATCCAGTGGTGACACCGCGGCGAGTTTCGCTCCGGCCGCAGACCACCTGATCGCGGTAGCACCCGAATCGGAAATCGTGGACGCGTGGCAGCAGGCGCGCCGCTCTGCCGCGCTGCCCAAGGAGAGTCGCGTGATCGGTCAGCTGCCCATCTGCTGGGACACCGACCGCGACGCGGCGGTAAAGCGCGCGCACGCCGAGTTCCGCTGGTTCGCCGGGGGCTGGCCCGTCAACGCCGACCTGCCCACGCCCGCCGGATTCACTGCCGCAACACAATTCGTCCGGCCCGAAGACGTCGCGGGGCATATCCCCTGCGGTCCGGATTTCGACACGATCATCGAGAACGCCCGTGCCTACGCGAAGGCGGGCTTCACCGATATCGCCCTGGTGCAGGTGGGCGGCGACAGCCAGGATCGCTTCTTGTCCGAGGCCGCCGAACCTCTGCTCGCGGAACTGCGCGCCTCGATCTAGCCGTCGGGCACAGTCGGGCCGGTGGCCTTCTCCAGGAGTACGCGCAGGGATTCCAGCTCGCCCTCGGCCAGCCCGGCAAGACCGGCCGGTGCGGGATCGTCCATCTCTGCGATGACCGCTATCAGGCGCTGGCCTTCGTCGGTCAACGACACACGCTTGCACCGTCGATTGTCGGGATCGACGCGACGCACCACCAACCCACGCTGCTCCAGATCGCTCACCGCGACCGTCGCCGCTGGAGCATCCAGCGCCGTGGCCTCCGCTATTCCCTTCACCGTCATGGACTGTCGTGCAAGCCTTCTCAGGATGCGCACCCGACTGAACGGCAGGCCGGTCGCCTCGACGACCGTCCGACGCCAACCATCGCGATTGTCCAGTACCAGGCTCGCCATGGTGCGCCAGACCTCATCCGCGAGGGGCCTATCCGACACGAGAAACCTCCCGTGAGGCAGTGCTCTCGATGAGCGGTGCGAGTCGCTGCGCCGAGCGCAGCGCGAACGGTGACGTGGACACGATACCGAGCGTAGCGATGGCGAGCCCGAGGCCCGCACACATGAACCACAGCGCGGGTGCACCGATCGAACCGCACAGTGCCACACCGATACTTACGCCCACCTGGCGACTCGTGGAGGTGACCGCCGAGGCCGCGCCGGCGCGATCCAGCGGCATACCGCTGACCGCGGCATTGGTGATCGGTGCGTTCACCATGGAGAATCCCGCGCCGAAGATGGCGAAGACCACCAGGAGCTCCCAGATCGGTGTCGCCGTCGTAACCCGGGTGAGCAACAGCGAGGCGGTGAAGAACAGCGCGCCCGCCGCCAACAGTGACGGCCTGGCGCCGAACCGGCCCACCATACGGCCCGAGATCGGCGAGAACACCAGCGCGCCAACGGCAATCGGAAGATAAACCAAACCGGTGTGCATGGCCGAGAAGTGCCGCTCGCCCTGTAGGTACAGCGACATCGTGAACAGGAACGCGCTCCATGCCACGCACGCACATATTGCGGTGAGGGTGGCCGACGCGAACGGGATGCTGCGGAAGAACCGCAGATCGATGAAGGGGTGTCGCCGCCGGGACTCATACCTGAGGAACACCGCGAATGCCGCGAGCGCGGTGATCAGAACCACGATGAGCTGCGGCGCGGCCCATCCCAGCGACGGCCCTTCGATGAGCGTGAACACGATGCCGAACAGGAACAGCACGGCGAGCACCTGCCCCACCGGGTCCATGTCGCGCATGGTCGCCGACTTGCTCTCCGGCACGAAAATAGCCGTCAGCGTAAACGCCAGCGCGCACACCGGCAGGTTGATCCAGAAGACGGCACGCCAGCCCACCCATTCGATCAGCAGCCCGCCGACTATCGGGCCCAGCGCCATCGATATCCCGACGACCGCGCCCCAAAAGCCCAGCGCCCTGGCACGTTCCACGCGCCCGGTAAAGACCTGCGAAATGATGGACAGCGCCACCGGGTTGAGCATGGAGCCACCCACCGCCTGCAGCAGACGCGCGGCGATGAGCAACCCGACGGTGGGCGCCACGCTGCACAGCAGTGAACCCACCGCGAAGATCGACAGCCCGATGTGGAAAACCTTCCGCCGCCCCAGCCGGTCGCCCGCGGCACCCGAGAGCATGAGCAACGAGGCCAGCCCCAGGGTGTAGATGTCGATGACCCATTGCAGCTGCGAGGTGCTGGCACCGAAATCGGCCCGGATGGTCGGTAGCGCCACGTTCACGATGGTGGAATCCATCGACACGATGAGCAGACTCAGACAGCAAGAACCCAGGATGACGATCTTGCGGCGCTCAGTGAGCGCACCGACGGCTGCTTCCACACAACCATTGTGAAACTACAACTGTTAGCGATGCAAACAGATTTATGTGAGCTTTGTCATCTCCCGAGGGAGGCTACGGGTACTGACGCTCTCCGTAACCGGTGTAGATCTGACGCGGGCGACCGATCTTGCCCGGCTCCGAATGCATCTCACGCCAGTGCGCAATCCAGCCGGGAAGCCGGCCCAACGCGAACAGCACGGTGAACATGCGAGTCGGGAAGCCGATGGCCCGATAGATCAGACCGGTGTAGAAGTCGACGTTCGGGTACAGCTTGCGCTCGATGAAGTAATCGTCGGTGAGTGCGGCTTCCTCGAGGGCCTTGGCGATCTCCAGGAGCTGATCGTCCCCGCCGAGCTTGCCGAGGATCTTGTCGGCCTGCTCCTTACAGATGCGCGCACGCGGGTCGTAGTTCTTGTAGACACGGTGCCCGAAGCCCATGAGCTTGACGCCGTCCTCGCGGTTCTTGACCCGTCGCACGAAGTCGTGGGTGTCGCCGCCCTCGGAGCGAATGCGCTCCAGCATCTCCAGCACCGCCTGGTTGGCGCCGCCGTGCAGCGGGCCCCACAGCGCGTTGATGCCACCGGAGACAGAGGTGAACAGGTTCGCGTCGGACGAACCGACCAGCCGCACCGTCGAGGTCGAGCAGTTCTGCTCGTGATCGGCGTGCAGGATCAGCAGC
>Ga0265327_10002009_pt1 | contig 22969 bp, 24 predicted proteins | sample 41621metaG_FD_202089 | JGI IMG/M metagenome (GOLD analysis project Ga0265327, IMG submission 202089) | Rhizosphere microbial communities from Carex aquatilis grown in University of Washington, Seatle, WA, United States - 4-16-21 metaG | ecosystem: Host-associated > Plants > Roots > Rhizosphere...
GCCATGCTGGTGTTCCCGTTCTTTTTCGGCAGCCCAACTTATGTTTGGTCTCAGCACAAAGCGATGGTTTCCAATTTGCAAAGTTGCGCGGTTGTGACTCAACATCGATTCGCGGACATCAACGGGATTTTTCGCTCTCTCCATTCAGAACTGGGTCCGCAGACGTCCAAGATCGTTCGCGTGATCGCAGGCGCGGTGACCGCAATCCTTTGGTGGTGGGGCTCGCGCCGGCTCAACAAAACGATGGCCGCGCTCTGGCTTTATGCACTCACAACCGCTTATCTCATGTTGTTCAATCCGATGACCGAAGCGAACAGCTACTCGATTGTTGCTCCAGCCCTAGGAGCGTGGGCGTGCCTTTTTGTTTTTGGGAACGGCGAGGTGAAGATACCGCGTTACGGCTGGCTGATAGCCGGCATGGCGCTGACAATGGGTTTACTCCCGAACCTGTTGCGACCATTATTCGGAAATTATTTTGCGCTGTTCTGGCACCCATTGATGATGATTGCGTTTATCATCGTGCTGCTTTGCCTTGTTGAAACGCGACTGAAAACGCAAACCGCATGAGCGCAATCGATATTTCAATCGTCGTTCCGGTTTACAATGAAGAGGAAAGCATCGCGCCTCTTTACGAAAAGCTTACCAGCGCGCTCAGTCGGCAAAATCGACCATACGAAATAATCTTTGTAAACGACGGGAGTTCTGACCGGTCGTTTGAAGTATTGTCGGCTATCGCGGCCAAAGACAAAAATGTCAAAGCGATCAATTTCCGCCGCAACTTCGGCCAGACCGCCGCGATGACCGCCGGGTTCGACTTTGCCAACGGGCGCATCATTATCCCGATGGACGGCGACCTGCAGAACGATCCCGACGACATTCCGTTGTTCGTCGCCAAACTGGAGGAAGGCTACGATGTCGTTAGCGGCTGGCGCAAAGATCGGCAGGACAAAGAAGTCATTCGCAAAATCTTCTCTCGCGTTGCCAATCGCCTGATTGCGTCAATCACCGGCGTTAAATTGCACGACTCCGGTTGTTCGATGAAAGCCTATCGAAGCGAAGTGCTCAAAGGCACGCGGCTTTATGGCGAAATGCACCGCTTCATTCCCGCGCTGGCGAATTTGATGGGCGCGAAAATTTGCGAAGTCGAGGTCCGCCATCACGCGCGCCAGTTCGGCAAAAGCAAATACGGCTTGAAACGCACGGTCAAAGTGATGCTCGACCTGATCACCGTAAAATTCCTGGCGGAATTTTCGACCAAGCCGCTCTACATGTTCGGGGGATTTGGCTCGATTTTATTTTCGCTCGGATTTTTGTCCGGTGTCGAAACGCTTTGGGAAAAGTGGGCTTTTGGAACTTTTGTCCACCGCAACCCGTTCATTCTCCTCGCGATTTTTCTCGCGAGCCTCGGCATCAATTTCATTCTGATGGGCCTCCTGGCCGAATTGATCGTGCGCACTTACCACGAGTCGCAGAACAAACCCATCTATCACATCCGCGAGACGCGCAATTTGTAGTCCATGTGCGGCATCACCGGAATTGTAGACAGCGCAGCACCGATAGACCGCGACGTTCTCGCGCGCATGGCCAATGCGTTACGTCATCGCGGCCCGGACGATGAGAGCTACTTTGTTTCCGATCCGAAACTCGGGCGGGCAAATGTCGGTTTTGGATTTCGTCGTCTTTCGATTATCGACCTCAGCGGCGGCCGTCAGCCGATGTGTAACGAAGACGGAACGTTGTGGCTTGTCTGCAATGGCGAACTTTACAACTTTCTCGAGATCAAAATGCGACTCGTCGCGAACGGCCACACGTTCAAGACCGGTTCGGACGTGGAAGTGCTGTTGCATCTCTACGAAGAGCACGGCGAGGATTGCATTCAACATGTGAACGGCATGTTCGCGTTTGCGATTTGGGATGCAAACAAGCAAAAGCTTTTCCTTGGTCGAGATCGTCTCGGCAAAAAACCGCTTTATTATCGCGAAACACCGACGCACATCATTTTCGGTTCGGAGGTTAAAGCGCTCTTGCAACACCCGCAGTGCCCGCGCGAATTGGACCCTACCAGCCTGAGCAAATACCTGGCGTACGAATATGTTCCAGCGCCCCACTGCATTTTTAAAGGCGTGCGCAAACTCCCTGCCGGGCATTGCCTCAACTGGACGAATGGCAAGACCACCGTTCATCAGTATTGGGACGTAAAATTTGGCGCAACGTCCGTCGGGTCGAACGAGGATGAAATCGCCGAACAATTGCGCGAACGATTGAAAGAATCTGTTCGCCTGCGCCTCATCAGCGACGTTCCACTCGGCGTTTTTCTAAGCGGCGGCATCGACTCGAGCACCGTCGTCGCACTCATGTCGGAATTGCGTCCCGCGAAGGAAATCAAAACGTTTGCCATCGGATTCGATGTTCCTTCGTTCGACGAGTCGCAACATGCGCGACGGATCGCGGAATATTTCGGCACCGATCATCACGAACACATTTTTAAAAGCAGCACGTTGATCGAGACGTTGCCTGACGTTGCCGGTTTCATGGACGAACCTTTAGGTGATGCGTCTATCGTGCCCACTCACCTGCTTTCGAAGTTTACTCGCGAACACGTGACGGTTGCTCTTGGCGGGGATGGTGGCGACGAACTGTTTGCTGGTTATCCGACATTCCAGGCCGATCGCGCCGCGCGGCTTTGTCCTTTGCCGAACGCCATCAAAGCGCTCGCAACGCCGTTGGCCAATCTGTTGCGTGGCTCTGGCGAAAACTTCAGCCTGGATTTCAAAGTTAAACAATTTTTGCGTGGCCTTGGTTATTCCGCAGAAATTCGCAATCAACGCTGGCTCGGCTCATTTACTCCGGAAGAACAACGCGAACTGCTGGTCGACGGTGGCTGCGTCGATAACTATGGCGATATTGCAGCAACCAACTCCGCCGGTCGCGACGCTATCGATCGGCTGACGTACTTTTATTGTAAATTTTATCTACAAGACGACATCCTCACAAAAGTTGATCGAGCGAGCATGGCCTGTTCGTTGGAAGTCCGCGCGCCGTTTCTGGATTATACGTTCGTCGAATTCGCGAATAGCATCCCGTCTGACCTGAAACTTCGCGGGTTCACAACGAAATATATTTTGAAAAAGGCGATGGCCGGCAAATTGCCCCAGGACATTATTGGCCGTGGCAAGAAAGGTTTTGGCATTCCCGTCGCAAAATGGTTTCGCAACGAAATGCGAGAAATGGTCGCGGATGTCTTTTCCGAAAGCCGCATTCGCCAGCAAGGGATTTTCAACGAGCGAACCGTCACGCGCCTCTGGCAGGAACATCAGAGTGGCCGAAAAGACAATCGAAAGCAGCTCTGGACGTTGTTCATGTTCCAGCTTTGGTTCGATAAATACCTGCGCAGCGAGGGCGCACCGGCCTAGGCGTGTCGTATCTATTTTCTGGCGCGTCCGCCGATGCACTGCATAATTATCGTGCTTATAAAATGGAGCCCAAACTCCCCATCTCCGTCTGCTATATTTCCGGCGCCGAAGCCCATCGCATCGGCCAATCGCTCAAAAGCGTGGCGGATTGGACGAGTGAAATCGTTGTCGTGTTGAACGATAACGTCCACGATGGCACCGATAAAATCGCGGAATCATTTGGAGCGAAGGTTTTTCGCGAACCCTGGCGCGGTTTCATTAAGCAAAAAAACTCCGTTTCCGATAAAGCGACCCAACCTTGGGTTCTCGGTATCGACGCCGACGAAGTCGTATCCGATTCTCTCCGTTCGGAAATCGCGGCAACCCTCAAGCAGTCACCGGCATTCTCGGCATACGAATTCCCGCGCTGCACATTTTTCTTCGACCGCTGGATTCGTCACGGCGATTACTATCCCGACCGCGTCACCCGTTTGTGGCGAAAAGATTGCGCCCATTGGGCCGGTATCGAACCGCATGCGCACCTCAATGTTCGCGGTAAAATTGGCCGACTTAAATCCGACCTGCTCCATTACAGCAACGAGAGCATCGATCGTCAGATCGCAAAAATCGCGCCTTATAGCGACGACTTCGTCCGTGATTATTTGGAGAACAACAAACACGTCGGCACGATAGATTTGGTCGGGCGGCCATTCTGGCGTTTTGTCCGTGCCTACATTTTGAAACTTGGATTTTTAGACGGTCGCGCTGGCCTCTACATTGCCAGCCTCACCGCTTTTTCGACTCTCACCCGTTATATGAAAGTGCTGGAAGCTCAGCAAAAGAACCGTAAGTGAAACCGAGCGTCGCACTGATCATCAACACGTATCAGCAGCCGGAATATCTTGCCCGGGTATTGCGTGCCGTCTCGCATCAGCGCGAGTTACCCGAAGAAGTCTGGCTCGCTGAAGATGACATGCACCTGGAAACTGCGGAGGTTTTCAAAATGTGGCTTCAATCGCAGAAAATTCCCGGTGGCCACGCGCGCCAACAACACGACGGCTTCCGCCGTGCGCGCATTCTCAATGAAGCAATCGCGCGCACGAAATCAGACTACATCGTTTTCCTCGATGGCGACACTGTCCCGCATCCGCAATTCATTCCCGATCATCGCGAACTCGCGCAACCGGGAATGTTCCTCCAGGGTCACCGCGCTCTGATCGAGCAACGCGCGGCAAAATATTTCGCCAAAGACAGTGCGTCCCTGCCGCGATTGCGTGCTGTCTTCACCGGCCAAATGCACGGGCTACAACATACGTTTCGCTGGCCGCGTCCGCAGAAATGTTTGCTCGCAAATCTCAACGGCATCCGCGGTTGCAACCTCGGCATCTGGCGTCGAGACCTCGTCGCCGTTAATGGCTACAACGAGGCATTTATCGGCTGGGGCCGCGAAGATTCTGAGCTTGCCGTGCGCCTGATGAACTCCGGCATCCAACGTCTCGACGTTCGTGGCCGCGCCCTGTGCTATCACCTCTGGCACCCGCCCGCGAGCCGCGCCGGACTGACCACCAACGACGACCTGCTCCAAAAAGCAATCGAAACCAAAGCTCGCCGATGCGAAACAGGTTTGGATAAACACAGGCCGACTACTGCTTGAGCCATGGCACCTTTGCGCATCATTCATCTGAACTCACTGCTTACTGGAGGCGGCACGGATGATCAATGCGTCAAAGTCGCCCACGGCCTGCAACAACTTGGCCAGGACGTTCGCCTCGCCGGCCCGGAAGGCCGCGACTTTTCCAATATCATCGCTGTGCTTGGCGTGCCGTTCTGCAACACGGGCAACACCAAATCGAAATTTAAATTCGTATTGCGCGCCGCGAAATTCATTCGCGAATTCAACCCGCATATTGTGCACGGCCATCATGGACGAGATATCTGGCCAACGATTATGGCAACGAGGCTTTCCGGCCTCCGGCCAAAGCTTGTCCTCACGCGGCACATGGCCAAAAGCCCGAGTTCATGGGCCAGTCGTCATTTCATGTTGTCCAGGTGCGACGCGTTAATAGTGGTTTCGAAGTTTGTCGAAAAAATCCTGACCGAAGGAATGGAAGACCGGACCTCGCCCGAGCGCGAGCGTTGGCACCGCCCTCCAATTTCCGGCGATTACAAAAAAATCCACATCATATATCCTGGAATCGACACGAAAAGATTTCGTCCGATGCCCGCCGAAGCAATGCGCAAGCAACTTGGTCTTGAACCGAACCACTTTGCGTTCGGCGTCACAGGCGGCTACGACGGCCCACGCGGTAAAGGTCAACGCGAATTCCTTCGCGCCGCAGCTTCGATCCACAAAAAAGTTCCAAACGCCCGATTTCTGATTATTGGCCGCGGCAATATGCAACCGATTCTGAAATCTGACATCGATCAACTCGGCCTTAGCGAGAAGGCGTGGCTCACCGGCCAAATGTCCGACATGCCGCAAGTGATGAATGCGATCGACTGCCTCGTTCACCCGCAAATCGGCACCGAAGCCATTGGCCTCGTTCTTTGCGAGGCACACGCGTGCGGCAAGCCGATTATCGCGAGCGACCTTGACGGGATTCCCGAAGCATTTGCCGCCGGCAATCTCGGCCAGCTAGTTCCACCAGAAGATGTGAATAAACTCGCCGAAGCAATGCTCAACCAAGTGAACGTTACGGCAATGACCGACGACCAGAAAAACGAAATGCACGCCCGCGTCGAAGCACAGTTCTCACTTCAACGAACCGCCACCGAAACTCTCGCCCTTTACCACAATCTCGTGAGCTCAAAAATCTGAACGGTTTTATTTGATACAATCGGGTTAATTCGGTATGACTTCACCGCATAGCATGCATTGGTTCGCTCAGATTGAACCTTTCAGGAGCCACCCCGGCTTGGGATCGCTCATCGGATATATTTTCGGGTGTTTCACCACGGGATATTATTTGGTGCGGTGGCGCACCGGTCAGGACATTCGACAAATCGGAAGCGGAAGCTGTGGTGGCCGCAACGTCGGTCGCCAACTCGGCAAACTCGGCTTCTTCCTCACGGTTCTCGGAGATTTTTGGAAAGGCGCAGCCGCCGTGCTTTTAACTCGTTATCTCGCTGCCAACGAAACCGCTGTTCTCTGGGCAGTCATTGGCGTGGTCGCTGGACATATCTGGCCGGTGCAACTTGGTTTCCATGGCGGCAAAGGCGTCGCCGCCTGTATGGGCGCGCTTAGCTTCGTATCATTTACTCTCGCCGTTTCCTATTGCGTGCTCACGCTAATCGGTATGGCCATCACTCGCAAAAGCGTCCTCCCCGGGCTGGTGGCTTTTGCGCTATTGCCGTCCGTTGCCTACTTCCTAAAGTTCGACGCCCAATCGCTCGCGGCAATTTCCGTTCTTGCCTCTATTATTTTGACTGCTCACTATCGAAACGTGATTCAGGAGATCAACCAATTGCTGCCGCGACACCGCAAAGTCGAGGCGCAACCCAAGGCCGAGTCAACGAAATGAACACCAACAATCGTCCGCCTCTCCAATTCAAAATCGCCTCGGAAGAATCGGAGTTCGAGCAAATCCACCAACTAAATTACAAGACGTTCGTCGAGGAAATTCCGCAGCACCAACCTTCAACCACTCCGCGTCTTGTTGATAAATTTCACGCCGAGAACACTTATCTCATCTGTCTTTGCGGCGGGCAACTTGTTGGCATGATGGCCGTGCGGGGCAATCGTCCTTTTTCACTCGACCAAAAACTCGCCAAGCTTGACGAGCATCTTCCACAGCGACAAAAGCCTTGCGAAATCCGTCTCCTCGCCGTCGAAAAGGAATTTCGTTCCGGCCAGGTCTTTCGTGGGCTCCTGGCGTTGCTTTGGCAACACGGCCTCGAACGCGGTTACGATCTCGCCGTCATCTCTGGCACGACGCGCCAGGCCAAGCTCTATCGCCACTTAGGCTTCGTCCCGTTCGGCCCGCTCCTCGGCACTGGCGACGCCATGTTCCAGCCGATGTACATCACGCTGGAAACGTTCGAGAACTACGCTGAAGAATTTTTTCGGGCGGGGTTGAAGCAATCCGGCCCCGCAAATTTCCTGCCGGGCCCGGTCGCGATTCATAAGGAAGTCCGCAAAGCTTTCGAGCAAACGCCGCAATCACACCGTAGTGACGCATTCATGACTGAAGTGCAGGGATTGAAAAATCGCCTGTGCCAACTCGTCAAGGCGAAACACGTTCAACTCCTTCTCGGCTCAGGCACGCTCGGCAACGACGCTGTGGCCGCACAACTTTCGCTCGAAAGCAAACCCGGCCTGGTCATCAGCAACGGCGAATTCGGTGACCGCCTCGCCGACCACGCCACGCGGATGGGCCTGACATTCGACACTTTGAAACTCCAGTGGGGTCAGCCTTACGACCTCGCTGCAATCAAACTTTTTCTACAACGCGCGCCAACAGTCGGTTGGATTTGGTGCGTCCACGGCGAAACTTCCGTTGGCATTCTGAACCCGCTCGACGCGTTGAAACAGATTTGCGCCAAACACAAAATTAAATTAGCCGTCGATTGCATCAGCACCGTTGGCCTGGTGCCGGTAAATCTTGACGGAGTGTTTCTTGCAACCTGCGCAAGCGGAAAAGGTCTAGGCTCGTATCCCGGTCTCGCGCTCGTTTTTTATCAACACGAAATCGCGCCAACGCCCAGTCTGCCGCGTTACCTTGATATTGGTCTTTACGCCAAGTGCAATGGCATCGCCTTCACCCATTCATCCAACCTCCTGCGCGCGTTAGACGCTGCGGTGAAGCGCGTGAACTGGCCGGAAAAAATCAAAGAAGTCGCCGAAATCAGTGCCTGGCTGCGAAGCCGCCTGCGCGAATCCGGCTTCGACTTGATCGCTTCCGAAGACGTTGCTGCACCCGGCGTTGTCACAATCGCTTTGCCGACTGAAATCAATTCATTCGAATTCGGCGCGCAGTTACAGCAAGCGGGCTACCTCATCAGTTGCGGCAGTGATTACCTCCGCGCGAGAAACTGGGTCCAGATTTGTTTGATGGCTGAATACTCCCGCCAAAAAATCAACGAGCTGTTGTACTGGATGAAGCGCTTCGCCGCTAAAAAGGAAGAACCCGCCGATAAGCCGATAGCGCAAACAGCCTAAATAAGAACTGCATCGTCGTTCCGACGGATTTAATGGCCTCCGGTAACGGTATAACCGTCCCGCCGCAAGTCCTCCGCAACATCCATTTCCATCTGGACCGCGTTTTCAAACGGCATTGGGTTCAAATGCTCGAACAACGGCTTTAAAAGCCGAATACCATAACGTTTGACCAACGACGCAGCCTTGATACCGGCTTTGTGATTTGCGAATCGCTCCTCTGGTTTCAGCCCCGTCATCCCCACGTAGACGCACGGCTTTTCGGGGTCACGCTTCGGGTTAACCGCGCGCACCTTGCGAAACTTGCCCACAACCGGGTCGAGCAACACCACGTAGACATAGTGATGCAACTCCGGCTGCCGTTTCGGGCGAAGGTGTTTCAGCGTGCGCCGCTTCATCAGTCTGCATCGTATGGAAATTACTTCGATTAACCAATGCGTGTTTCATTGTTCGGTGGGTTAAAAAAACTATTGCAACCGATCGCCAATCCGTAACGTCTAGCTCAGTGAAAATGAATCAACCCAGTCGTTACCATTTCTTCAACGTCGCACTTTGTGCACTCACACTGCTTCTCTCCATTGCCACAATCAGCGCCGCCGAATCCAATACTTCGGCCGCCGACCAACTCGGCTGGCAACTCGACATGCACGCCCGCACGTTGAAAAGCTACAATCTCTTTGAGGAAATGGATAAGACGGCAACGCTCGGCATCAAATATTTCAGCTTCTCCGCCAGCGTTCCATTTGAAGGCACCACCCAGATCTCCGTCCTCAAACTGACCGACGCCCAAATTCAAAAAATTAGAACCCACGCAGCAAAAAAAGGACTGACATTCGCCAACGTCTACCTGCCCTTGCCAGCGAATGAGGCGGAATGCCGCAAAAGCTTTGAATTCGCCCGCAAAATGGGCATCGACGTCATCGTCGGCGAACCTAAGCCCGACGACTTGGATACCGTCGAAAAACTCTGCAAAGAATTCAACATCAAGGTCGCCATCCACGACCACCCACAACCTTCCCATTACTGGAATCCGCAAACCGTCCTCGACGCCATCAAGGGCCGCAGCCCACTCCTCGGCGCGTGCGCCGACACCGGCCATTGGGTCCGTTCGGGCCTTGACCCGGTCGACTGCCTCAAACAACTCCAAGGCCACATTATTTGTCTCCACTTCAAAGACCTGAACGAAAAGAAGCGCACCGCCCATGACGCCCCCTGGGGAACGGGCGTGGGCGACGCAAAAGGAATGATGGCAGAACTCAAGCGCCAGAACTTCAAAGGCGCCTTCTGCATCGAATACGAATACAACTGGGACAACAATCTCCCTGAGCTCGCCCAGTGCGTGAAGTTCTTCAATGCGGAATGCGCGGCGTTGGTCAAGAAATAGACCCCATGACAGACCCGAACTGCGGCAGTTAATTCGCCTCTGAACATTTTGCAGGTTTGTCAGGCACATTTTTTACGATTTGTGGCCAAAAACGCCGTGTAATGGAACTCCTTACTTGACGAATGTAAGGGTTACCATTACAAAGGCAAAAAAGCACCATGCACCCTGCCTTTGTTTCACTCCGGCAAAAGTTGCCTTTTGCCCTTCGATGGCAACCCTTCCTTAGAAAAGCCCGCCCAAGTCTCGAACAAAGGCGGCACGCCGCGCCGCCAGTCCTCGTTTACCAGTTCGGCAAAGTTGGCTCGTCATCCTTGCACGATTCGCTCGCGCCGCAATGGCCCGGCGTCGTTGTCCACACCCACAGTCTAAAGGAGCGCGACGGCGAGTCGGCAGAAATGGCTATCGCGCGCGATACGCTTCGTCAGAGAAGCGAACGCGTTTTCATCATCACGACCGTCCGCGAACCGATTGGCAGAAACATTTCTGCTTTTTTCCAAAACTTCGAGCGAGAAACGGGTGTTCCGGAAAATCGAAACCAGACCATATCAATCCAGCGTCTTATCGAACTTTTTCTCGCAAGCTTCCCGCACGACATGCCCCTGACCTGGTTTGATCAACATTTCAAAGACACTACCGGCATAGACATTTTCCAATACGAATTTCCGAGGCTCGGCATCCAAATTATTCGTGAAGGCAAAATCGACCTCCTGCTGATGCTCTCCGAAATTCCCGACTGGCTGAAAGAAATCGCGGTCAAACGCCTGCTTGGCCTTGATGAATTCCGCATCCACAGCGCCAATGTCAGCAACGAAAAACCATACGCGGCGACCTATCGCGCGTTCCTGCAAAGCTTTATTGCGCCAGAGTGGTATCTACGCAAAATGTATGGCTCCCGCTTTTTCCAACATTTCTATGCCGCGCACAACGATGCCCTCGCCGCCCTCTGGACACGCCAGTTCACTGTCCAACATCGTCCGAACTCAGAGCTAGCGACGACCCATTACGGCCGCTAAAGCGTTTTCACTCGACTCTGGACGAAGAAAGCCGTGCTGGATCAGTCTGGCATGTGTCGCGAAAAACAATTGTGTTATCCGCGAAAACCACCGGTCTTCGATTAACCGTTGACGGATGACTGGCCACTTTCTCTTCCGGAATGTGCGCTCGCATCGCTTCGCGGTATTTCGCTACTGACTCAAAAAAAGCGCTCATCATCAAAACTAGCCAGTACATGCCGCGATCGGTTAATTGCCAGCCGTCTTCATCTCGTTTTGCGGCGCCAAGCCATTCCAATGTGCGCAACTCGCCCCAAACTGTCCGGAAAAAACTTTGACCGAAGCGCTTTATCGCCCACGATCGCTCCAATCGCAGTCCAAACATCTTCACCAAGAGCGCGTATCGAATCTGGTTCGCTCTGCTCAACCGGCTCCGCACTGTTATTCCGGTCAGCCCCTCCTCCACTAACTGCTCGTAAGTTTTCAGGCAAAACGTGGTTGCGTAGAGCACGCCATCGAGATAACTGAAAGCGCCACTGCCTACGCCGACATAGTTATCAGCATCCACGATATATTCATCGCCCGCATTTCCGCGCCGTGTGAAGCACCACGCAGATGTGGCTTCGAACTCCGGCGTCAGCCGGTTGACAATCAGCCGATACAGTTCATGCAGGTGTTGCCGGTTCGGCAAACCTGTTGACTCGATCATTCGGTTCCGAATCGACGGCGACATCATCAACGGATAAAGCGACACCTGATTCGCCCCTGTGCTTCGGAACATTTGAAGATCGTATTCAAGCGATGCCTCGGTCTGCTGTGGTTGATTGAAAATCAAATCCACATTCAAAGTCGGAAACATCGACGCCGCCCGTTGAATATGTTCCGCTGCTTCGTGCCCGCTGCCATACTTCTCAAACCGATCCATTTGTCGGAGCAAGTCATCATCAAAGCTCTGCACCCCGACCGACAACCTGGTCACACCGGCTTCGCGCAGCGGTTCGAGAATTTCATTTCGCAGATGGCGCGGATTCGTCTCGACTGAAATCTCCCGAACGCCAAACAGATCACCAACCAATTCGACCGTTTTAACCAACTCCGCCGGGTCGCACGTGGGTGTCCCTCCTCCGAAATAGGCACTACCAAACTTGAATCCGGCGGCGTGATAGCGTCGAACTTCCTCGCGCAGATTCCGGAAATATGTTTTGGCCAGTGCCCGGTCGTGCTGTACGCGATGAAACGAACAAAACGGGCACAACGATTCACAAAACGGAACATGCAGATAAAGAGACGTCGTGCCCGTTTTCGGCACTGCCGGAACTTCGCCCGGGGCGTTTTCCATCTTCAAAAACCCGCGCGTGCGAATTCGAAATACGGCCAGCAACGCGGAGTCGACCAAGTCCGATGCGCGTTGTTGGAGCGTTTTTGAATACCTCATCGCGCTTCCACGATAGAACCCCCAATCACACTAATGTTTGCGTAAATTGGTAATGAATCCACGTGTCTTGCGCGCACGGCATTTCGATGTCATTGACTTGCATCAAACCCGCTGTGGGATTGCAATGCCGACGACTAAAACGTTTATTGAAAACTTGCGAAGCTGCGCATCGGCGTGATACAAACACGAACCCCCAACGCAAACATTGTGACGCAATGAACGCAAGACTCCAGCGCGCCTTTGTCGTGGTGCCACTGGCAACCGCGGTTGCCGTGATTAATCGGCCTGACCGCCATTACAGGTTCGTAATCGCCTCGAATCCCGGTCGCCGTAACCTCACAAATGCTGCATTGCGCATGGTGAACACGTTGATTCTGTTCGGCTTGTTGCTGCTGTCGCCGCTCAAACCACAACAAACTCTGCCCATCGACCTCGGGTGAATAATTCCTCATCAACCGCAATTCTTGGAATTTCGGCGTTCTACCATGATAGCGCGGCCGCGCTCGTTGTTGATGGAGATATTGTGGCGGCGGCTCAAGAGGAACGGTTCAGTCGAAAAAAACACGATCCCGGATTTCCCGTTGGTGCGGCTCGATATTGCCTTGAGGAAAGTGCGAGCCTGCAAAATGCGATTTCTGAAACGGACCTCGACTATATCGCGTATTACGAAAAGCCTCTGTTGAAGTTTGATCGGCTATTAGAAACTTATTTGAGTTTTGCGCCAAAGGGGTTTCGAAGTTTTCGCGAAGCGTTGCCGGTTTGGTTGAAGGAAAAATTGTTTTTGAAGCGAACGATTCGCAGCCATCTTCCAGCAGCTGAGCGAGCAAAGCTGGTTTTCGTTGAGCATCACGAAAGTCACGCCGCCAGCGCGTTTTTTCCGAGCCCATTTGATAAGGCAGCGATTCTAACGATCGATGGTGTGGGGGAGTGGTGCACGTGTGCTTTCGGTGTCGGCGAAGGCAATCGAATCCGACTGGACGCGCAATTTGAATTTCCACATTCGCTTGGTTTGTTGTATTCCGCATTCACCTACTACTGCGGGTTCAAAGTAAACAGCGGCGAATACAAGTTGATGGGATTGGCGCCATATGGGAAACCGATTTATCGCGATTTGATTTTCGAGCATCTGATCGATTTGAAACTGGACGGCAGTCTCTGGATGAATATGGAGTATTTCAATTACTGCCAGGGACTGACGATGACGAACGAGCGGTTTGATCGTCTTTTCGGCGGACCGCCGCGCTCGCCAGAGGCCAATCTTGAACAGCGACACATGGACCTGGCCGCCAGCATTCAAAGCGTTACGGAAGAAGCAATGTTGAGGATGGGTGAAGAAATTCATCGCCGAACCGGCCAAAGGAATCTCGTTCTCGCGGGTGGCGTCGCATTGAATTGCGTGGCGAACGGACGGCTTTCGCGCGAAGGGCCGTTCGAGAATATTTGGATACAGCCTGCAGCGGGTGACGCAGGTGGCGCTTTGGGCGCAGCTCTTTTTGTCTGGCATCAACTGCTCAACAAACCGCGAACCGTAAGTAAAACAGATCAGCAAAAGGGCAGCTTGCTCGGCCCGCGATTTTCAAACGATTCGATCGACCAAATTCTGGCCAAACAAAAGGTGCCGCATACGCGCGTCAAATCTGAACCTGAGTTGATCGATACCATCGTTTCCTTGTTGGAACAGGGAAAGATCATCGGATGGTTCCAAGGACGGATGGAATTTGGCCCGCGCGCATTGGGTTGCCGTTCGATCCTCGGAGATCCGCGCAATCCGAAGATGCAGGCGGACATGAATCTAAAGATCAAATTCCGTGAAAGCTTTCGGCCATTCGCTCCAGTCGTCTTGCAAGAGAAAGCGCACGAATATTTCTGCATGCGTCCGGGGCAGGAAAATCCATACATGCTCCATGTCGCGCCAGTTCTCGAGAAACATCGCAAGCCGCTTGATCCAGATGTGGCATTGGCCATGACGAAAGACCCTGATTTGCGCAAGCGCGTTGGTATTGTGCGTTCGACGATTCCGGCAGTAACGCATGTTGATTACAGCGCGCGCGTCCAAACGGTCGACGAAGTGCGCCATGGGCGGTTCCATCGATTGCTGAAAGCATTCGAACAACGGACGGGGTGTCCCGTGCTTGTGAACACGAGTTACAACGTTCGCGGCGAGCCGATCGTTTGCACACCCGAAGAGGCCTATCGCTGCTTCTTAGCCACACACATCGACGTGCTGGTCCTGGAAGATTTCGTTCTACAGAAGTCGCAAATCACCGACTCGATGAGTGCCGAAGAACGGTCTAAATATATGGCGCAGTTTGAACTCGATTAACAAATTATGAAACTGCCACGTCATTTACTAAATCCCGATGCCAAGACCTTGCGGCAGTTCGCATGGGGTTGGGTAATCTTTTTCGGCGCGCTGGCAGTTGGTAAATACGCCATTCAACACCGCCCGACGCCAGCCATGTGGCTCGGCATCACTGCGACCATTGGTTTTTTGTTGAATTTTTTGGTGCCGGTTATGTTCCGCTGGATTTTTGTAGTCTGGATGGTGGCCGCCTATCCGATCGGATGGGTCATTTCCCAGATTGCATTGGCGCTGATGTTTTATTTAATAATTACGCCAGTCGCCTTGATTTTTCGCCTTACCCGGCGAGACCGGTTGCGCCGATTTAAACCGGCGAACGCAACGACTTATTGGATCGCCAAAGAATTGCCGACCGATGTCCGGCGGTATTTTCGGCAATTTTGAACTTATGAAAAGCCCCGAACTGAACGAATTCGAGAAAGCTGCGCAAGAATCTGACAAGGGAATCGTGAGAGAGTTTTTTGGGTTTTTAAGCGCGAATAAAAAGTGGTGGCTATTGCCGGTGGTCATCTGCCTTCTAATTCTCGGCTTGCTGGTTTTCCTGTCCGGAACAGGATTCGCGCCATTCGTTTATTCTCTCTTCTAAGTTATGGGCGAAAATATCGTACTCGCTCTATTCGTGGCGACGCCGGTATTGATTGGGATTCAATTATTCAGGTTGGCTCGCCGAAGTAAACGACGGCTGTCCAAAGGGAAAACAAAGACCAGTTGCACTTCACTTGTTCTGGGAAATTTTGTTGTGCTGCTTTTCCTGCTCTCGTCGGGATTGCTGACTGGTGAAGTTTACTTTCGGTTCTTATACGACTCGACAGATTCCGTCAACTTTTCCCGTGTAAGCCGGCGGTGGTTTTCTCGTTATTGGAACTCAAGGAACAGCAGCGGTTGCCGAGATAATATGGACTATTACGCAGCCGTTGGACCAGGTAAACGGCGCATCAGTTTTCTAGGCGATTCGTTTACGTCGGGACAGGGAATCAAAAACATCGAGGATAGATTCGTGAATCGGATTCGTTCTCGTCGGTCCGACTGGGAAGTTCATGTGTTGGCGGACCTAGGCTGGGACACAGACTCGGAACTGGATTTTCTCAAATACGAAGTCGGCCAAAACTATCAACTGGATAACGTTGTGCTGGTATTTTGTCTGAACGATGTTTCTGATTTGATGCCTCAATGGAAGGAGTCTCTGAAAAGTGCTTATGATGATGTCTGCAACGCCGGTTGGTTGATTCAAAACAGTTATTTCGCGAACTTCCTTTATACGCGTTGGCGAATCATGAGCAATCCGTCCACCCGGGGTTATTACGCTTTCATTGGCGATGGCTATCGCGGGCAAATTTGGGAGCAGGAGATGAAACAACTGCGCGAATTGCGCGATTTAATCCGCTCCAACGGCGGCAACCTGATGGTGGTGACATTTCCGTTTGTGAACGCGGTTGGACCAAACTATCCATTCGCGGCGATCCACCAACAGTTGAATGAGTTTTGGAAAGCGGAGCGGGTGCCGCATCTCGATTTGCTTTCCGTCTACAAGAACGAAGCGGGGGAAAAGCTGACGGTAAACCGTTTTGACGCACATCCAAACGAATACGCGCATCAACTGGCAACCGACGCCATCGAGAAATTCGTCGCGCAAAACTTAAATCCGCTCCAGAAGTAGATTCCCCTCGCGGAAGAGCCCATGCGTCTGCACAATTCACCCGATATTGCCGCACGACTGCAGTGCCTCGCATTCCAAAAAATATGGGAAAAGGAAGAATTAGAGACTTTCAAGTCGTCCTTGCAGCTTATTAGGCGCAATAAAGATTAACCTTCCAACGTCAAACCCTACTGACTATTAAATCTATATGTTGCCGCACTTTTTGAGGGATGGCGGGCCGATGATTTGGGTGATCATGCTGGCGAGCGCCGTGGCTTTGGCTGTCTTCCTGGAACGCGTTCTTCAATACCACCGCGAACGGATCAACTCCACCGAGTTCCTGAACGGCGTTCGTAACGTGCTCAAACGCGATAACGTTGTCGAAGCCATCGCCATCTGCGACGCCACGCCCGGCCCCGTCGCGCGCCTGGTCAAAGTCGCTATTTTAAATCGTGAACGCGGTCGCGACGCCGTTTACGAAGCGCTCGAAGATGCAGGCTCATGGGAAGTTCCACGCCTCGAGCAAAAGCTGAACGTCTTGGCCACCATCGCGCAAATCGCGCCGCTGCTCGGACTGCTCGGGACCGTGCTCGGTTTCATGGACGTCTTTCGCCAAATTCAGTCTGCCGGCCAAACCGCCCATGTCGGCCAACTTTCAACCGGCATCTGGCAAGCGCTGATCTGCACTGCAGCCGGACTTGGAGTCGCGATCCCCTGCTACGCCGCCTACAATTATTTGATCGGCCGCGTCAATGCGATCGTGTTGGACATGGAGCAATGCTCAACCGAAATCCTGAACATGGTCAGCCCGGGGAAATAAAATGAAATTTCAACGTCAGGCCAAAATTTTCCGAGGACAATTGGACGTCGCACCGTTCGCCGCGATTTTTTTTCTGATGCTCTGTTTCATCATGATGGGTTCGCTGCTTTACACGCCCGGCGTGACGATGCAAGTGACCCCACCGGTCGCGGACGGTTTTTCCGGAACCGATAACCCGACCTTGACGATGGCAATTACCGCGAGCGGCCAATTCTTGTTCGACAATAAGGTCGTGGAGGAAGCCGATTTGAAATCGGCGTTGCAAAAGAAAATCGCCACAACTCTAAAATCCACCAAAGACGTAACGTTGGTGATCATTCCGGACAAATCTGTCTCCTACGAGGTGCTGACGAAGGTCCGATCGATAGCCCGTGATGCCGGCATTTCGGAACTAAAGGAAGGCGTCCGACCGAGCGCCTATTCGATGAAGGCAAAGTGAAATCGGATGTGAGTGAACAAAGCACATTGCAAGAACCGGCCGCGGGCCCAAAGACGAAACGAGCTTCGCGTCCAACGCCGAGTCTTTCCCAGTCGCATTGGTCGCTCGGGCGTTGGCTGGTTTTAATCGGTGGCTTTTTCATATTTCAATTTAGCTTCGCCTACATCGTCGCCGATCGTCCCATCGGCCACCCCGGGCAACGGGACCAACACTTCATTGCCAGAACCGTTCCCGGAATATTGACCGAAGGACGTCTGTCACAATCGTTTTTCACCAGTGACCCATTGCTGTTCCCCATGGCAAGTCAGCACGGCTTCAGTGGCCCGGGTTGGATGACGGTGAGTCGGGATGATTACCAATTCCCGGAAGAAATCGAACCGCCGCATTGGCTTGCGATGAACAACGCAACTCTCGGGCGATTTGCGCCAGCGCAACCGAAACCTGAATTACCCTTCCAGCTCGGCCAACAAAGCACGCCACAGACAGAAGCATTGCCGGTGTTCGTTGCTCCAGTTTTGCCACGCACCAATTCGTTGGCGCGCGTCGATGCAAAACTGGGAATCCGCGCGGTGGGTTTGCCTTTGAAATTGCCGGCTCGCCCCAGTGACAAAGTGTTGAAGAATTCCGTGGTCGATATCGCGGTCAATGGTGCAGGCGAGGTTGTCGCAAGGCGTTTGGCGTCGCGCTCCGGCTCCGACGACGCCGATCATGATGCGCTAGAACGGGCGAAGCTTTTGCATTTCCGACCTTTGAACGCCATCGGCACCATTTGGGGGCAGGCAATATTTGAGTGGGAAACAACCGAACTGCCGGAGGCGTTGCAAAAATAGCATGACTGGCGAAGCGCTCATTTTCGGCTACGTTGTTTCTTTACTTGCCGGGCTTTCGATCCTGGCAATATATTCCGAACTTCGCGGCCGGCGGTTTCAACCCGCGCGCGACCAGGACAGAATTTTTCGGTGTGACCGGTGTAGTTCAGTGTATACGGATGATCCGGACGTGGAATTATCGAGGTGCGCGCAGTGCGGCAGGATGAACGGCGCGATTGAATTCTAAAACTTTTAACAACTAACTCTAAAAATATTTGCCTATGGGAATGTGGATTGGACGAAATAGAAAAGCACGCGTCTCCTACGGTTTCGACGAAATCGCTTTGGTGCCGGGCGAAGTCACGATCAACCCCAACGAAGTGGATACAACTTTCAAGATTCCGCGCAAAGACGGCAGCGAAATCAAGTTGAAGATTCCGATCATCGCCAGCGCGATGGACGGGGTCACCGACGTGAAGTTCTGCGTCGAAATGGGCAAGCTCGGGGGACTCGGCGTGATCAATCTTGAAGGCGTGCAAACGCGTTACGAGAATCCCAGCGAAGTTCTCGAACAAGTTGTTAAAGCCGATAAAGACGAAGTCACAACCCTGATTCAAAAACTGTATCTCGAACCGATCAAAGAAGAGTTGATCGGCCGCCGGGTCGAGGAATTGAAAAAAGCGGGCGTCCTCGCCGCCGTGAGTTCCATTCCGCAAAAGGCCGAGCGCTATGGCTGCATCGCGCAAGAAGCCGGCGCCGATATTTTCGTGGTGCAATCGACTGTTTCAACCGTGAAACACGTTTCAACCGAATATAAATCGCTTGAACTGGAAGCGTTCTGCAAGGTGATGAACATTCCGGTGATCATCGGCAATGCCGTTACTTACAATGTCACGCTGCAATTAATGCAGAGCGGCGTCGCCGGGGTCCTGATCGGTGTCGGGCCCGGAGCGGCTTGCACGAGCCGCGGCGTACTGGGTCTTGGCGTTCCGCAAGTCACTGCGACCGTCGACTGCGCTGCAGCACGTGATCATTATTTCAAACACACGGGTCGTTACATCCCGATCATTACCGACGGCGGGATGAGCAAGGGCGGCGATGTTTGTAAAGCTTTGGCCTGCGGCTCAGACGCCGTCATGGTCGGCAGCGCCTTTGCCCGCGCCAAAGAAGCGCCCGGCAAAGGAAATCATTGGGGCATGGCGACACCGCACGCGAACCTGCCGCGCGGCACTCGCATCAAAGTCGGCGTGACCGGCTCGTTGAAACAAATCCTCTTCGGCCCCGCGACAGTGGATGATGGTTCGCAGAACCTTGTTGGCGCGATTACGACCTGCATGGGAAACGTCGGCGCCTCGAGCATTCGTCAATTTCAAGAGACGGAAATCATCATCGCGCCCAGCATCAAAACCGAAGGCAAATTGTTCCAAACCGTTCAGAGCGTCGGGATGGGCACGCGTTAATTGCGCTAGACGATTTTCCAACCGTCGCGATATTTGCGCTGCAGGAATTTGGCCGCGTCTTTGTGGTGCGGGAACTTCATGCTGCGCGAATTCCATTCCAACTTCTCGCCCGGACATCGGATTGCAATCGTGCCAAGCAAAATGGTTTCGGCCATGGGGCCGGTCTGCGCAAAGTGCGATTCGGTTTTCTCACCGCCCAAACATGCATCCACGAAATGATGGTAGTGATTGCGGCTGGGGAGCTTCTCGTATTTGTAGTCTTTGAATTTGCCGACCGGCAACAGGACAGGGTCGCCGGCGTGAGGCAATAACAGCGCGCCCTCCGTTCCGATAAGCATCGAGCTCTCCGGGGGGTATTCTCCCGAATACAAGTCGCGGATTTCCTTTGGTGGATAGAATTCGCCGTCGAACCATTCAAGTGTGAGTTCTTTGCCGTCGATGAGATCATTGCCCGGAAACGTCCATGTGATGTGATCGCCTTGTGGCCAGGTATCGGCGCGACGCTCCGGTGAATTGCGCCAGGAATCCTGAACTTCTGCAATGACTGACGTCGGCGCTTTCAACCCAAGCCCTTTCCAAACGGAATCAAAGATGTGACAACCGATATCACCTGACCAGCCAGTCCCGAAATCCTGCCACGCGCGCCACTTCACTGGATGATAGATGGCTGGAACGTAGGGCCGATACGGCGCTGAGCCGAGCCACACGTCCCAGTTCAAATTTTTGGGTGGCTCCTGACCTTGCGCTGGACGAGGGCCTTTTAACCGGTAGGTATCAATGGCGCCAGGACGATTGGAGCAGAGATAAGCGTGTTTGATTTTGCCGATGGCACCGTGCTTGATCAATTGCACGTTGGTGCGGTCGCCGCTGGTCGAGGCAATTTGTGTTCCCAGCTGCGTCATGACGCCACGTTTCACAGCCATCTCAGTTAACGCGCGCACTTCGGCGATGTCGTGACAGAGCGGCTTTTGGCAATAGACGTTTTTTCCGTGCTTAATCGCGCTCGCGGCAATGAGGAAGTGGGAGTGGTCCGGCACCGAGACGTTCACGGAATCGATCTTGTTGCCTTCCTTTGCGATCATTTCGCGGTAATCGGAATAGAGGCGCGCACCGGGTACGAGCTTTGCGGCGGACGCAAGATGGTCTGAGTCGACATCACAAAGGGCGACTATTTCGACTCGCGGATGCGACCGAAACTCCTTCAAGTCATGGCCGCCGATACCAGTAACACCAATGCAGGCGTGTTGGAGTTTGCCGTTGAGCGTCCCAGCGCGAAGGCCAGACTTCAAAATGAACGGTGCAGCGACACCAGCAAGAGTTGCGTTTCGCAGAAATGTCCGGCGGGACTGAGAGGTCATGCAGTGAGCATGAGCCGCGAGTTTGAAAATTCAATGACAGAGGTCAAACGCGCGGCGACACAAACGGACTTGCGCATTTTGTAGTTCTGGGGGAAGAAGAGCGGGTGTCGAGCCAGCAAACATTTCGAATTGGGATACTTGGATCGGGAAAAGGGTCCAATGCGCTCGCGATTATTGACGCATGTGCGTCCGGCGCGATCCCGGCGCAGGTGGCCGTCGTAGTGAGTGACGTTGCTGAGGCGGGCATTTTGGAAAAGGCTCGTGCCAAAGGTTTAAATGCGCAGCACATTGAGCCGGGGAAATTTCGGACGAAGCTTGATGACGCGGCGGAGGTGGCGTTTATCAAAGCTCTGCAAGACGCGAAGGTCGATTTGGTGGTGCTCGCGGGCTTCATGAGAATTTTAAAGGGCGAGTTTTTGCGCGTTTTCAAGGACCGGGTCATCAATATCCATCCGTCGTTACTGCCGTCGTTTCCAGGACTTGATGCCTGGAAGCAGGCGTTGGATTATGGTGTGAAGTTCACTGGAGTGACGGTTCATTTTGTCGACCAGGGCATTGATACAGGACCAATCATCGCTCAAGAGACCGTGCCGATTTTACAAGGAGATACAGCGGAGACTTTGCACAAGCGCATTCAGGAGACGGAGCACCGGTTGTATCCGGCTGCGGTCGCTGCGCTGGCCCGAGGTGATGTGGCAGTGCGAGGACGCCAGACCATTTGGAAACAAACCTCCGGAATTTGACGACTTACGTCAAAATACAGCGAATTTGCCCGCTAAACCGCTTGCCCGGACGCCCCACTCTGCTTAACTGTGCGGAGTTTTATGCGAAAGCCAGAAAAGAAAAAATTGGCTTTGCCCCGTCAACAGTGGACAATCAACCCGGTTACGCGGGTCAAAGAGTCCGACAAGAAGTATTCGAGGGCGCGCGTGAAAAAAACCGTTAGTAAATATGAAGAGTGATAAGCCGGTGTTAAAATTGGGATTGCCCAAGGGCAGTTTGCAGGATGCGGTTCTGACGAGGATGGCGAAAGCGGGTTACAAAATCTCTGTCAGCAGCCGTTCCTATGTTCCTGCCGTCGACGATGATAGCCTGAGCATCCGCATGATTCGTGCTCAGGAAATCAGCCGCTACGTCGAACACGGCTATTTGGATTGCGGCATTACTGGCTACGATTGGATCCAGGAAAATGGCTCGGATGTCCATGAAGTCGGTGAATTTGAATTCAGCAAAGTGAGCAGCCAACCAACGCGCTGGGTGTTGGCCGTGCCGGAAGATTCTCCAATTAAATCTCCGAAAGATCTCAATGGCAAACGCCTTGCGACCGAAGTCGTCAATCTGACGAACAAATACCTCAAGCAGCACAACGTCACGGCTGAGGTCGAATTTTCATGGGGTGCGACCGAAGTGAAAGCGCACGAATTGGTCGACGCGATTGTTGAAGTCACCGAAACCGGTTCTTCACTGCGCGCCAATAAATTGCGAATTGTCGATACCTTGCTTGTTTCTACGCCCCGCTTGATCGTCAATCACGAGTCGTGGAAGGACGAGTGGAAACGTAAGAAGATCGAAACCATGGCTATGTTGCTCCGTGGCGCGCTCGAGGCTGAAAGCAAAGTCGGCGTGAAGATGAATTTGCGGAAGAAAGATTTGGAGAACGTTCTGAAGGCTCTGCCTGCATTGCGCAATCCAACGGTTTCGACGCTGAGCCAGCCGGACTGGGTCGC
>Ga0265327_10002010_pt1 | contig 22967 bp, 21 predicted proteins | sample 41621metaG_FD_202089 | JGI IMG/M metagenome (GOLD analysis project Ga0265327, IMG submission 202089) | Rhizosphere microbial communities from Carex aquatilis grown in University of Washington, Seatle, WA, United States - 4-16-21 metaG | ecosystem: Host-associated > Plants > Roots > Rhizosphere...
TGTACTTCCTGGTGGGAGTACTGGTGCTGGCCGCCGGCTTCGTCATGGTCGACGTGCTGACGCCCGGCAACCTCCGCCGCCAGGTCTTCGTCGACCGGCGCCCCAACGCGGTGGCGATCACCGCCGCGATGGATGTCTCGTTGGCCGCCATCATCATCACCGCGATTCATTCCAGCTCCGACCGTCTAGGACAGGGCCTGATCGACACGGTGATCTACGGGCTGATCGGCGTCGCCCTGCAGGGCCTGGCCCTGGTGGCCGTCGAGTTGTTGGCGCCCGGCCACTTCCGCAACGACATCCACGCCGAAGAGTTCCATCCCGCCGCCGTTGCCGTCGCGGTGGTGCTGCTTGCCATCGGCGGTATCAACGCCGCCGCCCTCACCTGATGGTCACCGAGGCCGACGGGACTCTCGGGGCCACAGCCTCTGGACCGGTCATCGGAACCCGTTGGCGCGCGCTGCTGCTGGCGGCGGTGGCGGCGTGCGCCGCGTGCGGCATCGTCTACGAGCTTGCGCTGCTGACCCTTTCGACGAGCCTGAACGGTGGCGGCGTCGTGTCGACGTCGCTGATCGTCGCGGGCTATGTGGCGGCCCTCGGCGTCGGCGGGCTGCTGGCCAAAGCACTGCTGGCGCGTGCGGCCATCAGCTTCATCGCGGTGGAGACGGCGCTGGGTGTCGTGGGCGGCCTGTCCGCGACGGTGCTGTACGTGACGTTCGCGTTCCTCGGTGACTCTGACTGGGTACTGGGTGTGGCGACCGCGCTGATCGGCGGGTTGGTCGGCGCGGAGGTACCGCTGCTGATGACGCTGCTGCAACGCGGTCGGGTGGCCGGAGCCACCGACGCCGGCCGCGTGCTGGCCAACCTCAATGCCGCCGACTATCTGGGCGCGCTGCTCGGCGGTCTGGCGTGGCCGTTCGTGGTTCTGCCGTACCTGGGGATGATCCGCGGCGCGGCGGCCACCGGGATGATCAATCTTGCCGCCGCAGCGGTGGTTTCGGTTTTCCTGGTGCGCCGCATCCTCAGCCGGCGCGAGTTCATCGGCGCGCTCTGCGTCCTGGTGCTGGCATTCGCGGTGCTGGCCACGCTCATGGCATCGGCCGACGGCATCGAAACGACGTCCCGGCAGCGGCTCTACGCCGATCCGATCGTGGCCTACCAGCATTCGGCCTATCAGGAGATCGTGGTGACCCGCCGCGGCGACGACACGCGGCTGTATCTCGATGGCGGACTGCAGTTCTCGACCCGCGATGAGTACCGCTACACCGAGTCATTGGTGTATCCGGCGCTGGGCCAGGGCGCGCGGTCGGTGCTGGTGATCGGCGGCGGCGACGGCCTGGCGGCGCGGGAGTTGTTGCGCCAGAAAGGTATCGAGCGAATCGTTCAGGTCGAACTGGATCCTGCGGTGGTGGCGGTGGCGCGGACCAAGCTGCGGGACGCCAATGCCGGCGCACTCGACGATCCGCGCGTCCACCTGATTCTCGACGACGCCATGACGTGGCTGCGCGCGCCGCACCCCGACGCCGTGCCGCCGAGCGGATTCGACGCGGTCATCGTCGACCTGCCCGACCCCGACAATCCGGTCCTCGGCCGGCTGTACTCCACCGAGTTCTACAGCCTCATCGCCCGGGTGTTGGCGCCCCAAGGCCTGCTGGTGGTTCAGTCCGGCAGCCCGTACTCGACGCCGATCGCATTCTGGCGCACGGTATCGACCATCGCCTCGGCGGGGCTGGCCGTGACGCCGTACCACGTGGAAGTGCCGACATTCGGCGACTGGGGCTTCACCCTGGCCCGGCGCGGTCCGGTGCCGCCCGCGCCGATGATTCCCAAAGACGTTCCGCCACTGAGGTTTCTGAATCAACAGGTACTCGATGCCGCCACGGTGTTCGCACCCGACACCGCCCCGCAGCACCTGCCGCCCTCGACGCTGGAGCACCCGCTGATCGTCGACGACATGCGTCGCGGGTACCGCTGAGGCTCCGCTCAGTCGGAAGCGGCAGTTTCCGGCCCGACTTCCAGTAGGCGCCGGAAACCGTCCTCGTCGAGAATCGGCACGCCGAGCTCGACGGCCTTGTCGTACTTGGATCCCGGCGCGTCCCCGGCCACCACGTAGGCGGTCTTCTTCGACACCGAACCGGCCGCCTTGCCGCCGCGGACCAGTATCGCCTCTTTGGCCTCGTCCCGCGAGAAGCCCGTCAGCGAGCCGGTCACCACGATCGACAGGCCCTCCAGGTTCCGCTCGATGCTTGCGTCGCGCTCGTCGGCCATCCGCACGCCCGCGGCCCGCCACTTGTCGACGATGGCGCGGTGCCAGTCGACGGTGAACCAGTCGATCACGGCGGCGGCGATGGTCGGTCCGACGCCCTCGACCGCAGCCAGCCGCTCCTCGGAGGCTTCGGTAATCGCTTGCAGATCACCGAATTCCGCGGCCAGCGCCCGGGCCGCCGTCGGGCCGACATGCCGGATGGACAGCGCCACCAGCACGCGCCACAGCGGCTGTTGCTTGGCCTTGCCGAGGTTGGCCAGCAGCCTGGCCCCGTTGGCCGAGAGCTCACCCTTCTGCGTCTTGAACAGGTTGGTGCGCAACAGTTCGTCGGCAGTGAGGTCGAAGACGTCACCCTCATCGGTGATCACGCCGGCGGCCAGCAGTGCGGTGGCCGCCTCGTAGCCGAGGCCCTCGATGTCGAAGGCACCGCGGCCCGCGACATGGAAAACGCGCTCGCGCAGCTGCGCGGGACACGACCGCGTGTTGGGACAACGGATGTCGGCGTCGCCCTCCTTCGACGGCGCCAGCGTGCTGCCGCACTCGGGACATGTTGCGGGCATGACGAATTCACGTTCGGTGCCGTCACGCAGGTCGACCACCGGGCCGAGCACCTCGGGGATGACGTCGCCGGCCTTGCGGATCACCACGGTGTCGCCGATCAGCACGCCCTTGCGCTTCACCTCGGTGGCGTTGTGCAGCGTCGCCAACCCCACCGTCGACCCCGCCACGGTGACGGGCTCCATGTAGGCGAATGGGGTGACCCGGCCGGTACGTCCCACACTGACGCGGATGTCGAGCAGCTTGGTGGTGACCTCCTCGGGCGGGTACTTGTATGCGATGGCCCAGCGGGGCGCCCGGCTGGTGGCACCGAGGCGCCGCTGCAGTGTGCGGTCGTCCAATTTGACCACCAGACCGTCGATTTCGTGATCGACGTCGTGCCGGTGTTCGCCCCAGTACGCGACGCGTTCGGCCACCGCGGCGATGCCCGTGACCCGCGTGGTGTGGTCGGACACCGGCAGTCCCCAGGCCTTCAGTGCGCGATACGCGTCATGCAGCGAGGCCGGCTCGAAGCCCTCGGTGAGGCCCAACCCGTGGCAGATCATGTGCAGCCGGCGGCGCGCGGTGACGGCCGGATTCTTCTGCCGCAGCGAGCCCGCAGCGCTGTTACGCGGATTGGCGAACGGCGCCTTGCCTTCCTCGACGAGGCTGGCGTTGAGCGCGGCGAAATCCTCGATGCGGAAGTACACCTCGCCGCGGACCTCCAGCACGGCCGGCACCGGGAACTCGTCGGTGCCGGTCAGCTGCTCGGGGACGTCGGTGATGGTGCGGGCGTTGAGCGTGACGTCCTCGCCGGTGCGCCCGTCGCCGCGGGTTGCGCCGCGGACCAGCTTGCCGTCGCGGTACACCAGCGCCAACGCGACACCGTCGACCTTCAGCTCGCACAGATATTCCAGGTCGCTACCGAGTTCGTTGGTGAGCCGCGCCGCCCACGCGGTCAGCTCGTCGGTGTTGAACGCGTTGTCGAGCGACAGCATCCGCTCCAGGTGCTGCGCCTCGCCGAACTCGGTCGCGAACCCGGCGCCGCCGACGAGCTGCGTCGGCGAATCCGGTGTCCGCAGCTCGGGGTATGTCTCCTCGATCTGCTGCAACTGCCCCAGCAGCTTGTCGAAATCACCGTCGGAGATGATCGGTGCGTCCTTGACGTAGTAGCGGAACTGGTGACCGCGAACCTCTTCGGCCAGTTCCTGCCATTGCCGGCGCACGTCGGGATCGGGTGAGCTCACTCGGTAAGGCTAGCGAAGGGGTCTGACGTCAGGCCGCGATGATCCCCGACGACGTCCCACATGCCACCAGGACCGTGCACGCAGCCACCGGAGCCGGATCCTCGGTACCGATCAGTGGCGGCAGCGGCGGGATGAAGATCGGCACGAGACTGGCGCCGGTGACCCCCGTCAGCCTGGCGACGACCTGCGCGACGGCGTTCGTCGCCGCATATGTCAGGTTGCCGACCAGCTGCACGGGCACCGTCATCGCCTGTGCCAGCGGGCTGATGACGAAGATGTGCTGCGTCGCGATCGACTCCAGTTGCGCCGTCACCGCATCGAACCCTTGGTTGAGGAAGTAGGGCACGGACGCGAAGACCGTCCGGACGCCGAGTTTCAGATCGGTGCCGATGTCGGGGTACCCGTACTTGCCGATCACCTCGAGCACCGCGGCTCGCAGCGCGGCGTCGTCGTCGATCGGTGTGACCGTGCTGCCACCCAGGTTGGTGATGGAGACACCGTCGGTCTTGGGCGCGGGCGTGCCGCCGAACAGCGTCACGACGGTCGGCGTGACGTCGACGATCTGATACTTCAGGTTGACGCCACCGGCAGTGAACAGATTCGGGTTGTTGGCGATGACGAAAGTCGATGTCTCATTGGGTGATTGGAAGCCGTGACCGAGGCCCTTGCCGGCCTGGTGACCGTGATCGGTGACGACGATGACCGTCCACTGCTCCCCGGTGGCGGTTTCCCAGTCATTGACTTGTTGCATGATCTCGCCGATGTTCTGGTCGACATTGCGCACCGCGTCGGCGTACTGCTGGGACGCGCCACCGTAGTTGTGCCCGTTCTCGTCGACGCCGACGAAGTAGCTGAACACGAAGTTCGGCTTGTTCGGGTCGGCAGCGGCGATCGCCGCCTCTGTCGCGTCGCCGACGGCGTCGTCGGTGAGGGACCAGTCGGAGTCACCCGCGATGTGCGAGATGTTCACGACGTGGTCGGCACCGACCGACCCTGATACGGCGATGGCCGAGATGACGTCCCAGTTCGCGATCGCAGTGGTCTGAATGCCGGGGTTGAAGGTCTCGAGCTGGTTGAACACCGTGGGCCATCTGTCGTAGACAGCCGGATTGAAGATGTTGTTGATGACACCGGTCTTCTCACCCCAGGCGCCCGTGAGGATGGCGGTCCACGACGGATTGCTGATCGTGGTGTGCCCGACGATGCTCGCCGGCGCCGTGGTGCCGCCCTGCATGAGCTGGAAAAAGTTCGCGTTGGCCGGGTCGGCCAATACCCGGCTGAGGTTGGTGCCGTCGACGCCGATCACCAGGACGTTGGGCGTGGTGTCGGCGAGCGTCGAAACCGGCTGCGCCACTGTGGCACTGGCGGGTGTGAGCGTCTTGCGTTCCAGCTCGTCACGCAGCGCGGCCAGGGCGACCATCACCGATGTCGAGCTGAGCGGCGATACCGGCGCTTGAAGCGACCGCAGCGCCTTGGTGAGTTTGGCGATGGGAGCGGTGGATACCGCCGCCACCTTGACGGTCGGCTGTTCGGCGTCGGCTCGCGGCAGGGTGGTGGCCGTGACCGTCGGAGTCGCGGCGGTCTGGACGGGATTGGCCGGTTCACCGGCGGTCACGTGGGCTTCGCGTTTGATGCTCGGGAAGCGCGGTTGGCTGATGCGCGGCGCGAGTTTGGTCTGTTCAGCCGTGTCCGGCTGGCCCGCGGCCACGGGCTTCTGGCGTTTCTTCTCCGGCTTACCGGCCTGGTCCTTGCCGGCGGGCTTCTGCTTCGACTTGGCCGCCTTGCGCTGCTTCTTCGCCGGAGCGTCCGACGACGCGCCTGCCGGCTGGGCGGTCTGCGATGTGGTCGTCGCTCCCGCGGTGGTGTCGGCCCGGGCCGGACAGTCGCTCCACCCCGCGAGCGCGGTACCGATCCCCAGCGCGACCGCCAGTCCCCCGACCCGACCAATGCATCTTCCAGCTGTCATCCGGAATGTATAACGCGCGACAATTACCGGCCGCACAGGAATCGCCAACCTGATGCACAGCCATTCCGAAGGTTGGTCGCCCCACCGCGCGCCGCGGCGGTTACCGTGGCAGTGTGCCGCACCCGATCATGTTCGACGATGACGATCCAGGCCTGGCGGAGCTGCGTGCGGTGGCGCTGAGCTTCCCCGAGGCCTTCGAGAAGGTGTCCTGGGGGCGCCCGGTGTTCTGCGCGCCGAAGATGTTCGCGATGTACGGCGGCAACTCGAAGGCGACGGGCGAGATGGTCGCCTATCCGCATTCCGTGCTGGTCAAGGTCGAGGAGTCCGAACGGGCCGCGCTGCAGCAGGATTCACGCTTCTATTACCCCGCCTACCTGGGTCCGTCAGGCTGGCTCGGGCTCGACTTCACGGCGGCGAAGGTCGACTGGGACGAGGTCCGGGAGCTGCTGGACGCGTCGTTCCGGCTGATCGCGACGAAGCGACTGGTCAAGCTGCTCGATGCGCAATGAGATAGGACTGCGGCGTGGATTCGGCTCCGTCCCCGTCGGGTTGCCGGATCATTTCGGCGTAGACACGAAAGCCGCTGTTCGACAACAGGTCTGCGACGAATTCCGGCCGGCGGCGGATGAACGTCAAATTCACCTGTTCGCCGTCGAAGTCCGTCAGCACCCGCGGTTCATCACCGACCTGAAATGCCAGCAGCAGCACGCCGCCCGGGACCAGCGCCCGGTGGAACTCGGCGAAGACCTGGGGCAGATGCGTATCGGGCACATGGATGATCGAGTACCAGGCGCAGAGCCCGGCGGCGCTGCCGTCGGGCACCTCGAGCTCGAGCATCGAACCGACCCGAAACGGTAGACCGGGGTTGTGCTGCCGCGCCTGCTCGATCATGTTGGGAGACAGATCGATTCCGGTGACGTCCAGGCCGGCAGCGGCGAGGGCGGCAGTCGCCACGCCCGTGCCGCAACCCACGTCCAGGACGCGGCCGCCGGGGTCAATGAGTTCGGCGAAGGCACCGATCATGGCGCGATCCACTGGCCGGTCGTCAAGGTGACGCTGAAAGCGGGCGACGTAGGGCGAGGCACTACGGTCATAGCCAGCACGGGTCAGCGTGACGAACTCGGGTTCCGTTACGGCATCGTCATGCACGCAAAATCCACCCCCGCCTCACGCCATTTCGTGACGATCCGATGTTAGTGGCCCGCCTGCGTACGTCGGCGCAGGAGCCAGAATCCGCCAAGGCCCAGCGCCGCATCCTCGACGACGGTCGCGACATTCCATACTCCTCGGCGATCGCCGCTCACAATCGCCCACAGCCGGACGACGGCCAACAGCAGCGCGGCCAACGACCATGAGCCCACGAAAGCATCCCGATCCCGGCCCCGCGCATACACCACAAGCCCGTAGCCCAACCCGGCGTTGAGCGCACCGATCTCCCTTTGGTACCAACGATTTCGCTTCCACCCATAGTGGTCGGCGACCCTGTCGGGTGCGAGCAGGTGGCCGCCGAAGGCACCGACAGCCATGGCGAGTGCGCCAGTCCCGATAAGCCACTCGATTGAACCGAGGCGCGATTCCGGTCGTGGCCTGCCTGCAATCTTGAACATCATTCCTCCTATTGACTGATTATCAGTCAGTCTGTAACAGTAGAGCGGGTCAGCCGGAAAGGTCAACGCTCCGGCCCAATTCAGTCGGAGGACTCCATGACAGCGAACGGCCGAATGAACCTGCAGGACAAGCGAATAATTCTCACCGGCGCATCGAGCGGCATCGGGCGAGCGCTCGCCGAGGCCCTGGCGGCCGAGGGTGCGCTGCTTGTCGTGGCCGCCCGCCGCAAACTGTTGCTCGACGACCTGGCCACCGAGATCAACGACCGCGGCCAGGCCCGCCCCATCGTCATCACCGCCGACCTGTCCGAGCCCGGCGCGGCATCGGAGCTGGGCGCAGCGGCACTGGAGGCGTTCGGCGGGACCGCCGACATCCTGATCAACAATGCGGGCACCAATCTGACCGGAGCCCAGTCGCGCATCGCGGATGCACCCGAAGCACGTGCCGTTTTCGAAACCAACGTCTGGTCCCCCCTTGCGCTGACAGCTGCGGTGTTGCCCGCGATGCACGCCGCCGGCTCGGGCACCATCGTCAACGTCACCTCGACCGTGCAATCGGTGCCTTTACCACTTCTCGGCTACTACGCAGCATCGAAAGCCGCTCTGGCGCAGGCAACCCGGTCGCTTTGCCGCGAACTCGCCGAAACCCCGATCAACGTCATGGAGGTGGTACCCGGCGCCACCGACACCGCGCTTCGTGACATCGATGAGCTGCCATGGAAAACCACGCCGCCTCGCACACTGCCTCCCGTCGCCCCCACCGCGACCGCCAACGCCATCGTTCGCGCCCTCAAGCGCGGTGCCGAACGCGTCGTCTACCCGGCGTATTCGCTTGTCCCACTGGAGGTACCGGCGTTCGGACGCCTGGTCGCGACCATCGGCGGGCGGCGTGTCGACACGCTCGGGGCGATCACCGCGTCGTGAGGCAAAGTCGTGAGGCAAACAGGACCATTCGACTCTTCCGGAGAAGGGAAACCCAGGAAATGACACGTGCGGTGATCGCTGACCCGCTGATCCGAATCGGGACGTGGCTGGGCATCGCCCACGTCACCGTCGCGCTGGTCGCGCACTTCACGGTGCCACCACGCCTGGAAGAACCACTGGGGCTGGTCGCCGACCCGTGGTTCCGGCGCGAAACCGGCACCGTTAATGCCGGTTTCGCGTACGGCATGATCCGGATGCTGACCGGCCACCGGGATGCGACGTTCGTGCGGAGCACCGCCATCAGCGGGCTGCTGATGGCCGCGGTGCGCACCGTCGCCACGATGAAGGGTGACCGAACCGGCCCGCTGTCAGCCTTCGTGATCGCCAGCGACCTGCTGTTGGGCCTCGGCGGCTTGATCGTGGCCGGCCAGTTCGACCGCGAGGCGGTGCCGGCATGAATTCGCCCACGCCCCACACCGGGCTGCAGGTCGGCGCCGACGACCTTGATCAGCTGCCGAGATCAGGTGCACCGAACCGGTTGGCGCACATCGTATTCAAAACTCCGCGCCCCGCGGAGATGACCGACTGGTACACCACCGTTCTCGACGCCGTCGTGGTGTTCGCCGACAAACGGATCACGTTCCTGACCTACGACCAGGAACACCACCGGGTCGCCTTGATCAAAGTTCCTGGATTGCTGCGCTTCCCGGGAACGGTCTGGAAGTTGCATCGTAAGGTGTACGGCGTCGACCACGTCGCCTTCACCTACGACCGGCTCGACGAGCTTGTCGCAACGTACCGACGTCTGGCCGATGCCGGTATCGCACCCGTGTGGTGTATCAACCATGGGCCCACCACGTCGATGTACTACGAGGACCCGGACGGAAATCGAGTCGAGCTGCAAGTCGACAACTTCGCCACCAATTCTGAACTGCTGCAGTGGCTGTCGAGCGGCGAGTTCGACGAGAACCCCATCGGCGTCGAGTTCGACCCCGACGTACTCGGACGCCGGTTCGCGGCCGGTGTGCCCGCGACGACATTGGTCAAACGAGGGTCAGCGCCACCGGACGGCCGCCGAGCCCGCTCCGGACTGCGCACCCTGCGCTGGAAAACTCTCTGAGGAGGTCGACGATGCGTCTGGCCACTTTCTCCACCGATGACAAGTCGAGGCACGTCGGCGTCGTGATCGCCGACGAGATCGCCGATCTTACGGCTGTCGACACCGGTCCGATGAGCATGCTGGAACTGTTGGCGCGCGGGGATTGGCGCCAGTCGGTTACATCACTGCTCAGCGCGGCGCCCCGAATTGCGCTGTCAGCGGTGAAACTGCACGCGCCGATTCCCACCCCACCGAAGTTCATGGCGATCGGACTCAACGCACGTGACCATCGGAAGGACATCAACGCCCGGTGGCTGATGCGCGAGCCCAAACTCATCCTGCTCGCGGCCGGGTACCTACTGGCCCACCCCCGGCCAAAGCAGCCGTTCTTCTTCGCCAAGGCCACGTCGAGTGTCATCGGCCCAACTGATCCGATCGTGTTGCCGGAGAACACCTCCCGCGTGGACTGGGAGGGTGAACTTGCGGTGGTGATCGGTGCAACCATCCATGACGTCGACCAGGAAACGGCAGGTAAGAGCATCGCCGGTTACCTAGTGGCCAACGATGTCTCGGTGCGCGACTGGCAGTTCGACAACCCGACGTCGGCAGCGCTCGCGAAGAGCTACCCGAGCCACGGTCCACTGGGACCATGGCTGGTCACGGTCGACCGCATCGATCCGGCCGACATGGAACTGCGTACCTACCTCAATGGCGAACTGCGGCAACGTGGCCGCATAGCCGACCTCATCTTGTCCCCCGCCGAGATCGTCAGCCGGCTCAGTCGATTCTGCGTGCTGCAACCCGGCGATGTCATAGCGTGCGGCACCTTTGCCGGCACGGGATGGCCGGCGGGGCGATTCCTGCAGTCCGGCGACACCGTTCGCGTGGAGATCGACGGCATCGGACACCTCGACAACCCGGTGATCGCAAGCACACCGGCTAACCTGCAGTAATGACCGCCGACAACGCCGCCGTAGCCACCGTCGACCGCAGGCAAGCGATCATCGACGCGGCACGTGCGCTGTTCGCGACTCGTCCCTACGACCAGGTGACCACCACTGAAATCGCCAAGAAGGCCGGGGTCGCCTACGGGCTCATCGCCCACCACTTCGAAAACAAGCGCGGCCTCTATCTCACGGTGATGAGTCAGATCGCCGACGAGATCGCCGACGTCCAACTCTCGCCGCCGCCCCCGGGCTCATCGCTGGCCGACCGGTTACGCCATGCCCTGCGCCATCAGATCGCCTACATCGATACCCACGCCGACACGTTCATTCCCCTGATGCGCGGAGCGCTCGGCGCCGACCCTGAACATCAGGCCGCCATCGCCAACCTGCGTTGGCTTGGGGCACAACGAATTCTGCTCGCACTCGGCATCTCCGAACCGGTGCCGCCGGCCTTGCGCACCGCCATGCGTGGCTGGGTCGGATACCTCGACGAAATGATGATCGACCGCATCACCCACCAGGACACCGACGCGGAAACGCTCGTCGAACTCGCGACCGCGGCGCTGGCAAGCACCCTGCTCACCGTCACGGCGATCGAGCCCACAATCGCCTATCCCTCTGAGGCGCACCGCGAACTCGCCGCCCTGGTCGCGAATCAGACCACGGACTGACCGGGCGCCAGCACGCAGCCCGGACTCCGCGGCGCCATCAGTCCTCGCGGAATCCGGGCACCCACTTGTCGACGATCTCGGCATAGTTGATCGTCGCGTCGAGCTGCGCGGCGATACCGACCAGCCCGCCGAGCACCCGGAACATCATCAGGTAGTTGGGCGGCAGATTGAGTTGGCGGCCGGTCTTGAACGACGCGGTGAACTGCTCGCTCCGTAGATCGGTGGCCGTCGCGGCGATGCCCTGGAGCCATCGACGGCTGAAATGAAAACTCTCGTGGCGCAGCGGTTCGATGTACGGCAGCAAGTAAGCGTTGATCTCTTCGTGCGACACGGTCGCACCGGCGGGGATGAAGCCCTCCTCCTTGAGGTAGGCCGTCATCTCCTCCCACTTCTCGTCGCGTGCGAGCCGCAGGATCGGACCGGTCGCGCGCGGCAGGCCGCCCTCGTGGACCGCGACGGCACCGAAATCCATGACGCCGAACCGGCCGTCGTCGAGCAACATGAAATTGCCGGGATGGGTGTCGACATGTAGCAGCCCGCAGCGATAGGGCGCGCTGATGGTTACCTCGAGCAGCATGTGCGCGCACCGGTTGCGCTCGTCTTCGGTGCCGCTGGCGATGATCTCGGAGAGCTTGCGGCCCTCCATCCATTCGGTGATGACCACCTTGGGCGACGACGCTACGACCGCCGGGACGTAGAACTGCGGGTCCCCGGCAAAAGCCTTGGCAAAAGCACGCTGATAGTCCGCCTCGATGCGGTAGTTCAGTTCTTCCTCGGTGCGCTCGATGAGCTCGTCGATGATGCTCTTGACATCGGCACCCGGTACGACCTGCTTGAACAGCGTGGTGAGCATCCGCAGGGTCTTGAGGTCGGCGCGCACCGCCTCATCGGCACCCGGGTACTGCACTTTGACCGCAACCCGGCGGCCGTCGCTCCACACCGCGCTGTGCACCTGACCGATGCTCGCGGAGGCGACGGGCGTGTCGTCGAACGACTGGAATCGCTCGCGCCACTTCGTGCCCAGCTGGCTGTCGAGCACGCGGTGCACCTTGTCCGCAGGCAGCGGCGGAGCGTCGCTCTGCAGCTTGGTCAGCGCTTCGCGATAGGGCTCCGCGAACGCCGGCGGAATGGCGGCCTCCATCACCGAAAGCGCTTGACCGAGTTTCATCGCGGCACCCTTGAGCTCCCCCAGCACCTGGAACAGCTGCTCAGCGGCCTTCTCGACCAGCTCGGCGTTGACGTCCTCTTTCGACTTGCCGGCCATGCGCTTGCCGACGCCCAGGACGGCGCGGCCCGCGATACCGGCGGGGAGGGATGCCAGCTTGGCGGCACGTCCGGTGCGGCCACGGCGGATTTCAGCCATGGCGTTGATCTTGTCTTTCTTAGCCGATCTTGACAACAACCCGCTACGAAACCGGGACAACCACCAGGTCGTGCGGCTGGTTGTTCATCGAGATGCAGCCATCCTCGGTCACCACCACGATGTCCTCGATGCGCGCACCCCACCGCCCCGCGAAATACACCCCGGGCTCGACGCTGAACGCCATGCCCGGCTCCAGCGTCAACGCGTTGCCGGCCACGATGTACGGCTCCTCGTGGACGGAAAGCCCGATGCCGTGGCCGGTGCGGTGCACGAATACGTCGGCCAGTCCTTCGGCGGCCAGCACGTCGCGCGCCGCCGCGTCGATCTGCTCGGCGGTCATCCCGGGCCGGACCGCGGCCACCGCGGCCGCCTGCGCCCGCTGCAACACCGAATACTGTTGCGCCACTGTCGGATCAGGCTCCCCGATGCTGTAGGTCCGGGTGCAGTCCGAGTTGTAGCCGGGCTCGACCGGCCCGCCGATGTCGACGACGACGATGTCACCGACCTGCAATTCGCGGTCGGAGCATTCGTGGTGCGGGTCCGCCCCGTTCGGCCCCGAGCCGACGATGATGAACGCCACCTCCGAATGCCCCTCGGCGACAATCGCTTCCGCGATATCGGCGGCCACATCAGCCTCCGTGCGGCCAGGGAGCAGGAACTCGGGCACCCGGGCGTGCACGCGGTCGATGGCCGCGCCGGCCTTTGTCAGCGCGTCGATCTCGCTGGGGTCCTTGACCATTCGCAGCTGCCGCAGCACATCGGTGGCCAGCACCGGCACCGCACCGAGGACCGCTGCCAACGGCAGCAGATGCAATGCCGGCATGGCGTCCGTCACCGCCACCAGATTCCCGGACAGCGCCCCGGCGACCAGCGCGTAGGGGTCGTCGCCGTCGACCCAATCCTGCACCGCGAGGCCCAGTTCCAGGATCGCCGACTCCTTCAGCGAGGCCAGTTCCAGCCGTGGCACCACGACCGTCGGTGTCGAGCCGTCCGCGGGCACCACCAGCGCCGTCAGCCGCTCGAAGGTCTGCGCCCGTGACCCCACCAGATACCGGAGGTCGTAGCCGGGAGTGATGACCAGTCCGGCCAAGCCGGCCGCCTGGGCGGCGGCCGCAGCCGAGCGCAGACGCGCGGCATAGACGTCGGTGTTGAATCGGCCTGAGCTCATGGCAATAGGCTAGTGCGATGCCGATCGACATCCGCGACAGGCGGGCTCCCGCATGAACGAGCCCAGCATGAACCAGCCGATCCTGCTCCTCGACGGCGCCAGCATGTGGTTCCGGTCGTTCTTCGGGGTGCCGTCCTCGATCACCGCGCCGGACGGCCGGCCCGTCAACGCGGTTCGCGGCTTCATCGACAACATCGCCGCCCTGGTCACGCAGCACCGTCCCGGCCGTCTGGTGGTGTGCCTGGACCTCGACTGGCGACCGCAGTGGCGCGTCGACCTGATCCCGTCCTACAAGGCGCACCGCGTGCTCGAAGAACACCCGGACGGCGAACCCGATGTCGAGGAAGTGCCCGACGAGCTGACGCCCCAGGTCGACATGATCATGGAACTGCTCGACGCGTTCGGCATCGCCACGGCGGGCGCCGCGGGCTTCGAGGCCGACGACGTCCTGGGGACGCTGGCCACGCGGGAACAGGCCGACCCCGCGATCGTGGTCAGCGGCGACCGCGACCTGCTGCAGCTCGCGAGCGATGACGGGCCGGGAATCAGGGTGTTCTATATCGGCCGCGGGCTGGCCAAGGCGGTGCTCTACGGGCCCGCCGAGGTCGCCGAGACCTACGGCGTGCCGCTTGATCGCGCCGGCGCCGCCTATGCCGAACTCGCGCTGATGCGTGGCGACGCGTCCGACGGCCTGCCGGGCGTTGCCGGCATCGGCGAGAAGACCGCGTCGACCCTGCTGCAGACCTACGGTTCACTGGCCGCGATCGAGGCCGCAGCCCAGGACCCCACATCGAAAATGGCTGCGGCGCAACGGAAGAAGTTGCTGGCTGCCGCCGACTACATCACCGCTGCACTACCGGTCGTCCTGGTCGCGACCGATGCGCCGGTGTCCCTGTCGACCGAGTCTGACGCCCTGCCGCTGGCCGCCCGCGACCCGCAGCGGGTGGCCGAATTGGCCGGCAAGTACGGCGTCACCAATTCCGTCGCGCGACTGCAGAAAGCGCTCGACCGGCTCTGACACGCGACCCGACGTAAATGTCCCCGGCACGCTCGGCGTGTCGGGGACATTTACGTCGGGTAGGCAGAGACCGCTACTTCGGGCGGCCGACCTCGTAGGTGCCCTTGTCGTCCTTGAAAGTGACCTTGACGGTGCGCTTGGTGCCGTCGATGTTGACGTCGCAGTCGAACGTCTGCCCGGACTTGACCTCAGGGTCGGTGCCGTTGTTGCACTTGACGTCCTTGACGTTCTTGGCGCCGTAGCCGTTGGTCTCGTCGGTCAGGATCTTCTGCACTCCGGACTGCGCGGCGTTGATGTCGAGCTTGGTGGTGACGAAGAAGCCCGGCCACAGGAACCCGAGCACGCCGACCACCGCGACGATGACCACGGCCACGACCCCACCGATGAGCAGCAGCGTCTTGCTGCTGGCCTTCTTGGCGGCCGGTGCGCCGAACTGCTGATCGAACTGCTGACCCGCGGCGCCCTCGCCGAACTGCGGCTGACCGTATTGGCCCGGCTGGCCGTACTGGGGCTGACCGTACTGTCCCGGCTGGCCGTACTGCGGCTGGCCGTAGGCGCCTGGCTGCTGGTACCCCTGCTGCGGGTAACCCGGGTACTGCTGCTGCGGGTAGCCCGGAGTCTGCTGAGCGCCGGGCTGCGCGGCACCAGGCTGAACCGCCGGGTACTGCTGCTGATATTGCTCCGGGTTGTAGGCCGGCTGCTGCCCCCACGCCGGGGCGGCAGTGGTCGGCTGCTGCTCAGCGCCTGGCGCCGGCTGCCCCCAAGCGGGCTGCTGACCCGGCCACTGCTGTGACGGGTCAGTTCCCTCTGGACCGCTCATCGTCTCTCCTCGGTGCTCTCCCCTACCCGGACGTCAGCGACTCCGGGCTGCTGGTCAACCACACTACCGTTGCATCCGTTCATGGATGACCTGCACAGTCTTCCGCGGGGCGCGTGTCTGGACATCGGCTGACGAACCACCCCGCGTTTGTTCCAGCCGGAAGCATCGGTCGGCCTTAGTCTCGCGGTATGACGGACCAAATCCGGCTCGGCAACGCCATCTTGACCCGTATCGCGGAAACCCAGGTACAAATCCCCACGACACTGTGGGCGTCGACGCCGCCGGAGGCCTGGCACGCCGAGGCCGACCTGCTCGCACCGCGGTTCTGGAATCCCGAGACCGACCTGTTCCGGATCGCGATCCAGAGCTGGGTGCTGCAGGTCGACGGGCTGACCATCGTCATCGACACCGGCGCGGGCAACGACCGGCACCGGCCGCACATGCTGCCGCTGGATCACCTCGACACGCCGTTCCTCGACAACATGCGGGCCGCCGGCATCGACCCGCTGGACGTCGACGTCGTGCTCAACACACACCTGCACACCGACCATGTCGGCTGGAACACCCAACTGGTCGACGGCGCCTGGACGGCTACTTTCCCCAACGCCCGGTACCTGATGCCCGAGGCCGACTACCGGTTCTTCGCGCCCGACAACCCCGACACCACCGAAGAGATGCGAACGGTGTTCGAGGACAGCATCATCCCGGTGGCCGACCAGACCGAGCAGTTCTCCGGCGACCACCAATTGAGCGACTCGGTGTGGCTGCGGCCGGCCCCCGGCCACACGCCGGGCTCGTCGGTGCTGTGGCTGGATGCCGGCAAGCCGGCCGTGTTCGTCGGCGACCTGACGCACTGCCCGATCCAGATTCCCCGCCCGGATGATCCGTGCGCGTTCGACGTCAACGCGGCCGAGGCGACCGTGACCCGCAAGCGGGTGTTCACCGAGGCGTCGCGACGAAGGGCTGCGGTGATCCCGGCGCACTATGCCGGACACGGCGGCGCGACGATCGTGGCGCGCGGCGACCGATTCATGGTCGACGACTGGCTGGATCTGAGCCTGGCCTGAGCCGGCGGCGGGTCACATGCTGTCGATGGCGACGACACCGCGGCGCACGGCACCGATGGCCCGCTTGGCCGTGACGCGCAATTGCGGCGACGGCGCGGCGAGCCGTACCTGGTCCAGCAGATCCAGCACCTGACGACACCAACGTACGAAATCACCTGCAGGCAAAGCATTTCCGTTGCCGTTGTCGGACATCAGCAGCGCCGCCGTCAGGTCGCCGTAGGTGGCCCAGCTGTACATCGCGGCCGCGAACCCGGCGTCCGGTTCGCGGCTGAACGGCAGCCGGTGCCGGCGCTCGTCGCCCCGGATGTCGGTCCACAACCTGCGGGTCTTCGCCAGCGCCCGACGCACCTCGTCGGTGACCTGCTCGGAGCCCGGCGGCACCGTCGGGCCGTCGCCGCGCGATTCGAACAGCACCGCCGACACGACCGCGGCCAACTCGGCCGGATTCAGGCTGTCCCACACCCCGCCGCGCAGACACTCGGCGACCAGAAGGTCGCTCTCGCTGTAGATCCGGGCCAGGAGCCGTCCGTCGTCGGTCACCGCCGGCTCGCCGTCGGCACCTTCGATGAAGCCGCGTTCGCTGAGCAGCGACACGATGCGGTCGAATGTGCGGGCCAGCGAGTTGGTGGCCGCGGCGACCTTCTGCTGGGTCTGGTCGTTGTCGCGTTCGATGCGTAGATACCGTTCGGCGGCACGCACTTTGGCTTCGCGGTCGGGCAACTGATGCGCGGGGTGCCGACGCATCTGCTCACGTAGACCGGCCAGCTCCGGGTCGATATCCGGGGTCGCCTCGGCGGAACCGCGACTGCGCCGCACCGACGGCACGTCGAGGCTGTCGGCCGCCCGCAGCAGCGCCAGTGCCAGATCACGGCGCACCTTGGGTTGCCGGTGCTCCACCCGCTTGGGCAGAGACATGCTGCCCAGCCGCTGCGACGTCCCCGCGTAGTCGGCGGCGGAAATCCTTCCTGCCCAACGATGTTCGGTCAGCACGAGCGGCCGCGGATCGTCGGCGTCGAAAGCCTCCTCCAGCACCACGGCCAGTCCGCTGCGACGGCCCAGGCCGATGGCGATGACGTCACCGCGCTTCAGCGCGGCCAACGCGTCGGCGATGCCCTTGCGCCGCGTCAGGCGGCCGGCGCGGGACTGCGCCCGCTCCCGTTCGGTGATGGCCGCCCGCAGCCGGGCGTACTCCAGCACCGAGTTCCAATCGCCACCCTGCGCTGAATCCGAACTTCCGCGTTGCTCGGCTGCAATCTCGGCGAGCATCCGCTCGCCGCGCTTGATGCCGCGCACCAGCCCGGTGACCGACCGGTCGGCCTGATACTGCGCGAACGACTGCTCGAGCAGTCGGTGTGCCGCGGCCGGCGTCATGTGCTGCACCAGGTTGATGGTCATGTTGTACGACGGCGCGAAGGAACTGCGCAGCGGGAACGTTCGGGTCGAGGCCAGGCCGGCGACCTGCGCCGGATCGGCCATCTCGTCGGTGGCGTGCCACAGCACGACGGCGTGGCCCTCGACGTCGATGCCGCGGCGCCCGGCGCGGCCGGTCAGCTGGGTGTATTCCCCCGGCGTCAATGGGGCGTGCTGCTCGCCGTTGTACTTGACCAGCCGTTCCAGCACGACGGTGCGGGCCGGCATGTTGATGCCCAAAGCCAGTGTCTCCGTGGCGAACACGGCTTTGACTAGACCGGCGGTGAACAGTTCCTCGACGGTGTGCCGAAATACCGGCAGCAGGCCGGCGTGGTGGGCGGCCAGGCCGCGCAACAGGCCTTCGCGCCATTCGTGATAGTCGAGCACCACCAGATCGGACTCGGCCAGATCAGCGCAGCGCCGGTCGACGATCTCGGCGATCCGGTCGCGTTCGGCCTTGTTGGTCAGGCGCACCGCGGACCGCAGGCACTGCTTGACCGCGGCGTCGCACCCGGCGCGGGAGAACACGAACGTGATGGCCGGCAGCAGGCCGGCCTGATCCAGCGTGCCGATGACATCGGGCCGGCTCGGCGGCCGGTACATGGCAGGTCGGCCCCGATGCCCATCGCGGCCGCGCCCGCGAGGCTGCCAGTCCATCAGCCGGTCTGCTTCGCGACGATGCGCGATGTGCCGCAACAACTCCGGGTCGACGCGCGCCTTACTCTTGCCGGGGGCGGCGCCCTTGGACAGATCGAACAGGTCGAAGAGCCGCTTGCCCACCAGCATGTGCTGCCACAGCGGCACCGGGCGGTGCTCGTCGACGACGACGGTCGTGTCACCACGGACGGTCTGGATCCAGCCGCCGAACTCCTCGGCGTTGCTCACCGTCGCCGACAGGCTGACCAGCCGGACCTCGTCGGGCAGGTGCAGGATCACTTCCTCCCACACCGCGCCGCGCATGCGGTCGGCCAGGAAGTGCACCTCGTCCATCACGACGTACGACAGGCCGTGCAGCGCATGGGAATCGGCGTACAGCATGTTGCGCAGCACTTCGGTGGTCATCACCACGATGTCGGCGTCGCCGTTGATCGCCTGGTCGCCGGTGAGCAGACCGATGCGTTCGGGGCCGTACCGGGCCACCAGGTCGTTGTGTTTCTGGTTGCTCAGCGCCTTGATGGGTGTGGTGTAGAAGCACTTCCGCCCGGCGGCCAGCGCCAGATGCACCGCGAATTCGCCGACGACGGTCTTGCCGGCACCGGTCGGGGCGCACACCAGGACGCCGCGACCGTTCTCGAGCGCCACGCAGGCCTTGGTCTGAAAGTCGTCGAGGGTGAACGACAGGCCCGCGGCGAAGTCGCGCAGCTGAGGGCCCGGCTCGACCGGACTCACCTGCTGCGGCTCAGGTTGCGTCGTCATCGATGGTCAGGTGTGTAGGTACAGCAGAGGGCGCGGCAATGGGTTCCGGTTCGTCGATGGGCGCGGCCTCGTCGTCGGGCACGGCCTCTGCCTCGAGGCGGGCCTTGCGCCGGTCGTGGAGCCGGGCCACCTGAATGGACAGCTCCAGCAGCACGGTCAATGCGAGGGACAGCGCCAGCATCGAGAACGGGTCCGACCCGGGTGTCACGAACGCGGCGAACACGAACAGGCCGAAGATCAGTCCGCGGCGCCAGGCCTTGAGCTTCTCGTAGGTGAGCACCCCGACCAGGTTCAGCATGATGATCAGCAGCGGGAACTCGAAGCTGATGCCGAATACGACCAGCAGGTTGATCAGGAAGCCGAAGTACTGGTCACCCGACAGTGCGGTGATCTGCACATCACTGCCGACGGTCAGCAGGAACGACAGCGCCGTGGACAGCACGACGTACGCCATGACCGCGCCCGAGACGAACAGCACCGCGCCCACACCGACGAACAGCGACGCGAACCGGCGTTCCTTCTTGTACAGGCCAGGGGTGATGAACGCCCAGATCTGGTAGAGCCACACCGGGCAGGCCAGGACGACGCCCGCCGCCATGCCGACCTTGAGGCGCAGCATGAACTGGTCGAACGGCGCCGTCGCGAGCAGCCGGCACGCGCCGTCGGGGGCGATCGACGCACGTGACGAGGCAGGCAGCGAACAGTACGGGCCGCGGAGCCAGTCGCCGAGGCTCGGTAGGCCGAAGAAACTGTGCTCGTACCAGAGGAAGCCGACGACCGTGGTCAACAGGATCGCGATCACCGCGATCAGCAGACGGGTTCGCAGCTCCTCGAGATGGTCGACGAGCGACATGGTGCCGTCGGGATTGACCCGCGACCGTCGACGGCGCGGGTCGAGCTTTCGGAAGATTCCAGTTACTGGCACGTGAGTGTGAAAGACGCCGACCGCCGCGTGCGCTGGGCCCGCGGCGGGATCACGGCAAAGGTCAGGCCGGGTGCTTGTCCGCGGCGTCCGGTGCCGCCTGCGGTGCAGGCGCCGGGTTCTCGACGCGCTCGGCAGTGATCGGGCGCGGCCCCGGTTGCCCGGCCTGCTGCTCCGACGTGCCGTCCGACTGCATCTCCTTCAACTCGGACTTGAAGATGCGCATCGACTTACCAAGCGAACGCGCGGCGTCCGGCAGCTTCTTCGCGCCGAAGAGCAGCACGAACACCGCGATGACGATCAACCAGTGCCACGGTTGCAAACCGCCCAATTTGGGTCACCTCCAGAAGTTGAGGCCGAGTCTACTCGCCAAGGCCGGGTTCATACGCCGCCAGCGCCGCCACCGCAGACTCGCGCACCCGCTCGGCGAGCGCCGGCGGGTCCAGAACCCGCACGGCCGACCCGAAACCGAGGACGAAACGGGCCATCCACTCGGTCGACGCGTAGCTCATGGTGGCTTCCCAGCTGCCGTCGGGAATCTCGCGCTGCACCGCCAGCGGGTAGTAGTCGAACATCCACGCCGCCGAGGCGTCGATCAGCAGAGTCGCCACCGGGAGTGTCGGGTCCGCGGTCTCGGCCGAGAACAGCGATGTGTCCGGTCCGGCTTGGACGGCCGGCGCCGGTGGTGCGGCCGGTTCGTCCAGGGCGGTCGCGTCGACAACGCGGTCGAAGCGGAACAGCCGCACGCCCTCGGCGGTGCGGCACCATGCCTCGAGATAGCTGTGGTCGCCGATCAAAGCCACCCGGATCGGGTCGACGACACGCTGCGAGACGGTGTCGTGTGACGCGGAGTGGTACTCGAGCGACAACGCCCGCTTGTCGCGGACCGCGGCCCGCACCGTCGCGGTCGCCTTGTTCTCGACATCGCCGGTGACATCCGGGGCCGGCACCGCTGCCGCGGTCGCGCCGGCGGTCCCGGCGGCGGCCTCGATCTTGGCGATCACGCTGCGCGCCACGTCGGGATCGACCACCCCGGGTACGTCGACCAGGGCGCGCAGGGCCATCAGCACGCCGGTGGCCTCCGGCGAGGTGAGCCGCAGCGCGCGGTCCATGCCGGCCGAGAAGATCACCTCGATGGTGTCGCCCTCGAAGTCGAGGTCGATCAGTTCCCCGGGACCGCCGCCGGGCAGCCCGCAGACGAACAGCTGCCAGAGATCGGCTTCCAACTGCTTCCGGGTCACGCCGAGATCGGCAGCGGCCTTCGTGTGGCTGACCCGCGGATTGGCCTGGAAGTACGGGACCATGTTCAACAGTCGCACGAGGCGGGTGGACACGTTGCTCATGCGCGATCCGCCTGTGCCCGCAACCGACCGATCACATTGTCCCGCAAAGATTTCGGTTCCAGAACGACGGCGTCGGCGCCGTAACCGGCGACCTCCCGGGCCAGCCGGTCGACCATGCCGATGTCGATGACGATCTCGTCGCCACTACGCCCGCCACGCGCGCTGGGTGCCATGCTGACGGCCTGCCGGCGCAACGCCGTTGCCCGCCCCTCGGCCACCCAGACCCGCGCCTGCTCGCCGGCCGGCCACTCGGCCACCGCGCGGTGCACGATGTCCCGCAGGTTGACACCGTCGGGCCGGGTGACGGCGCGGTCGGGCCCCACCGCGCGCACCTCACCGGCGATCCGAGACACCCGGAAGGTGCGCGCGTCGTCGCGGTCCCGGTCATGACCGACGACGTACCACCTGCCGCGATAGGTGACCACACCCCAGGGTTCCAGGGTCCGGTCGACGTAGGGCGAGCTGCGGTTGGGTCGATGCGCGAACTGCACGGCACGGCCGGAGTCGATGGCGGACAACAGGATTCCCAACGCCTCCTCGGAACCGCGCAGCCCCTGGGTGGTGCCGGTGGTGATGGCGACGCCGGCGTCGGGCGCGTCGACGTCCACGCCCGCGGCCCGCAGCTTGAGCAGCGCGCTCTGCGTGGCGGTGACCATCTCCTGCGACTCCCAGAGCTGGGTGGCGATCGCGACCACGGCCCGTTCGTCGCCCGTCAGCTCGACCGGCGGCAGCTCGTAGGCGGTGCGATTGATGCGGTACCCGTCGTTGACATCCATCATCGAGGCGCGCCCGGTCTCGAGCGGAATGCCGAGATCGCGCAGCTCGTTCTTGTCCCGCTCGAACATCCGGGAGAACGCCTCATCGGTCGGCGGGTCCTGATAGCCGGTGACGTTGGCCCGGATCTGCTCCGCCGACAGGTAACTACGGGTGGACAGGAGCGCAATGACGAGGTTCATCAACCGCTCAACCTTGGACGTCGCCACGTCCAACAGAGTAAGTGGTCAGCGTGGGTTGCCCGGCATGGGCGCGCCCGCCGCAAACTTGGCGGCACCACTCACATGCTGGCGATCAGCCGGTTCACCCGCTCGTCGACCGACCGGAACGGATCCTTGCAGAGCACCGTGCGCTGCGCTTGATCGTTGAGCTTGAGGTGCACCCAGTCGACGGTGAAGTCGCGCC
>Ga0265327_10002011_pt1 | contig 22966 bp, 15 predicted proteins | sample 41621metaG_FD_202089 | JGI IMG/M metagenome (GOLD analysis project Ga0265327, IMG submission 202089) | Rhizosphere microbial communities from Carex aquatilis grown in University of Washington, Seatle, WA, United States - 4-16-21 metaG | ecosystem: Host-associated > Plants > Roots > Rhizosphere...
AACGAACCGAAGAACTTTTGGACATGGTAGGGCTCGGGAATGTGCGCACGCGCGTTGTCGGAGAATTCTCAAAGGGCATGCAGCGGCGCATCGGCCTGGCCCAGGCGCTGATCAACGATCCGGATCTGGTCATTCTCGACGAACCGACGGCTGGATTGGACCCGATAGGTTGCCGTGAAGTCAAAGACCTCATCCTCACTCTCAAAAAACGCGGCAAGACGGTGCTTCTGAGCAGCCATTTATTATCCGACGTCGAGGACGTGTGCGATCGCGTTGTTATATATTATGGTGGGAAAATCCAGGCACTCGGCACGTTAAACGACTTGCTCGCCAAGCGCGACTCGGTTCGCATCACCTCCCCGGCGCTGCCCGCGCAAACGATGCAACGGATTCTGGAGATCATCCGGCACGATGCGGCGACTGACGCGGTGCAAGTAGATAATCCGCGGCAGAACCTTGAAAGCTATTTTCTCGACGTCGTCCGCAACGCGCGGGCCAATTCATCTGAGACTTCCGGCGCAGTATCCGGCAATCGCGTGGCAGCTTATTTGCGTGGCGATGCGGAAAAATCTCAAGGCAAAGAAACAATTCTCGATCGTCTGACCGCTCAGGAGGCAAAGCCTGTTGAAGTTGCGCCGACCCCAACTCCGGCTGAGCCTGCCCTGAATCGAGCAAAGCTCGAATCATTGTCGAAACCGACTGAGCCCGTTTCAACAAAGACGTCTGAACCGGCTCCTGCTCCAACAGACCTGAACAAGGCCAACGAAAAACTTTCGTCCTTACTCGGCAACAAGAAGCAGTGAACCGCGTCCTCACCATTTCAGCGCTGACCTGGAAAGCGGCATTCCGCTATCGCCTCTTCTGGTTGCTGTCTGGTTTGCTCGTTGCCGCAGTCGTCGGTCTGCCGCTGTTGATTAAAGACGACGGCACGGCCCAGGGTCTGACCCAGATTCTGCTTACCTACACCCTGAGCGCGATTACTGCGATTTTAGGATTTGCTACCCTGTGGATCGCGTGCGGGTCGCTCGCGCGTGATATTGATGAGTGCCAGATCCAAATGGTTGTCACCAAACCCGTCGCCCGCTGGCAAATCTGGCTGGGAAAATGGCTCGGCATTCTCGGCCTGAACGCTGTCTTGCTTGCATTGTCAGGGGCCGCAGTCTTCATCTTTCTGACGAATCGCGCGAGCCATCTGCCGGCAGACCAGCAGAACGTTTTACGTCAGGATATTTTCGTGGCGCGCGCATCGTTTAAACAACCGCCACCTGATTACGCCGGAGAAGCCGAAAGAGCACTTCAAGACGCAGCTAAGTTGAATAATATTCCGGACGACCAAAAGCCCGAAGTCCGGAAAATGCTCTTGGATCGAATCAAGTCCGGCAGCGAGGTCGTTCCGCCGGGATACATGAAACGTTGGACCATCGACACCGGTGTGTTGAAGAACTTTGTGCAGGACAGGCCGCTGCAATTGCGCGTCCGATTTCGGACATCACGCTACAATGACGGCGAAACGTATCCGACGGTATGGATCATCGGCGATCCTGATTTGCCCAGTTCGCAGCGCATGACTCAGGTACTGCCGCCAGAATCGTTTCAAGAATTCAACATTCCGAATCTCATCGACAACAACGGCAAACTCACCATTGACGTGGCCAATCCTCCCTCGAACGGCGTCGATTTGCTTTTCGACGCCAATGATGGCCTTGAGGTGCTGTATCCAGAGAGTTCGTTCGGCATAAACTTTATTCGTGGGCTTTTGATTATTTTCTGCTGGTTGACGCTGCTCACCACTATCGGCCTCGCGGCCGGCAGCTTGCTTTCATTTCCCGTCGCGGCGTTTTTCTCACTCGCCGTTCTCGTTATTGGATTTTCGAGTGGAACAATCAGCGCTGCGGTCGAATCACGCACGCCGGTATCATCGTTCATCGAACATTCGGGCGCGCCGCAACCCACGATCCTGGACAACGCGGTCGCAGGTCTGCTTTCTAAAGTGCTGGCTGTGATCAAACTGGTGCAGGCGTTTTCACCGATTGATTCATTGAGTGCCGGTCGCAGTATCACATGGCTGCAACTTGGGACTGCTATTGCTCAAATCGTTTTCCTGATGGGCGGGATATTTATCGCGCTGGGAATCACATTCTTCACGCGGCGCGAACTGGCCGCCGTGCAGGCAACGTCGTGATTGTGTCACGGCGGAAAACCGGTCATACTCCGTTTTCGCATGGTTATCCTTTTAGGCAGCACTGGTTATATCGGCCAAGCGTTTCTGCAAGCGATTGCGGAACGTGGATTGGCTGTGCACGCGCCGACGCGCCAACAAGTGGATTACACAGATTTCCAGGCGCTCCGCACGTATCTGCAAGCGACGAAGCCGAGTTTCCTCATCAACGCGGCGGGATACACGGGCAAGCCAAACGTTGATGCTTGCGAAATAAATCGTGCGGATACGCTGCAAGGCAACACGCTGTTCCCGGCCATGTTGGGACACGTTTGCGCGAGTCTTGGCATTCCGTTCGGGCACGTTTCATCAGGCTGCATTTACAGTGGGGCGAGAATCGTTCACAACGGACAAGCCCGTGTTGAACGGGATCTAACGGCACCTGAAGTTCGCAAGGTTATCGATAAAAATCCGGAAGCGATTCACGGATTCACCGAAGAGGACGAACCGAATTTCACATCTCGCCAACCGCCGTGCAGTTTTTACAGCGGCACAAAAGCGATGGCTGAAGAAGCGTTGCGAGTTCTTCCGGAAAACTATATCTGGCGTCTGCGCATTCCGTTCGATCACATCAACAGTCCGCGCAACTTTCTAAGCAAGCTCCAGTATTATCCGAAGGTCTATAACAACGTGAATTCGTTGTCGCATCGTGGCGATTTTGTCCGCGCGTGTCTCGATCTCTGGCAGCGCAAAGCACCTTTCGGCATTTACAACGTGACGAATCCCGGTTTTGTCTCCAGCGCGCAGGTCGTGACCATGATTCAAAGAATTCTGCAACCGGCTCGCGCCTTTAAATTCTGGAGCGACGACGCAGAATTTTATGCGCAAGCAGCGAAGACACCGCGTTCGAATTGCGTGATGGATGTCAGCAAACTTCTGAAAGCCGGCGTGAAAATGCGGCCTGTTGAAGAAGCTCTCGACGAGGCGCTGACGACGTGGATACAAACGCCTTAACTCTCATTCGCACCACTCAACCATGAATCTCTTAGTGACAGGCGGCGCCGGTTTCATCGGCTCGAATCTTATCCATCATGTTATCGACCGTCCGGAAGTGACGCGTTTAGTGAACCTCGACTGCCTCACTTACGCCGGTCATCCCGAAAACCTCGAGCGCGTCGCCAAAAATCCGAAATACGCCTTCGAAAAAGTCGATCTACGGGACAAACAAGCCGTTGTCGATGTCATCCAAAAGCACGATATCACGCACGTTTTGCATCTAGCCGCAGAATCGCATGTTGACCGCTCCATCACAGGCCCCGGCGATTTTATCAGCACCAATATCATCGGCACTTTCAACTTACTCGAAGCCGTGCGCGGTCACTGGGCAAATAACGTCAGAGGCAAACGTTTCCAGCACGTTTCAACCGATGAAGTTTACGGCAGCCTTGGCGCGACTGGTTTTTTCACCGAAGAAACTCCTTACGCGCCCAACTCCCCCTACTCTGCCAGCAAGGCATCGAGCGACCTGCTCGTTCGCGCCTATCATCACACCTATGGGTTGCCTGTTGTCACAACGAATTGCTCAAACAATTACGGCCCATTTCAATTTCCCGAAAAACTCATTCCAGTGATCATCGAAAGTGTTTGCACGCGCAAACCGATTCCGGTTTACGGCGACGGCATGAACGTGCGCGATTGGCTTTACGTCCGCGATCACGCAGAAGCGTTGTGGCAAGTGCTCATTCGCGGCAAAGAAGGCGAGACTTACAACATCGGCGGCCACAACGAATGGGCTAACATTCGTATCGTCGAATTGATCTGTGATTTGATGGATGAGTTCGCCCCGAATCTCGGCGGAAATTCGCGCAAGCTAATCACTTTCGTCAAAGACCGGCCCGGACACGACCGTCGCTATGCCATCGATGCCGGAAAAATTCAGCGTGAACTAGGTTGGACCCCCGCACACACTTTCGAAACCGGCATCCGTGAAACCATTCAATGGTATTTGAACAACCAGGAATGGGTGAAGCGCGTTAAGAAAAAAGCGTAACAGTTCCGGAGTGCGGACGAGGACATCCACGCTCCAAAAGATCGCGCCTTTGGGACTTACAAAATATTTGCAGCCAACTCCGCCAACTCCGAGCGCTCGCCCTTCTGCAATTCAATGTGGGCAGCAATCGGCTGCTCGCGGAACTTGCTAATGATGTAGTTGAAACCGTTCGACGATGAATCAACGTATGGGTTGTCGATCTGATACGGGTCGCCAGTAAATACAACCTTCGTCCCGCTGCCGACACGCGTGATGATCGTTTTGACTTCCAAAGGCGTGAGGTTCTGAGCTTCATCGATTACCATGAACTGATTGGCAATGCTGCGGCCACGAATGTAACTCAGCGCTTCGACAACAATCGTTCCCGAACGCATCAGATCGGCGCTGCGACGGTGGTCGCTGCCCATGTTCAAGTCGCTCAGCAATTCCAACGCGTCGTGAATCGGCTGCATCCAGGGGCTGAGCTTTTCTTCGAGAGATCCCGGCAAAAATCCAAGTTCTTTGCCCATCGAAATCGTCGGACGCGCAACGACCAACCGGCGAAATTCACGATCTAAAACCGTTCGTTTCAGCCCGGCCGCCATCGCCATCAAAGTTTTGCCCGTGCCGGCTTTACCCATCAACGTCACCAACTTCACGCGATCATCGAGTAATGCATCGAATGCAAAATGTTGTTCGCGATTACGCGGTTTGATGCCCCAAATACCTTCGCGCACGTCGAGAATCGGAATCAACCTCGTGCCCGTCGGATCCACTTTCGTGAGCGCGGTGCGCTTTGGGTTCGTTTGGTCAATGAGACTGCAATATTCGTTTGGAAAATATTTTCCGTAGCCGTTGAGATCCAACTCACCTTCCGTGCGAAATTTCGCAATTTTCTCCGGCGGCACCTGCAACTCAAGCATGCCAGTGTAAAGATCGTGCAGATAGACACGGTCGTTTTCGTAATCCTCAGCCTGCAACCCGATGGCGTCAGCCTTGATGCGCAAATTGATGTCCTTCGTCACCAGAATGACTTTGCTTTTCGGATCGGCTTGCTGAACTTCCTTGGCGACCGCGACAATTTGGCTGTCGACAGTCTTATTGCCGAAGGCCGTCTTGGACTCCCCGTTCTGAGGGAAAATAATGCGCAGTTTGCCGCCCGTCTCAAGTTTGACGCCTTTGCTCAGGCTTCCACTGGCGCGCAACCCGTCCAACGCGCGCGAAACGGTTCGTGCATTTTGGCCGAGCTCGGATGATTCCCTTTTGAAGCGGTCGATTTCCTCAATAACCTGGATCGGGATAAGAACGCAATTATCCTCGAATTTGTTGAGTGAGTTTGGATCGTGGAGAAGAACGTTTGTGTCGAGAATGTAATTTTTCACTGACTTGATTTGGATTTGACCTTCGCAAGCCGGCTGTGGCCCGGTCCTGCGAAATTTTCAGTTTAGCTATGCGCTGGAACCACTCGCTCAAGCGCGTGTGAATGGCGGGCAGCTTGTAGTGTCCGCTGTACATTAGATTCGCCAGCATCCCGTAGAGGTCGAAATCGACGAAATGCGGCGATTGATCGAGCAAAAATGGCCGATCCTCAAGCATCACTTCAAACGGTGAAAGAATATGCTCAAGCTGGTGCAGCAACTGCGGCGTCTGTGCGCGCCATTGGTCGATGCACCCGCGGCCGAATTTGCGTTCTTTATGACGGAGAAAACCGAGTTGATCGGATTTGGGGACAAATTCCTTCCAGAAAACGTCATTCAACTTGAAACACGCGCCTTCAATCTCGTTCTCGATATAGCGCCAAAGAATCGTTTCTGTTCCAGTCCAGTAATGAGGAAAAAGGCCCAACTCAAATTTCCCATCAAGATATTTTGCGATGATCTGCGAATCGTCATCGGTTTCGAAAACAACCGTTTTGCCGTCGCGAATAATCGGCACGCCGTAATACCGTTCGCGGGTCAATTTCCAAACAAGGGAACGGTCGTGATTCGGAATATTGATTATTTTGAAGGGAATCCGGCCATATTCCAGAATACGCTTCTGCACCAGGCAAAACGGACTCCAGGGAACTTGGATCAAATCAATCATTTTGCGTCCGGCTCTCCCGCCACTTGGACTCGCGTTCTGTAGTGCAGATTTGCAAACGCTGTTGTATCGGCCACACCTAAAATTTAATTCGCGTACGCTCTGCTTACAAGGGGAAAACTGATTTTTTGCGATAAAAATCACGATTGGCGCTCACCCGAATAATCTGGCTCTCCCGGTCTCGGTTTGTCATAGTAAATGGTCGTTTTGCCCAATATGAACTTTCCCTTTCGAAGCGCATTCCTGGTTTGCCTCATCGCGCTGAGCCAAAGTTTTTCAACGTTCGCCACCCCCTACGCATCAGGGGTCCTGGTTAATAACGGCTCTGTTTCATTCCTGCTCAACGAAGATGCAGCCGACGTGACGATCGCGTTCGACAATAACAGTATCAGTGGAAGCCTCGGGCCGATGAGCAAAGGCTCTAACAGCTTCTCGCTGGGCGCGCACACGAACTTTTCAATTGCCGTCTCAAAGACCGGCACCGGCGCAATCACCCAAATCAGTTCGGACAGCAACCGATACGTGAACTTCTTCGCGCCACGAGGCCTTGCGGTGAACCGCAACCCTCGCACCGCCAACTTCGGGCGCGCCTACATTGCGTCTGCCAGTTCGGGAACAGCGGCCGTGGTCGCGCGCCTGACCGGTCGCGGCGTTTATTGCATCGGCGCGGATCAATCCGACATCCTCGGGACCGGCGATACCGCACAGTTACCATCACCGATGTTCCTCGGCTCGAGCACGACTTATTCACCGCATCGCGTCAGCGTCGGCAGCGACGACACTGTTTTTGTTTCCGACGGAACCGCGCTTGCCGGTGGCGGCGCTACGATGGGCAACGGTGTTTGGGCTTTAAACGGGGACCTCACAAGTGCGATCAATCTCTTCACCAACAAGCAAGGATCAACGAACGTTTATTATGGTCCGATCAACAGCCGGCCTGTTGTCACTGGTTCCCTCGCAAGTGGGAATTTGGTTCTGTACGCAATCGAATGGAATCTCACCCCTTACAACAGCATTTGGAAACACACCATCGGAGGCACTGGTTCATTGCCGGTTTCCACGGTACCGACTGCATTAGGCGGGATCAATTTCACCAACTCAAACGGCGTGAACGGAGACCTCGCCATGGCGCCCGATGGCAAATTTTTTGCTTCGGCCTTTCGCAGCGCGAGTCCGAGTTATGACACGAACGTTTTGGTTTTCGATACCGACGGAAAGACGCTGCTTTGGAATTCTTTCACCGCTTCCGGCAGCACTGGCAGCGGCCCTGGCGATCCTTTTTCAACTTCGTATGGCCTGGCTGTTTCGCCGGACGACCACCTCATGGCAACCGTGCTGAACGCTGGTAATATGGTCATCGTAAATCTCACCAACGGGATTCCAGATCTTTCCACACTTCGAACCAACACTATCGGTGGCGGTTCGATCGCACGCGGGATCGACTTCGACGCAGCCGACAATATTTACTGGGCCAGCGGCGGCGTGGATTTGCTCCGCATCTATTCGCTGGGTTTCAGCAATTCACTCGCGATTACCTCGAACGATTCCAGCGGCACGAACGGTTCGTATCAATTTGTTGCGATTGCCACCCACCCGCAAAGCGCAACCATCACTCCCGGCGCCAACGCGACGCTTTCAGTATCTGCCTACGGCTCAAACCTGTCTTATCAATGGTGGCACAACGGCAGCCCGGTCAGCAGCGCGACCGACAGCACATTCGTCATCGCAAACGCGGCAAATCCCGACACCGGAAGCTATCAAGTCGTCGTCACCAGCGCAGGGGCATCGCTCACCAGCGCCACGGCTGTCATTTCATTTCCATCCGTCGATCCGGCTCCCCCCAGCATCACGAACCAGCCTTTAAATCAAACCGTTGCCGGCATTGGCGGTGCCGCGGCATTTTCTGTCGGTGCGAGTGGATACCCATTGTTTTATCAATGGTACCAGAACAGCGGCGTCATTTCCGGGGCAACGTCATCAGCGCTCAGTGTTCCCAATGTGCAAAATTCCGACCTCGGGACTTACTTCGTGGTAGTCAGCAATAATCTTGGTACCGCGACCAGCGCCTCGGCTACTCTGAGCATCATCCCGCCCACCGCAGTCTGGCGACAGCTCCCGGTCGTTCCGGGCGGCACCGCGGGCCCACGTCACGACGACATTCAATTCATCGACGCGCAAAACGGTTGGGTCTCGCAAAACGCGAATATTTTTCACACAACGAATGGCGGCCTCACCTGGACAACCAACTTCGTCAAAACCGGCGCACATTTTCGCTCGGTCACGTTCTTAAGCTCGAATGTCGGATTCTGCGGCAACCTCGGCCCTGGATCGTATGACGGCGGCGTGACCGACACCAATGTCCTCTATCGAACATTCAATGGCGGTCAAACCTGGGCGCCCGTCACCAGTCTCACCGACGCTGGCATGAAAGGCTTCTGCGCCATGAACGTTTTGGACTCGCAACACATTTACGGCGGCGGCCGCGTCCGTGGTCCGGCATTTTTTGCAAAGAGTGAAGACGGCGGCACGAATTGGACAACCGTCAATCTCACCGCTCAAGGTGTGCAGAACGGCATCATGGACGTCTACTTCCGCGACACGAACACGGGCTGGGTCGTTGGCATGGACACGAATACGTATGCGAGCGGTGTTTATCACGGGCGCATTTCGCAAACGACCGATGGCGGCCAGACATGGACCCCACAGGTGACAACATCAATCGTCGGCTGCTATTTCTGGAAGATGACCTGGCCGAGCACGAACGTCGGTTACTGTTCGCTTCAGCAAAACAATTCTTACAACACCGTCGTCTTCTACAAGACTATCGATGGCGGCAACAACTGGGTTTCCAACGGCGTTTCTCTCGCGTCACTAGGTTCGTCATCCTTTTACCTCCAGGCCATCGGTTTCGTTTCGACTAACGAAGGTTGGATGGGCGGCGCTTCTGGAATTCCCATCGAACAAACATTCATCCACACCATCGACGGCGGCGCGACCTGGTCTCCAGCGGGGTACAATACGACCTCGTTCATGAACCGCATTCGCTTTGTGAGCCCGACTCTCGGTTACGCCGCAGGTTACGGAGTTCACGTTTACAGCATCATGCCAACGATCGTGAACCAGCCGCAAAGTCAGACCGTCGTCGGCCCGACCGATGTGACGTTAAGTGTGGGCGTCGCATCGACCGCGCCCGGCGGCCTATTATATCAGTGGAAGCAAAACGGAACAAACAAGCCCGGGGCGACGAGTTCGTCATTAATTTTGCCAAACGCAACGCGCATCGATTCCGCGATCTATTCCGTCGCGATCACAAACGCCATGGCCACAATTCAAAGCAGCAATGCCATCATCCGCGTCCTCATCCCACCGCGCCTGGCGCCACCATCCATTTCGAACAATGGGAAAATCAGTTTGCTTTTCAGCGACGCCGACGGTGGCTCGTTGCTCACTTCCAACGACCTTGCGACTTTTACTGTCTCAGCCAGTTCCAACATGGTCGACTGGATCACGATCACCAACGCTTTGTCGTTAACGAACGGAGAAGCCCTTTTGCAGGACGTGTGGACTAATTCCCCGCAGCGCTATTACAAAGTCACCGAGCAATAACTATTTCCCACCCGCCCATTTCGGCGGATTCTTGAGGCGGAAAAGTTTTTCGCCCGCTTTAGGCACGAGCAACACGCCTTCGTCTTCGCGATTGGCGTAGTCGTCGATACGAATTGTTTTCGGATCGCGATAACCCAAATTGATCTGCTTGCACATCGCCGGTGAAATCTGCGTTGCGAGCGATACACGAGCGCGCGGCATTTCGATTCCGGCCTCGTAAGTGCCGCAGCCATAGACGTGGCAACTGTGAGCAAGCACGCCCCACGGGTAACGCTTAAATTTGTCCCACTGCTTCAAAAAATAATCACGGCAATGATACCCGACGGTTTCAATCGTCGCCTTATGCGTCACGCACACCTCCGACACGTGCGGCGCATAAATAATCAATTCACCGCCATCGGCCAGCACCGGTTCCAGCTTGTACATGCACTTCCCCGCCGTCCAAATCTCGTCATACATCTCCGGTGCGCAGGACAAGATCGCGTGAAACGGTTTGTCTTTGTAAGTGATGTTGAGCTTGTCGGATAAATCGCTCGCCTGATCCCAGGCCGCCTCGGGCGGCCCCGCGTAAATTCCCGCAAAATCGTGCCCATCAATCACAAGGCAAAAACAGAGTTTGCTGATATTGACCATCGACGCCGCTCGATCAACCACTGCACGGACCGGCGTCCACTTGTTCCCGATAATCATCGGATTCGTCACCACCGCGCCGAGCCAATGAAAAAAATTCAAAATCTGCGGCCCGCTGATTCCGGGAAACAGATATTTATTGCCGCCAGAAAAGCCGACGACCTCGTGTGGAAATACGGGACCGATAACAATCAACTGGTCGTATTCGAAAATGAGCCGGTTAATTTCCACCGGCACGTCCATTGCGAAAAGTCCGTTGGAAAGTTTGCTGATTTCATCCGCGGGAATGCTCCCGATATTTTTCAGCGCGCCGGGATCATTCCACGCATGATTAAAAAACTTAACGCGCCGAAAAGTAGTCCGTCGCTCCTCTTCCGACATTTCCAACCGCTTGCAAATCGCAGCGTCCGGCATCGGTTGATGCGTTCCCAACGCGACGATGACATCGAGAGATTTAGTGACGTCGCCGAGCTGCTGATGCAGTGCTTTGAAAACAGTTCCAATAGGCGCAGTGCGCGTCGCATCAGGAACAATGACAAGAACTTTTTTGTCGCGATAATTCGCCGCCGGACACGAACGCGCAACAACGTCGTTTACTTGTGCGACGGTGACTTGCTGGCCGGATTTAGCGACGTAACTCAGCGGCTTATCCATCGGACTATTTTAGATGGTTTGGGCCAGAAAGCCACCATCGACGCGAATATCACTGCCGGTGACGAATCCGCTCGCCTTTGAACTCGCGAGGAAAACAGCAGCCCCAATTAACTCATGTTTCTCTCCCAGGCGCGCCATTGGCGTGTGCGCGAGAATCGATTGCGCGCGTGGCGTTGGTGTCCCGTCTTCGTTAAACAAAAGTTTTTTGTTCTGCTCCGCCGGAAAAAATCCTGGAGTGAGCGAATTCACTCGCACACCTTTCTGCGCCCATTCTCGCGCGAGAAATTGGGTCAAACTGATGACCGCCGCCTTCGAAGCCGAGTAAGCCACCACACGGGACAACGGAATGTGTGCCGAAATGCTGGCGATATTAATGACGCTCCCCTTCCCGCGCGTCACCATGCCCGGTCCGAAAACCTGGCACGGCAGCAACACGCCGCCAACGAGGTTCAAATCAAAATTGTGCTGCCAATCTTTCAGGCCAATGTTCTCGAACTTCATGTCCGCGTTCACCGTCACCTTCGGATCATTCCCGCCGGCAGCATTGACCAAAACCGTTGGCGCACCCATCGCTTTTACAATTTGATCATGCGCTCCCTGCAACGATTCCCGCGACAACGCATCCGCCGCAAAAAACGCCGCATCACCTTTCGCTTTGTGAATCCGCGCGACGCAGGCTTGTCCTTTCTCGGCATTGCGACCGAGCACCGCCACCTTCGCTCCAGCCGACGCAAGCCCTTCGGCGATTGCGCCACCGAGACTTCCGGTCGCGCCAATCACCACAGCAACTTCGCCTTGTAGATCGAACAAATTCATTACATGTGCGCGATAATATTATCGCCGAACTGCGAGCACTTGATTTCCGTCGCGCCGATCATTTGGCGAGCGAAATCATAAGTCACCTTTTTCGAACCGATCGCGCCATTGAGCCCCTTCAAAATCAGTCCAGCCACCTCAACCCATCCCAAATAACGGAACATCATTTCGCCACTCAACACGACGCTGCCGGGATTGACGCGATCCTGATTCGCATACTTCGGCGCAGTGCCATGAGTCGCTTCGAAAATCGCGTGACCGGTGATGTAGTTAATATTGCCGCCAGGCGCGATACCGATACCGCCCACCTGCGCAGCCAATGCATCCGACAAATAATCACCATTCAAATTCGGCGTCGCGATCACATCAAATTCTTCCGGTCGCGTGAGCACCTGTTGCAAAGTGATATCCGCAATCGCGTCCTTAATCACGAGACCAGCGCCGGGTTTGCCCTCTGGAATTTTGCACCACGGTCCGCCGTCGATTTCCACCGCACCAAAATATTTTTTCGCCGTTTCATAACCCCAATCACGGAACCCGCCTTCCGTGAACTTCATGATATTCCCCTTGTGCACGAGCGTGACGCTCTTGCGCTTGAACTTAATAGCGTAACCAATCGCGCTGTGAATCAAACGTACCGAGCCGCTGTAGCTGATCGGCTTCAAACCCACGCCCACCTTCACATCCGTCGGAAAGCTCTTGTCACCAACAGCTGTCCAAAAATTCTCCGCCTTTTCCTTCGTGCCGAAACGAATCTTATCGAACTGCTTTGGAAACTCCTTCGCAAAAAAGTCGAGCACCTTCTGCGCTTCCGGCGAACCGGCGGCGAACTCGATACCCGCATAAATATCTTCCGTATTCTCGCGGAAAATCGTCATCTCGACCTTCTCCGGATGTTTCACAGGCGAAGGCACGCCTTGAAAATACTGCACCGGGCGCAAGCAGACATAGAGATCCAACATCTGGCGCAAAGCCACGTTCAACGAACGAATGCCACCACCAACCGGCGTCGTCAGCGGGCCTTTGATGCCGACGAGATATTCTTTGAAAGCGTCGATCGTATCGTCCGGTAACCAATTATTGAATCGCTTGAACGACTCTTCACCGGCAAAAACTTCGAACCAACTCACTTTGCGTTTGCCGCCATAAGCCTTCTGCACTGCCGCATCGAAAACGCGCACGCTCGACGCCCAAATATCCGGGCCGGTTCCGTCGCCGCGAATGAACGGCAAAATCGGATTTTCCGGTACATTCAGTTTTCCATTTGAAATGGTAATCTTCGAGCCAGCGGGCGGAGTAATATCTTTGTAAGCCATACAGATCTAGTTTCGTTTAATCAGGTCGCAAATCGTAAGCGTTATTCTTAGCGCAAGGCGAGGCGCAAGATAAGTTTTTCTTTTATTCGCGCAATAATATTGACGCAAGTCACAGATTTGTAGCCAGTTGCGAATAAATCATCTCCAACGCGCCGCATTGAATGTCTAAGCCAGTTGCGATGTCTAAATCAGCAACGACATTATCGTCAGATTCGTAATATGAAAATTTTCGGACTTACTATCCTTGCCGCAGCCGCACTGGTTATTACTGGCTGCGAGAATCCAAACGGCACCGTCAACCACACAGGAACCGGCGCGCTCATTGGCGCGGGCGGTGGAGCTGCTCTCGGAGCGCTCCTTGGTGGCCGACACGCTGGCGAAGCCGCCCTCATTGGTGGCGCATTTGGTGCGGCGACTGGCGCAATCGTCGGCAACGCGATGGACCAGGACGAACGTGCCCGCCTCCGTGCGCAAGCTCCGCAAACCTACCAACGCATCGAACAAGCCCAGCCACTTTATCCACAGGACATCAAAGCAATGGTCGCCTCCGGCGTGGCTGACGACGTCATCATCAGCCAAATCCAAACCACTCGCTCTGTTTATCACCTCAGCGCCGCCGACATCATCGATCTCCATCAAGCCGGCGTCAGCCAAAACGTAATTAACTTCATGATCAACACCGCGAACGGGCCAGTGAACCCGCCGCAACCGGTTGTTGTCAACGCACCGCCTCCGGCACCTGAATCCGAAACAATCGTCGTCTCCCCTGGCCCTGGTTACGTATGGGTTGGTGGCGAATGGACCTGGCACGGGCGTTGGGTTTGGGGTCCTGGCCACTGGGTCTACGGCCCCCGCCCGGGCGCAATCTGGATCGAGGGCGCCTGGGTCCACGGACGAGGCGGCTGGTACCACCGCGGCGGACACTGGCGTTATTAACCGGTCATTGACACCGGTGAACCAGGCGGCACAAGCTGCGCCATGCGATTCCTGAGTATTGCCCTGCTTATCGTCGGCCTCCTTCCAACTTTCGCCGCCGACACCTTTCTGCCGGAAAAAGAAAGAGTCCGCGCACGGGACATCTTCCGCGAATTGATCGAAATTCGCAGCACACACGATGTCGGAACAACCAAAATCGCCAACGCCATTGCCGCTCGCCTTAAAACCGCCGGGTTTTCCGGCGACGAAGTCCAAATTCTGTCACCAAAGCCAGGAAAGGAAAACGTCCTCGTGCGATTCCACGGCACTGGTTCCGAAAAACCGATTCTCTTCATTGGCCACATCGACGTCGTCGAAGCCAAACGCGAAGATTGGACATCCGATCCATTTAAGCTGACGGAGCGCGACGGCTTTTTCTACGGGCGCGGCGCCACCGATATGAAAAACGAAGTCGCCGACATGGTGGAGAACTTGATTCGTTTGAAAGAAGAAAACTTCAAACCCTCCCGCGATTTCATTGTCGCTTTCACTGCCGACGAAGAAGGCGGCGGCACCGACAATGGGGTCGAGTGGCTCATGAACAATCATCGGGATCTCATCGAGGCTCCATTTTGCATCAACCCCGACGGCGGCGGCGGCGAAATCAAAGCCGGCAAATACGTCGCCCTCAGTGTGCAGACCGCCGAAAAAGTCTATTTAAGCTTTCGCCTCGAAGCGAAAGACAAAGGCGGCCACAGCTCCATTCCCACCCCGGACAACCCCATCTTTCGTCTCTCCCAGGCTCTCGCGCGCCTGTCGAATTTTAAATTTCCGATCCATATGAACGAAACCGTCCGCAAAGAATTCGCCCTCTTGGCAGAAACAGAAAAGGACCCCGCCACCGCAGCCGATCTCAAGGCCATTAGTGCCGATCCCGGAAATTGGGAGGCTGCAGACCGCCTCGCCACCAAGCCAATCTACAACGCGCTCATGCGCACCACCGCCACCGTCACCATGATCAGCGGCGGCCACGCTGAAAATGCGTTGCCCCAGACCGTCAGCGCCATCGTCAATTCCCGCATCCTGCCCGAAGATTCCGCAGACGCGGTCGAAGCCACCCTCAAACGCATCATCGCCGACGAGAAGATTTCCCTCTCCCGCATCGAGCCGCCGAAACCCAGTCCCGCCTCTCCGGTCAATCCCTACATCTTTGACAAAGTAGAAAAAATCGGTCGCGAAATGTGGCCCGAAGTCGTTGCCATGCCCACCATGCAGACCGGCGCAACCGATGGCCTCTTTCTGCGCGCCGCAGGAATTCCCGTCTACGGCCTCTCCGCCATGTTCGTCGATTTCGAAGACCCGCGCGCCCACGGCAAAGACGAGCGCATCGGAGTGAACGATTATTACAACGGCGTCGAATTCATGTACCGCCTCCTCAAAGCCTTGGGCCAGTCCAAATAAAACTCGTTTACCTGTAGCAACCGACGTGATGGTCTCACTTTTCACTTTGATGCGAACGACGTGCCTCTTTCTTTTTTATCGAGGCGCTGGAGGTTCGCCTCGATATCGACGGCTGGTTTTGACGTATATTGCTTATTTATACCGGCTTATAAAGTGGTCTGGAAGTGGTTTCTGGAGGTCTTGCGGGTTTGTCCAGCGCCGCTGTACAAGTGTACAGCGGCGCTGTACGGTTGTTCGGAGCGGCTGTACGCTTGTTCGGAGCCGCCGTACACTTGGACGGAGCCGCTGTACGCTTGAACGGAGGGATTGTTCGTTCGAACGGACGAAGGGTCAGTGAAGTCAAGTGACAGGCCCCTTTGTTCTCAAATGGCATTCCCGGTCGCCGCATCGAAGAGATGCACTTTTTCCATGCTGAGGTGCAGCGACACGGTTTGGCCGGGTCGACTGCCACGAGGCCGGCCGACGACTCAAAACCGGTAAGCTCACTTTGCGACCGCGGCTGGTTGCGGTTGTTTATACCGTTCCAAAAATCTGTCCGCCCTCGTCGCAATGATCTCCTCCGGATCAGTCGCGGCGTATTCAACCGCAGGGACGATGTCGTCCGGCTTCGGGTATTCGCGGGTCAGGAGCATTAGCGATTGGCTTCTCAACCACGGGTCGATCGAGTGCAATCGGTGCGAGAGAATCGGCAACGTGCGCTCCGGCGAAATGCGCAACATCGACCTCAACGACGCCAGCGCCAGTTCGGTATGGGGCGATTGATAGGCAGTATTGCTCAATGTTTCGAAAGCGGAAACGGCGTTCGTATCGAAGTTCCCGATTTCCGTCGCAGCAACCGTTGCGTCGTTCGTGTCGTGGCTTTGCAAGACTTCGATCAGCAAGGGCAGCGACTTCGCTTCAGTTCGCAGTTGTGTGCCCAACACGGTAATGGCGATCGCGCGAACCTCGGTGTCGATGTCCTTCAATCGGTCTTTTGCAAAGTCCAACGCTTCGTCACGATTTGTGACCACGTTGAACAAACTGGAAACAGCCATACCGCGAATCTTTGCATCGGCATTAGTCAGCGCCGCACAAATGACCGTTCGAGCCGGTGGACCAATGCAGCATAAGCATTGAAATGCAACCATGGTGTGCTGAGGTTCTTTGGCGATTTGGGCAAGCGCAGGAACTGCCGGGGCGGCGTTCGCGCCCAACGCTTGAAATCCAACAATGGCCATATCCCCGGGCTCATCGCTTTGATAAATCGGGCCGACGTAGACATTGAACTGATGCGCTAAATCCAGCATCAGCGAATGAAACGATCTCTGTTTATTATCCGAGCGTACCAGCCTTAATAAAACTGGAATAACCTCCTGCGCCCCCATCGCCTGGATCGCCACCCGCGCTTCGCTCAACTTCTTCGCATGCCGCGCGGGTTCCGTCCCCTGCTGCAGCCAACTCGACAACGTTCGTCCCTGATACCCGGGCTCGCGCGGACGCGTCAGAACGGCTGCAACAATCGCGACGCCGACCAGGACCGCTATCCCAATCCAATACGTGCGTCGCATAACTCGACTGTAAGACGCCTAAGAAGGAATTCTAGTTCCAAATCAGGATGCCCCGGACAACTTAATCTTTGACCGGGGAAGTGTCCGAAACTACTTTGGAAAATGTCATCTAAGGGTTTACCTCACAAACGTAATCCGATACTTTTTGAGCGAGTGAGTCCAGTTCCATGTTCCAAATAAGCTTCCTTCGTAGACCCGGGCTAAACCTGGATCGTATAAAAGCAACTGCCATCGTTTCAACGGGCAGGACAGGCACGTGTTTCCTCGCGCGGCTACTGAATAGGCCAGAGCTGGGTTTGGTTGCCCTGCACGAACCAGACCCCACACTGGTGGAATTGGGCTACGATGTCGTGACAGGAAGGAAATCGGTCGAACACGCCAAGAATGTCATTTTGCGAGAGCGCGCCAAAATCTTCCGCATCGTCGGCGACAAAATGTACATCGAATCTAACGGTGGATTGATCTTTCTTTTGCCGGCGTTGAAGGAACTGATTCCAAATCTTAAGGTGGTCCATGTTGTGCGGAACCCCGTCGATTTTGTGAGATCTGGAGTTAACCGTTGTTACTATTCGAAAGGGAAAGTTTTTCAGACCTACGCCGAGGAACAACGTTGGAAACTCAGGACATCTGATTTTTCTGATGCCACGGAAGATTGGGGCGCGATGGATATGTATGAACGCTTCATGTGGACATGGGCGCTCAAGAACAACTGCGCGGCCCGATTTGTGCGCGAGAATCCTTCAATCGCGGTACGCGTGCGTTTCGAGGACATCTTTCATTGCGCCGATCAAAGCGGTTTTCATTCAATGCTCGAGTTTCTGAATCTTGGCGCGCTCTCAACGAGATTCAGCCGGAACGATTTTAAGAAAGTCATAAACGGATCAGAAGCGAAATTTGCCGAACCCTTCGACACATGGCCCTCGCGCCGCAAAGCTTCCCTCGAACGAATCTGTGGACCGGTAGTCCGCGGTTGGGACTATCAATACTCGCTTCCGAACGGCCACGTGGCTTAACAGGATCTGTTCATAAGTGCCACAATGAGTAAAGCGTCAAACTTGGCGTCTTATCCCTATTTTAAATGTCTATATGCCTTATATGGCGCTTTTGAAACGAGGCCGTGCCAAAGTCAATTATTGAAGAAGTGCGGACCGCGGTGAAGCGTTGGCCGGAGTTCGCAACGGCAGCCAAACCTACTGACGAATTGCATGACCAGATCCAAAAGACTCATCGATTGGACTTTCCTGAAATCTGAGTTTCCCTGAACCCCTTCGTTCCAAGCCAGGATTCGGGTCTAGAGAAAAAAATGGCGGGAGTGGCGGGGCTCGAACCCGTAACCTCTGCCGTGACAGGGCAGCGCTCTAACCAATTGAGCTACACCCCCGTTTAAGGGGAGGCACAACTTAGAGAAAGTTATCCCACTCGTCAATATTCTATTCCTGAGCTCTGGTCGGCGCGTATTGGCTAACGGATTGAAACATGGATTCGATCTGAATTTGGTGTTGACTAAACCATTGAGTCTAAAAATTTAGGGGGCGTCAGGATATTCCCCAACAACGACGCCGATTATTCCCGCCACGCCAAGGTCGGAACTCTGCCTTACGAAAAAGGAGACTTCACCCGATTGTTCGGAGTTTCCCATTGGTTGAGTATGAGAGTCACCTTTCGCGAAGGAGTTTGACTCCTCCAGGGAAATCGCGGAAGGCAGCGCAACTATGAAAGTAGAAACGACGGGAGAAACAGTTCAGGTGAGTGGTTTAAAGGAGTTGGGCGAAAACAACGCAAGCATCTTCCGGCAACAGGTGATGTCGGCACTCAAGAAACATCAGAAGCACATCGACGTTGATCTGTCCGAAATGACGTTCGTCGACAGCCGCGGCCTGGGCGCGTTGCTGGAATTGAAACAAACGTTTGACGAACAGAGCGGCGCGATTCGTCTGCGAAACCCTTCACCGCCAGTCCAGCAAATACTGGAACTAACGCGGATGAACAATGTGTTCGAAATCGTGAACGAATGAGTTGTGGTTCCGGCTTTGTCCGGTTGTGTCGATTTGGTTTTAGACAACAAAGTTTATAAACGGTGACATGAAAGACGTCCTGGCAATTTCAATTTTGATCGACGCCGCGGGTTGGGAAATCGTGAAGGACACTCCATTTCTCAAAAACATCGCGCCGCATCGCAAACGATTGAACTCGGTCTTTGGCTACAGTTCGGCCTGTATTCCGTCAATCGTTTCCGGGCGCTGGCCGGAGTCGCACCGCAATTGGTGCTATTTTGTTTATGACCCGATCAAGTCGCCGTTTCGGTCGTTGTCGGGCTTCCGTTGGCTTCCGCGCGCGCTGACGGGACGGCGTCGCGTGCGTCGTTTGCTCACGGCGCTCGTTCGCCGGCGCATCGGGTTCGAAGGTTACTTCGACCTATATAATATTCCGTTCGACCAGATTCATCTCTACGACTTCAGCGAAAAGAAGAGCCCTTTGAAACCTGGTGGAATGAATTGCGGGCCGAATATTTTCGACCATTTCAAAGCCGAGAAGCTCAATTATTACGGCAGCGACCCAGACAAGGACGAAGCCGCAAATTATCAGGATTTGTTGAAGGTCATTGACGAGGGCGAGATTGATTTCGCGTTTTCGTATTGGCCGAAGCTCGATGGGTTGTTGCACATGGTCGGGAACAAATCTCCCAAGGTGCCGGAGAAACTGGAAGCGTATCAGAAGTGGATCGACACGGTCGTCGCCACGGCACGCCAACGTTACAAGGAAGTCAGGCTTGACGTATTCAGCGATCATGGGATGGCGAATTGCGATGAGTTGCTCAACCTGAAATCCAGAATCGAGGCACTGAGCGTTCGCGCCCCGGACGATTACGCAGTTGTTTACGATTCGACCATGGCGCGATTTTGGTTTTTCAACGACCGCTCACGACAACAGGTGGTCGAGTGCCTCAAGAAAATCCCGCAAGGTCGCATTTTGCCGGATGACGAGCTGAAGGAGCTTGGCACATATTTTCCGGACCATGCGTTCGGCGAGTTGATTTTCCTCGTCAAAGAAGGCGTGCTGATTGTTCCGAGTCATATGGGCGAGCGCCCGATTCGTGCGATGCACGGCTATCATCCGTCCGACAAGCACAGCTTTGCGACGATTTGTTCGAGCGAGAAAATCCCCGATGAGTTAACAGCGATCCCACATCTTTGCGGGTTGATGATAGAACGAGCGCACCAGGCGCAGTTGCTCAATCAAAGTGAAAAAAGCACGGGACGTCCCGACATGTTAGTCGAGGCTTTGGCAAAATGAGAGTGTCACAGTTTACCGAGTCGAGTCCGGAAACGGAAAGTTGGCAGGAGAATTCAGTCACGGAGTGTGTCGCCCTTCAACGATTCGTTGAAGATCAGGCGGAACGCACTCCGCACGGGATGGCGGTAATCGATTCACGCGACGGCGCCGGGTCGCTGACTTATAGCGAGTTGAATAAGCAGGCCAACCAGCTGGCGAGCTATTTGCAATTGTGCGGCGCGGCGCCAGACGAATTGGTTGGCATCTGCATGGATCGCTCGATTGCAATGATTGTCTCTGTCGTCGCAGCAATCAAGGCGGGCGCGGCTTACGTGCCATTTGATCCCGCGTATCCGGCTGAGCGTCTCGAATTCATGCTCGAAGACACACACGCACCAATCATCCTGACGACGGAAAAATTGCAGGACAAACTACCCAGGGACAAATCCAAGGTGATCTGTGTTGATCGGGATGCGTCGTTGATTGCCTGTCAGCCTTCTGTAAATCCGCCGATCAGTTCGACCGGCGAAAATCTTGCGTATGTTATTTATACGTCCGGCTCAACCGGACGTCCCAAGGGTGTCGCGATGCGGCGAGGCGCGCTGGTCAATTTGATGCAGTGGCAGTTGGAGAACTTCAGCTTCAATGAACCGGCCCGCACGTTGCAATTTGCGTCGTTGAACTTCGATGTTTCGTTCCAGGAAATTTTTTCGACGCTCTCATCCGGCGGCACGCTCGTGCTGATTGACGACGTGCTCCGTCGCGACGCACGGGGTTTGTTGCAACACATTGTTAGCAACAAAGTGCAGCGTATCTTCTTACCATTCGTCGCGCTCAAACAACTGGCCGAAGCATCTGAATACGCGGACGTCACACCACCGGATTTGCGTGAAGTGATCACGGCAGGTGAACAACTGCAAATCACACCGGCATTGGTTTCATTTTTCGAACGGCTGCCAAACTGCACTTTGGAAAACCAATATGGCCCATCCGAAACGCACGTGGTAACGGCCTATCGGTTGGAAGGGTCGTCACGCCAATGGCCGCCGTTGCCGCCGATTGGAAAAGCGATCACGAATTCGAAGTGCCTTTTGTTGGACGACCAGAAGCGCCTCGTTCCCGATGGCGAAGTCGGCGAGTTGTATTTGGGCGGCGATTGTTTGGCCCGCGGTTATTTGTATCGGCATGATTTGACGGCGGCGAAATTTATCGATGATCCATTTGGTGAGGCGGGGTCGCGCCTTTACAAAACAGGCGATCTCGCTCGCGTGTTGCCGGATGGTAATATCCAATTTCTCGGACGCGTCGATCACCAGGTGAAAGTCGGGGGATTCCGTATTGAACTCGGTGAAATCGAATCTGTTCTTCACCAGCATCCGTCAGTCAAAGAAGCCGCTGTCATTGCGCGCGCTATCGACGGCGGCGATAACCAGCTTATCGGATATGTCGTGCCGCATCCGGGCCAAAGCATCAGCGATACGGAGGTACGCCAATTTCTCAAGGCCAAGCTGCCGATTTACATGGTGCCGACGCGGTTCGTGCGATTGAACGCCTTGCCACTGAATCCGAACGGCAAGGTCGATCGTAAAGTGCTGCCAGACGGCGAGCCGATGATCGAAGACAGCGTTTCTGAGTTCAAGCCACCGCAAACACCCATGCAGATGCAATTACAATTGGTGTTCGAGCGGTTTCTCAAAAAACGGCCAATCGGGATCGACGCAAGTTTCTTCGAATTAGGCGGTGATTCGTTGCAGGCGTTGAACTTGATTATCGAACTGGAGCGCGTCACCGGAAAAACGTTGCCGCTGGGAATTCTTTACGAAGCTCCAACAATCGACGCGCTCTCAAAAGCGATCGAGCGTCATGCGGAAACAAAATGGTCGTCGCTTGTTCCATTGCAACCGTTAGGAAAACGCTCGCCGCTAATCTTCGTCCACACCACACCCGGTGACGTGCTCGGATATGGCGGCCTGGTTTATCACCTGGGCACTGAACAGCCATGTTATGGCTTTCAATCGCTGGGATTCCACGAACCGAATCAAGCGCATCAACGACTCGATGAAATGGCGGCGTATTACGTGCGGTTGCTGAGAGATTTCCAGCCACACGGTCCATATTATTTAGGCGGCTGGTGTTATGGCGGGATTATCGCCGTCGAAATGGCGCAGCAACTGCGCGCCGTTGGACAGGAGGTTGCATTTCTCGCCCTCATCGAAACGCCCGCCCCACGTCCTGAAAAAGATGTCGCGCGCTTTTATCTGCGGCGCATCGATCGTTTGCTCAAGATGCACCCGATTCATTGGTTCAGGTATCTGCGCGCGAAGGTCAAATATTACAGCGGCGTCAAAGAAGCCAACGAACAACGTTTCCGTCGCGTGGAGAAAACTGATGCCAAAGAAGGTTCGGTGGAGGACATCAATCGCCACCTCGAACGCTTGGAACACGTCTACGCTGTTAACGACCGCGCCCTTAATTTTTA
>Ga0265327_10002012_pt1 | contig 22961 bp, 18 predicted proteins | sample 41621metaG_FD_202089 | JGI IMG/M metagenome (GOLD analysis project Ga0265327, IMG submission 202089) | Rhizosphere microbial communities from Carex aquatilis grown in University of Washington, Seatle, WA, United States - 4-16-21 metaG | ecosystem: Host-associated > Plants > Roots > Rhizosphere...
TTAACGGGTTCATAAAGCGCAAGGCTTGGTAATGGTTTAAGGTTTTTAAAAACAGCGGGTGGAACAGCCGGTCAGCAAGGGCCGATTCCAGGCTGCGGCAGGCGGGTCTACGGCAAGCGGGATCTGAGTTTTGCGGGCAAAAGGCGAGGAGGTCGTCATCGCACAGCTTGCCCGGCGGCACGACCCGGATGTCGCGCAGATACTGGCCGCTGTGCCTGGGGTCGGTCTCGGCAATGATGATTTGGATGCCGCCCGGATTGTCTTTGTCGACGAGGATGACATCGCGACCGGGTTTGCTGCGGGCGTCGATCTTTTTCGCGCCCAGGCGATAGTCCAGCCGACCTTCGCCGTGGTACAACACGATATATTCGCCGCCCGGGCGCGCCGCGCCGAGCGCCTCGCCGACCAGCAGCAACGTGGAAACCGTGCGGTAGCGCAGCGTGCTGTCGGAATCCGACGGCAAGGAACGCACCCAGCCGTCGGCGTCCAGATCCAGGCGCGCTTGCTCGGCGGTGTCCCACACACCCGGCGCTTGGGTGATCCAGCTTCGGGAAGTTTTGAACAGGTTGATGAAAGACTGCTCCGGGCTCCAGTCTTTCCAGTCGCTGAGATTGCTGCCCAAGGCTGGGCGGGCCGTGTCAAGCGGCGGCGCGGCGGCGGCCGACAGCGGCAGCCACACGGCGAGAAGCGCCGCGTTAAGGGTGGGCTTGTATGGCGTCATGGTCGGGCACCGGCTTGTGCTTGACGAGGAGCAGATGGTTGGCGCCGTCCAGGCTGCGATAACTGACCTCGTCCATCCACGACTTAATCACCGCCAGCCCCAGGCCGCTCTCCGGAAGATGCTCGGTGTCGTCCAGGTCAAATTCAAAAGCCGTCGATTGATTCTCCAGCACATGCGGGGCCATGGCGAGGCCGAAGTCCTCGATGTCAATGACGATGCGGTCAGGCTCCTGCTGGCAAGTGATCCGCACCGGGTACCCGCCCGCCCCGCCATAACTATGCCGGATGCAATTGGTGACCGCCTCGACGACGCAGACCTCGATTTGGTCGCAGTGCGGCTCGTCAAACACTTTCGCGGACAGCGCCTTGACGCACGAGCCGACGAGGTCAATGTTGCGGTAACAACTGTCGATGACTAGGGCAAGCCTGCACATGCTAAATTTCCGTTATTTCAAGGGCCAGCAACGAGATGTCGTCCTCAAATTGGCTGTCGCCTTTCCAGGCGCCCAGGCGATCCATGACGATTTTGCCGACGGAGCCCAAATCCTCATGCCTTGCTTCATCCAGCAAGGCCTGCAGGCGCTCGACGCCAAATTCCTCACCGTCTGCGCCCATGCATTCGGAAATCCCGTCGGAATGCAGAAACAGCCGGTCGCCTCGGGCAAACTGGAACAGGCTGGAGGCAAAGTCTGACTCGGGGAATATTCCCACCGGGAAGCCGTTTTGTCCAATTTGCACCGGCTTGCCGCCCTTGGACACATGGATGGGTTTTTGATGGCCGGCCAGGCAGAGATCGACGGTGAGGTCGCGCAAGTCGAGGATGCCATAAGCCATGGTGAAATAAATCGACAAATCCGCACCGCTCTGGAAGCGCCGGTTCAAATCGGCGACGATGTCGGCGGCGGTGCCGGACTGGTCTAATGCGCCGACCTCGCCCGGCGATTTATTAAAGCCTATGTCGTGGGTGTCCGGGGACAGGATGCGGGTCAGGCTGAAGGAGTGCAAGGCCGAGGCCACGCCATGGCCGGCCACGTCCAACTGGTAGAACACCAACTGGTGCTCGTCGCGGCGGAAATAGTTCAAGGTGTCGCCGCCAATGAAGTCGGCGGGCACAAACAGCCAATTGAAACGCACCCCGGCGATGAGCAAATCCTGCGGCGGCAGCAGGCCAATTTGCGCCTTGGCGGCCAGTTCGAGATCGCGCTTGATATAGGAATAGGCTTTGTCCAACTGCGCGTTGGTGTCTTGCAGCTTGAGATTCTTCGCCTCCAGCTCGGCGGTCAAGTGGATGATGCGCCCCGCCGAACGCACGCGGGCTTTCAGCACCTCCATGTCGCCGGTCTTCGCCAGATAATCGTCCGCGCCGATGTCCAAGCCCTGGATCAGCGAGCTGACATCATCCCGCGCGGTCAGCAGAATCGTGAAGACATACGGCAGCACAGTGGAAGACTTCACCCGGCGGCACAGCTCCAAGCCGGTCAAGACCGGCATTTCCCAATCGCTAATCAGGATCTGCACCGGTTCGGCCAGCAGCCGCGCCCACGCCTCTTCGCCATTGGCCGCAGTGACGACCTGGTAGCCGCAAGCCGACAAGGTTCTGGAATATAGCAGCCGAGTGATTGGGTCGTCCTCGGCCAGCAATATTTTGATGGAGGATCTGCCGACGACGCGCCGTTCCGTTTCGGACGTATGGTTGTTCAAAACTAAAATCCCCAGGCGCTGCGGTTAAACAAGGCGCGCAGCGCCTCCCACAGGCAATCGCAGTTTTTTTGGCGGCCGCACTGGCTGGCGTAAAACGCATCACTCATAAGCCGCTCCTCCTCCGGCGCGTCGGCGGCCAGGCGCAACTGCGTAGGCCCGAGCAGCCCGGCCGGGGCCTGGTCGGCCAGCCGCTCCCATTCTTCGACACGCTGGGCAGCTTGTTCAGTGCTGACTGCCTCCACGCCGACCACGCGCAAATCGCCGTTGAGCACTGCGAAAAGCCGGGGCAGGCCGCGCAACAGCGGACGCGCCGTCGCCCATTCCCATTGCGTGAACTCGGCGCGGCGGCGCTCGCCGAATTCGCCTATCTCAATGCGGTTGCCGCGCAAGCGCCTTGAACGCAGCAGGGCTGAAGGGTTTTCCCGCAACGCCGCCAGCGCGGCCAAGGGCCATAGCGGCAGCGACAAGAGCAGCAAGGCCAAACCGGCCACGCGGTGCAGCATGGGAGCCAAGCCCTGGCCCAAGGAAATTTTTTGCAGATCGGCGAGCAGGAAGGCGTCGGCCAGATGCAGATGCGCGCCGGTATCGACGCGAATCAGATCGTTGCCGCGCACGATGGCGTTGCGCAGGTCGACCAGCTCGCCGACATAAGAATGCGGCAGCACCAGCGTATCGGTCAGCCGGGCTTGCGCGTCGATGATGACATCGTCGCAGACCACGACATCCCCGCGCAATTCCGCGCTGGCATGGATGCGCGAGCCGGCGCCGACGAAAGCGACGCCGACTTTCAGGCTGCGCGGCGAAACTTGGCTGTTGCGCCCTTGCGTGAGCCCTAGCGCCGTTTGCCGTCCGGGTATCAGCAAGCCGGCCCAGCGCCCCGCCGCCGCGTCCAGGCTGGCTTGATGGTAGGCGGCCAAAGATTCCAGCAGAGACGCTTTGCCGTCCGCAAAATCGACGACCGACGCGGGCGCTAAAGCCAAACCGGCCAATAGCGCGGGCCAATGCACCGCCGCAAAATCGGCGGCCGCCGCCCGGCACAGGCAAATCCCGCCGGCCCGCCCGCCGAGCCGAGCCGACACCGCCGCGTCTTCACGCAGCGCCGCTTGCGCCAAAAATTCAGCCAGGCAAGGTGTCCTTAACATATCGCCGCGCAGAAACAGGGTATCCCCCGGCGCCTTGGAAAGCTGCGCCAGCACGGCGGCAGGCTCCTCCTCGCCGCGTGTGGCCCAGTAGTCGAACGCCATGCCCCAGCGCCGCCCGTCGCCTAAAAATGCGCGGATCTGCTCGGCGAACGGCCCGATCACCACCACCGCTTTTTTTAGACCGGCGGCGGCCAGCAAATCCAAGGCATGCTCCAACACCGGCTTGCCGGCCAGCGGCAACAGCGCCGGGCAAGTGCTGTCGCACAAAGGCGGCAACTCGCGGCCGAGCCGGTCGGCCAGAATAATCACGCGCATCAGTAAGCCCCCCGGCCCAACACCACGGCAGGCACCGTCAGCAACAACAGCTTGACGTCCAGCCAAAACGACTGCGACTCGATGTACTCCACATCCAGGCCGACCTGTTTGTCGAACGGAATGTCCGAGCGCCCGGACACCTGCCAGATGCAAGTGATGCCCGGTATCACCTCCAGCCGCCGCCGCTCGGCCAGCGAATACTGATCGACTTCCGACGGCAAAGCCGGGCGTGGCCCGACTAGGGACATGTCACCCTGGAACACATTCCATAGTTGTGGCAATTCGTCGATGGAGGCTTTGCGGATCACCCGGCCCACCCTCGTGATGCGCGGATCGTTTTTCATCTTGAACAATACGCCGCCGTCCATCTCGTTCATCGCCTGCAAAGCTTGTTTGCGGGCTTCGGCGTCGATGTACATCGAACGGAATTTCCACATCGGAAACAGCTTGCCCCAGCGCCCGACACGGATCTGCTGAAAAAACACCGGGCCTGGCGAATCGCGGCGGATGGCGACGGCCACGCCTAGAAACAACGGGCTTAATAACACCAGCAACACTGCGGAGGCGGCGATGTCCAGCAGGCGCTTGAACAAATAAGCCCCGCGCACCACCGCATACCAGGCGCCGCGCTTGAAATACAGGGACAGGCGGTGGCGGAAAGCCGTGCGGTCGATGCTCGAATAACGTTCCAGCAGTTTTTCCCGAAAGCCGCCGCTGCCTGAAGGATCTTGTTGGGGCGTGGTAGGGTTCATGGCATGCTCTTTTTTTGACGCAAGACGCGGTACAGAAACAAAGGATTGCCGACGAGGTAGCGGCGCCATAGCCGACCCGGCTCCTGCAACAGCCGGAACGCCCATTCCATGCCAAGCTCGCGCACCCAAGGCGGGGCGCGGCGCATGCGCCCGGAATAAAAATCGAACAGCCCGCCGACACCCAAGCCCACGCCCGCAGCAAGCCGGTCGCGGTGCTCGGCCAGCCAGATTTCCTGTCTCGGTGCGCCCAACGCGACGAGCAAGATGTCAGCGCCGGAGGCGTTGATCGCCGCCAGCACCGCGTCGGTTTCCGCCGGCTTGAAATAACCGTCGCGGCAACCGGTGATTTGCAAGCCGGGATAACGCTCGCGCATCGTCGCGGCGGCGGCCTCGGCGACGCCCGGCCGGGCGCCTAGCAGGAACAACGCCAGCCCGTCGCGCACGGCACGTTCGCACAAGCGCGGAAACATGTCCGTGCCATTGACGTTTTCCAGCAACGCGGCACCGAGCAAGCGGCCAGCCAGCTTGATGCCGATGCCGTCGGGCAGCACGCGGTCGGCGCGGGCCAGCACCTCGCGGTAGCGGCGGTCGCGGTAGGCGATGTTCAAACAGTCCGGATTGACGAACGCCACCGTGGCCCGGGTCTTCGCTTTGGCCTGGGCGGCGATCCAGTCCAAGGCTTCGTCCATGCGTATATTGTCAATGTCCACGCCGAGCAAACGCAGCACAGCCGGCGCAGGCAGCGCCTGGCGGCCGGCCAATGCGACGGCGACCAGCGAGCGCAAAACCAGCCCCAGATTGCCGCGCAGCGTTTGGCGCTGATAGAAATCGAGATCGTCGTCGGCCTCGTAAGCGAGACCCAGCTTGCGGCGCAAACCTTGCGGCGAACACAAGCCGGGGCGCAGCGCGAAATGTGGCGAGGCCGGCCCCCCGTCTGCCGGCTCGGCCAGCGGGTCGGGGCCGACAAACGCCATCTCGCCTTTGAAAATATTGAACAAGACCGCCAGTTCCGCGCCGGCTGCCGGCCCGGCGAAGCGCAAACGCCGGAAGGGCAAGCCGTGCCGGCCGATGCGGCGCTCCGCGTCAAACACCGCACCGGCGCTTGCCCGCGCCCACAACGCCCGAGCGGCCAGCAGCGGCGACAACAAAACCAGCAAGGCGGCGGACAGCGCCCCGTCAAAACAGCGGAGCCGGGCGGAATTCGCGGCGGTGCTCATAAGACCAGCGCGCGATCACGGCGCGGGATGATGCGGGCCGGCACGCCGACGGCCAGGCTGTTGGCGGGCACGTCGGTGATGACCACCGCATTCGCGCCGATGACCACATCGTCGCCAATGCGCACCGCGCCCAAAATTTTCGCCCCGGCACCGATGTCCACACGGCTGCCAATGACCGGCGCGCCGCGCTCCCCGGTGCGCTTCAAACCGATAGTCACGCCGTTGCGGATCACCACGTCGTCGCCCAGCACGGCGTCGCCGCTGACGACGATGCCGCCAAAATGCTCAATCAGCAAACGGCGGCCGACCGTGGTCTCGCAAGGCAGGTCGATGCCGGTCAGAATCTGCGACAACAGCTTCAGCAGCTTGTACAGGAACGAAAACGGCAGGCGCAGCCAAGCGGGGCGGACGCCGTAGCGCCAACGGCCAAAACGGTAAACCGCCATCGCCCATAGCCCCTGCCGGGCTAGGTCGTGTTCGTAGGTATGCCAATCTTCACGCAGGTTTGTCCACATCGTCTGTCACCAAGGTTGTGGCGGGGACACGGCCCCGCCTTGGGTGTCGCGCCAAGCCTGATCCCACAGCCTGATGATCGCCTGCGACTCAGCCGCCTTGCCCGCGTCGCGCCGGCGGTTGCGCCAGGCGCGCAGCCGGTGCCAGCCTTGCTCCAGGGCTTTCACCAGCCAGGCGGCCAGCCGGCCGTGCCATTTACGGTAATACAGCGCCTGGCTGCGCATGCGCCACAGCGTCAACTGCGCGCCTTTTGAGCTGAAGCTCATGCCTTCCAGCGTTTTCGACGACTCGCCGCCAATGTGCGAGATGCGCAGATCCGGCCAGTAGCAAATCGCGTAGCCTTCGGCTTTGATGCGGCGGCACAAGTCCACCTCTTCGTAATACAAAAAAAAGCGCGGATCGAAAAAGCTGATCTGCTCGATCAAGTCACGGCGGATAATGGCAAACGCGCCAGGCACCCAATCAACCTCCGCCGCCACGTCCGGGTCCGCCCAAGTGCGGTCGAAGCGGCCAAACAAGCGCGATTGAGGGAAGCGAGCCGCCAACCCGGACAAGTTCAGGAATTCATCCAACAGCGCGGGGAAGCGCCGCGCCGACGGTTGCCAGCCGCCGTCCGGGGCCAGCAAGCGCCCGCCGCCCATGCCGACGTCCGGCGCGGCCTCCATATGCGCCAGCGCCTGGGCCAAGGCGTCGGGCGGCAGCAGCGCGTCGGAGTTCAGCAGCACCAGATAACGGCCTAAGGCTTCCGGCAGCGCACGGTTGTTGCCATTGCCAAACCCCAGATTGACGGCGCTGCGGATCAGCCTGACCTCGGGGAATTCGCGCGACACCATGTCCGCCGAGCCGTCGCGGGAGGCGTTATCGACCACCACGACCTCCAGGCGCACGCCGCCAGTCTGAGCCCGCAAAGCTTGCAGGCATTCGCGCAAGCGGGCCTGGGTGTTGAACGACACGATCAAAACAGAAATATCAGGCTTGGTCATCGGCGTCTTTCCGGTCAGTGCGTACCCAGGCGGCATTGGCGCCGGCCGATTGCAGCAAGCGCTTGCTTAAAGCCAGTTTCCAGACGATGTAAAACGGCGCGGCCAACAAGGCCAGCCCGTCGCGCCAGCCGGCTTTGCCGACATACAGCGCCGCCGCCACATGCGCCCCGACCACGGCCAACCCGGCCAAGGCGACGCAGCGGCCCGCCGACACCGGCACCGCCAGCAGGCCGAGCAGCAGAAACACATGGAAGGCCAGCGGCAGCAAGAGCAGCTCCAGCAAGGGCTCCAGCAGCCGGACATTGCCTTTTGCGACAGCCAGGGCAAGGCCTGGGGTTTGTTCGCGGATCATTCTAAAACGGCCGCCTTCCCAGCGCGCTCTTTGGCCGGCGGCGGCGCGGCCTTGCGCGGGCACCGCCGACCACACCGTGGTGTCCTCGCAAAAACGCACCCGCCGCCCGGCGCGAACCAGGCGCAGATGGTATTCCAGGTCTTCGGCGATGGAGCCGGCGTCGAACGGGATCTTCTCCAAGGTGTCGCGTGTCAAGCCAAAGCCATTGCCGAGAATGCCCACCGACAGACCCCAGTATTCGCGCCCGCGCAACCTAAGGATATTGAACGCCAGCCAGGCGACATGCATCAAACGGGCGCGGATCGATTCGCCAGGATTACCGGCCAGATAGCGGCATTGCAAGGCTTCCGCGCCTTGGCCGAATAAATCGGCGGTCGCCGCGATGAAATTGGCCTGCACTGCCGTGTCCGCATCGACGATCAAAAACGCATCGTAGCCTTCCGGCAGCAATAGGGAAAACGCATGGTCTAACGCATAACCCTTGCCGCGCCGTTCTGCGTCTTGCCGTTCCAACACTCGCGCCCCTGCCGACCGCGCCCGCTCGGCGGTGGCGTCGCTGCAATTGTCGGCGATGACGACGATGGCAACCTCATGGACGCCCGCCGGGCACGCTTTGAGCGACGCGACGCAAGCGGCGACGCCGTTTTCTTCGTTATAGGCAGGCACCAGCACACACAGGCGCAAAGCTGAGGCCTCGGCAGCGGAATGGCCTGGGCGGCGCGGGACTAGGCCGCTGAGGGTCAGAAACGCCAATTCCAGCGTGCCGGGCAAGGTCGCCAAGGTGAGCAAAATTCCCAACAGAGTCCAAAAAGTTTGCATCGGCCAGTCCAATCAATTGAGGGATAGGTATTACGGATATACAAGAAACGCTTGTCTTATAAGCATAGCACCCGCCGACATAAACAATATTCTGCCAAGCTGTCCGCTAAAAACCTGGGGCTGCAAGCAATGACCGGAGCAATATCCTAGCCAGGGTTTGCGCATGGCCCGGCCACCAAGCGCCGGGCGAAAACCTCGGCCAAACGGGCCACGCTTTCGGCCAAAGCATAATCGGCCAACACTTTTTCGCGTCCGGCCAGGCCCAAGCGCCTAGCCTCGTCCGGATGGTCGATCAGCCAGGCGATGGCCCGCGCCAAGCCGTCAATATCGGCAGGCGCGACCAGGCAGCCGTTGACGCGGTTTTCTATCAACTCGGGGACGCCGGTGATATGCGTGGTCACGCATGGCACTGCCATCGCCATGGCTTCCATCAACACCACCGGCAAGCCTTCGGCGAAACTGGGCAGCACAAAGGCGTCGGCCTGCGCGTAAAAATCCAAAATATGGTCTTGATTGACGGCGCCGGCGAACACCACATAATCGGCCAGGCCCAGGCGCTGGGTTTGGGCTTCCAGCGAGGCGCGATCCGGGCCATGGCCGACGAAGCTCAAGCGCACCGGGCGGCCTTCATCGATGAGTATTTTCAAAGCTTCCAGCAGAATGTGCTGGCCCTTGGCCGGCGTCAGCCGACCCGCGCACAGCAGTGCGAAGGTTTCAACGGCTGGCCGCGCTGGCTGCGGCGCGAAGCGGCTGGGATCGACGCCTAGCCGGCAGACCTCATATTTACCCCAGCATTCCACCGGCGATAACTTCATAATTTGGCTGCGGGCATAGTGGCTGATGCAAATGACGAAATCCGCGCCTTGCAGCTTCTCGGCCAGCCGGTAGCCCGGCGCGTCGTAAAACTCGTCCGGCCCATGTACGGTGAAGGAATAGCCGATGGAAAAAATCGTTTTCGCCAGCAAACCCACCGTCGCGGCCGGCGTGGCGAAATGGACGTGCAGATGCGCAAGCCCCTCGCGCCGCATCCAACGGCCCAGCATCGCCGCTTCGACAAAATAAGCCAGATGCAAGCCCAGTTTGCGCAGATCCAAGCCGCCTAGCTTGAGTGCGTGGCGGAACCCCCGCCACAGCCCCTTAGGGTTGTCCAGCAAGGTCGCCGCCAAAGCCGACAACGCGCCGACAACGCCTTGGGCTTTGACGTACCAAGTGGCGGCTGCCTCTTCGCGCTCGGCCTCGGTCAATTGCCCAACCGGGCGGTCGGGCGAGTTGATCGAGGCGGGTTTGATCGTGAAGCCCAGCCGGCGCAATTCGGCGATTTCGCGCAGGATGAACGTGTGCGAGACCGCCGGGTATTGGCTGATTAAATAGCCGATGGGGGGAGGAATATTCATGGTTTTTCCAAACATTGGCGATATAAGGCAATAGCGGCGTCGATTTTCACATCCCAAGCATAGCGCTGCTCGACGCGCCGCCGCCCCGCCAAACCGCGCTTTCTCCACGCTTCAGGCTCGGCGGCGACCTCGGCGAGGGTTTGCGCCAGCGCCGCGACGACGGCTTCCCAGCCTGAGGAGGGCAGCAAGCGGCCCACCTCATCATCAACGATTTCGGCAGGCCCGCCGTAAGCCAAGGCGATGACCGGCTTGGCCGCGGCCATCGCCTCCAATAACACCGCCCCGCCGGATTCGCGCACCGAAGGCAAGCAGAACACATGCGCGGCGGCCAGGCGCCCGGCCACCTCGGCCAAGGGCAAGCCGCCCGTGAACGCCACGCGGTCTTGCAAACCCAAGGCCTCGGCCTGCGCCCGCAAAGCCAACTCTTCCGGCCCCGCCCCAACCACCGTCAAACGGAAAGGCAGCAATAGCCGGGCTACCGCCTCCAACAACATCGCCACGCCTTTGAACGGCAGCAGCCGCCCGACAAACAGGATTTGCAAAGGCATGTCAGGCGCGGGCCAGGGCTCGGCGGTAAACAAATCCAAATCCACGCCATTTTCCAGCATGGACACGCATTTGGACTGGAAGCGCGGGGCTATCGCGGCGCGGGTCGCGGCGGTCGCGGTCAAAATCAAGCGGGCCTTGCGGCTGGAACCCAGCGCCCAATCCAACAAACCGCCCAGCTTGCGCAGCGGATATAGCCAGCCGGATTCGGCACGCATGATTTCCGGGTATTCCACCGGCGAGGCCAGCCCGCCATTCCAAGGGCCGAGCAGCAAAGGCAAGCCTAATCTGTGCAAGCGCGTCGCGGCCAAGGGCGAAACCGGCGTCGCCTGGTGGACAATATCCCAATCTCCGAGGCGCGGGCGCAGCATGCGCACGGCCATCCAGTCGTACAAGTAAAAATCCAGCGAGGAAATCAAAAACACCGGGTGCTCGCTGCGTGGAAACAGCCTGGAGGCGAAGCGGTACAAAGGCCCGGCAAACCATTCGGTGTCGATGTAGACGACTTCGGAGCCGGGCAAGGGCGCGCCGGCTTTTTCCAAAGCCTGCCGGTTGCGGACATGCGTGACGAGGGTGACGGGAAGCTTCGCGGCCAGGCGCACATACCATTCCCAACCGATTTGCGAAACCGAACCGAGTCCGGGGCCGCATTGGTAAGCCGATAGCAACACACGCGGGGCGTTCATGGCGTCTCCGCCAAGCCCAGTTTGCGCAACAGCGGCCGCACATCATCGAGGAAGCGGCGCTGGCGGAAATACTCGCGCAGCCGGTCGAAAGCGTTTCTGGCAATGGCCTCGCATTCCGCAGGATGGCCCAGGTAATGTTCGACTTTTTCATCGAAGTCGCTTAAATCCCAAGCCAGCGGCACATAGGTTTCATAAGGGACAAACACCTCCGGATAGCAATCCAGGTGCGACATATCCGGCTTCAACAACAAGCTGCCCGTGAACATCGCCTCGAAATCGCGCCAGCACACCTCGCCATAGCCGAACGGGCTAAAACACAGCTTGGCGTTGAACATTTCCTTGAAATACTGGTCGCGGGAAACCCGGCCCCGGCACACCACATTCAGCCGGTTTTCCAAGCCCGTGACCTTGTCCAAGGCTTCTTGGCGCATCAAGGCATACCATTGCGTGCCTTTCACCGCGATGCGGGCATGCAAGTCGATGGAGCGGTTTTCCCGTGCCGGGAAAGCGCCCAAGAAATACGGCAGCATATGCGCGGAAAAGGCAAAATGCGGGCTGAGTATCAATTTGTCGTGAAAATCGTCCGGCACGGCATAATGGGTTTCCGGCAGATCCAGCCCGAAGCGGCGGGCGTAATAATCGGTGAGATTGGTGTCGCCCAAGGTGGGCCGGGCATATTGGCTGAAATCACGCAAGGCTTGCTTTTTCACATAAGCGGCGACCTGGCCGTCGAGAATCTCGGCATAGCGCAGGTCGGTCGGCGCGAACCAGTCGAAATAAGCGATTGCGGCACCGGGCCAGGTTTGTTTAATCCGGCCCAACAATTCAGTCAACGCTTCAGGACTCAGGTCAAACCAAGTTTGCAGACAAACCGCATCGACTGGCCCCGAATAAGGATGGCGGTTTTCTTGGAAACGGCGCAACGGCAATTCGCGCAGTTCGATTGGCCCGGCAAAGTCGCCGCGATGGGAAAAGAACGGAAACAACTGCGTGTGGCAAATCGCGTCATTTTCGCTGATAAACAGCCAACGCTTGCGGCCGGCGGCGGCTGGGCCAAAAGGCCACAACGCGCCGAGCCGGTCCACCAGGGCGCGGTGCCCATGCCAACGCCAAATTGCCGTGTTCATATGGGTTTCTCCGCCAATTGTTGGGTGGTTTGCACATCGCCTGCGACCAGCAAAAAGTCGGTGCGCAAAATTTCCTCGCCCGCCTCCACCGACCGGTTCAGCCGGCGCACCGGGCTGTACAGCCAATCGTAGTGCAAGCTGCCATCGGGCAAATTGCGGCCTAGCGGGCTGCGCAGCAGAAAGCCTGGCGGGTCGGGGTTGAGGTTGATGATGCCGAACACGCCGTCGATGTTCACCCAGCACCCGCTAATCGCATATTGCGGCCCGTCCGCCCCGATTTCGCGGCGCAAGCGGCGGATGACGCGCTGGGCCAGCGTGCGGCCTGGCAGCCAGAAAGGCCGGTTGGACGGGTCGAACACCAGATCCAGCCGGCCTTGCGCGGAGTTCAGCGTGCGCTTAAAACCATTAAAGCGGTCGTTGGGCGTGGCCAGGCACAAGCCTTCGGCGCGGCGCACGAAAAATTTGGCCTGCGCGACGAAGCGCGAGCGGATACGGGCGGTCTGCGCTTGCGCGTCCACCGCGTAGTCCAGCTCATGGGTGTAAAGAATGCGCCCGCCGTGGCCGCGATAGACCACCGTGCCTTGAATCCTGAATCCATTGGCTTCGGCTTTCATGCCGCGTATCCACACGGCGGACGGATCTTCGCGCCACAGCAGCAGCCGGCCGCACAGATTGTGCGCCTGCCACTCCGCCAGGCTTTCATCGGCCAGCGGCACGAACAAAGCCAAAGGCTGCGGCGTGGTCAATGTCCGCCAGGAAAACGAGGCGAACAAAGCCGGGCTGCGCAGATAGGCGATGCCGCATTCGGGGCTGACATGGCAGGCGCTTAAATGCGCCGCCAAGACCTCGGGCGAACTGGCGGCGACCTTGGGCGCGAGCAGCCGGCGCAAGCCATAGGCCAGCGCCACATTGGCGTAGCAGTCGGTTTCGTATTTGGCGGTTTGGCCCTGGTAATGCGGCTGGGTGAAGCGTTTGCCGAAGAACGAACCGTCGCTGTTGTCCGCCTGCTCCTCGGCCAGCGTGTCCAAGCGGGCTTGCTCGATGGCGGCCGCGTCGCCGTCGCCCAACAAGCTTTGCAGCCAGACCAAGGCGGGGACGATGAAATACGCCCCGTAGGTATAACGCGCCCAGTCTTGCCCGCCGGCATAGGCGAAACGCCGGCCCAAGAAAGTCGGCTTGACCCGCGCCCACACCTCGCCGACATGGTGGGACAAGGCTTGCGGCGGCTCCAGCCCGCCGCTGCGCAGCGCGTAAACCGCCCAAGCCAGCGAATGCAGCGGGCTTGCGACATAGCAAAAATGATAGGCCCCGTGGTTTTCCAGCGTGAAGTCGCTATGCAGATTGACCGTGTACACCCACTCGCGCAACGGCCTGCCGTCCACCCGCGCCTCGGATTGCAAGTCTGCCGCGACGGAAAAAGTGTTGCAGGCGAATTCGCACAGCTTCAGCCACCAAACCGGCCGATGCGGGTGGCCGGGGAACAAGGCGCAGGCAGTGGCCAGGATTTCCGCGTCCCAGGCGTTTTCCTCAGCCTTGGTGTCCTCGGCCAAGCCGCTAGGGACGATGCGCGGCAGTTGCAAATCCGCCTCGTAGACCACGACCCGCTCCACGGCCTGGCGGCCGGCCTCGTCCAACTGCGCCCAGACCAGCTTGGCGCCCAAAGCCATGCGCGTCGCCCACCAGGCCGACTGCCAGACCCCGCCCCAAGGCTGGCCGTCGGCGCAACGGCCGCCGCCGCTGACATGGCCATGCGTCATATAAGCCAGCCCGGCCCGGGCTTTGCGCAGCAAATCCTCGCGGCAACCTTGCGCCGGGCGGTAATCGGGGTCGGTCGCCAGCAAAGCCGCCGTAAACACCACATTGCCCATGGCCCGCGCGCCGGCTTCGAGGTGCGAAGGATCGCCGAAATACCCGCGCCCGCCGTCCAAATCGTGCCAAGCCTGGTCGAGATAGACCGGAAAATGCGCCAGGATGTCTAAATACGCGGCGGTTTGTGGCGCTTGCTCGGCCATGCGGGGTGGCTCCTGCTAATATTCGGTTTGATCGTAAGAGTGACAACGGCGAAGGCGCGGCTTTTTTGTGCCACACTGTTGAGTACTAAACAGTCTAGTTCATTGCAGGAAATTTAGCCCCATGAGCAGCCCCGCGACCTCCAGCCAAGCCAGCGCCGGACGGGTATCAAAAAACGCCGCCGCGCAAATGGCCGGGCGCATTCTCTATCTCGCCACCCGCGTCGGGCTGCCGCCGTTTATCCTCCACCACATTTCCTTGGAGGAATACGGCATCTGGGCCACCTGTTTTTTGATTATCGGCTATGTCGGCATGGGCGCGTTCGGCGTCGCCAATGTGTATATCCGCTATGTCGCCGAATACAACGCCACCGGCCGGCAACAGGACATCGGCCCTTTGCTGGGCGCGGGCCTGAGCCTGACCTTGGTGTTTAGCGCGGCGACGATGAGCGGGCTGTGGCTGGGCCTGCCCTGGCTGTTCGCCGCCTTTAAAATCCCCGCCGGCTTGCAGCCGACCGCCACGCTGCTGATCTTGGGCACGGTGGCGACGATGTTGCTGGACATGAGCTTCGGCGCGTTCGCCTATGTGTTGCAGGGCTTGCAGCGCATCACCGAACAAACCCTGGTGTGGATCGCCAGCTATCTGCTGGAAACGTTGCTGATCGTGCTGTTTTTACTGCTTGGCTGGGGCGTGGCCGGCCTGCTGTGGGCGTTCGCGGCACGTTATGTGCTAGCAACTTTGGTATATGTGGTGTTGTGCTTCAAGGCCATTCCCGGCCTGCGCATACGCCTGCGCGGCGTGCGGCGGGAGACGTTCCAGTTGTTTTTCCGCTACGGCGGCATCATGCAAGTCAGCGGGCTGTTGAGCATTTTCCTGTATTCCTGCGAGCGGATGGTGGCCGGCACACTGACCGGCGTCGCCTCGATGGTGCTATTGGACATCGGCCAGAAGTTTCCGATGATGAGCAGCCAGGTGTTTTCCTCGGCAAACAATAGTTTTTTGAGCGCGCTGACGCATTTGCACAGCCTCGGCCAACGCGAGGAAATCGTCCGGCTTTATCTGCGCGGCTCGCGCTATTTGAGCCTGCTGAACGGCTGCGCGATGGGCTTCATGGCCCCGTTCGCCGCCCCCATCCTCGACGGCTGGGTGGGCGCGAACCCGCTCTACGCCGATTCGGCGACGATTCTGGTTTGCGCCGCCGTGGGCTATCAATGCCATGCGCAGACCGGGCCGGCCGCCACCTATTTCCAAAGCGCGGGCAAGCCGGCCATCGTCTTGTGGGGCTTTGTCGTGCCGCAGCTACTCTTGCTAGGCGCGAGCTTGTCGGCCTGCTTCAGCCTGTTCGGCCCCACGCTGATGGCCGTGGTATTCGCGGCGGCGGCGGCCAGGCTACTCAGTAGCGGCTTGTTTTTGCTCTACACTAACAGCCAACTGGGCGTGGGACAGTGGGGCTATGGCTGGCAGGTGCTGCTACCGGGCATGGCGCCTTACGCCGTGGGCTATGGGCTGGCCGCCGTCGGCCACAGCGTGCTGCGGCAGTTGGGCAGCGAACGGCTGGTCATCATCCCGGCCTTGGCCGGCTTTGGCGCAATCTACGGGATGCTGCTGCTTGCGCTGCTGTATGCGCTGCTTGGCCAGCCCGAAGAAAAGCAAACCCTGCGGCGGCTGTGCGGGCGGCTCAAACCGCGCCGCTTAGATCCTTAAACGCCATTCATTTAACTGCCAGGAACCCCGATGAAAACCAGGCTGAAAACGCTGCTAAAACGCTGCCTGCTGCCGTTCAACCTGGCGCTGCCGGCCTCGATCAACGGGCAGCGCTTCAACATTCCAGTGTTGCGCGGCATCGGTGCCAGCAATCTGCGCATCACCGAGCTGTGGATGGTCGACGCCATCGGCCGACTGCTGGCGCTGGCACCCGACACGGCATTTTTGGACATAGGCGTCAATCTCGGCCAGAGCCTGCTCAAGCTGAAAAGCCTAGACCGCGACATCGCTTATCTGGGTTTCGAGCCGAATCCTTTCTGCGTGCATTATGTGCAAGAACTAATCCGCGCCAACGGCCTGCCGAATTGCGAATTGATCCCGGCGGGCTTGGCCGACCGCTCGGGGCTGGTCGCCTTCATCGCCGACAGCGAGGCCGACACCGCAGGCTCCATCATCGGCGATTTACGCCCCGGCAAGGTGGCCGTGCGCAGGCAGCACATCCCGGTGTTTGTTTTTGACGACATTGCCGAGGGGCTGATTCCGCCGCGTCTGGCCGTCGTCAAGATTGACGTGGAAGGCGCCGAGCTGGAGGTGATTCGCGGAATGCGGCGTTTTCTGGCCGAACGCAGGCCCTGGGTGACGTGCGAGGTGCTGCATGCGCATTCGCAGGCGCAACTGCCGATGCTGCGCGAGCGCAACGGGCAGTTGTTCGCCTTGCTGGCCGAGCTGGGCTATGTCCCTTTCCGGATGTTGAAAGACGCGGCGCAAACCCGCCTGGCCGGACTCGAACCCATCGCGGCCTTCGGCGAAGGTCTGTGGAACCCACAAACCAGCCCCGCGCTATGCGATTACCTATTGGTGCCCAGCGAAGCGGTCGCCGCCACGGTGCACGCTTTTAAGGTCTAGCCTGCCGCCATAACCTGAACAGGATTTCTTCACCGCCATGCCAGATAACCCTAAAACCACGCTTTTAATTGTCGATGACGCCGTCGAGAACCTCGCTGTCCTCAACACCTTGCTGCGCCCTTATTATCAAGTGCGCGCCGCCACGTCGGGCGAAAAAGCGCTGCGCATCGCCGCCACCGAACCGCGCCCGGATCTGATCCTGCTCGATGTGATGATGCCGGGCATGGACGGCTACGAGGTGTTCGAACGCCTGCGCGCCGACCCGGACACACGCGGCATCCCGGTCATTTTCCTGACCGCGATGGACAGCACCGAGGCCGAGATACGCGGCCTCGCCGTGGGCGCGGTGGACTACATCACCAAACCCATCGTGCCGCCCATCGTGCTGGCCCGCATCCAAACCCAGCTCGAATTGAAGCAGGCGCGCGACCGCCTGGCCGACCAGAACGCCTGGCTGGAGTCGGAAATCCTGCTGCGCATGGCGGAAAACGAAATCACCCAGGAAGTCAGTATCCGCGCCCTCGCCCACCTGGCCGAGACGCGCGACCCGGAAACCGGCAACCACATCCTGCGCACCCAAGGCTATGTCTACCAGCTCGCCTTGCACCTGCGCTTCCATCCGCGTTTCGCCAATGTGTTGAACCACCGTTACATCCAGCTTTTAGCCCGCTCCGCGCCGCTGCACGACATCGGCAAAGTCGGCATCCCCGACGCCATTTTGCAAAAGCCCGGGCCGCTGACCGCGGAAGAATGGACGATCATGCGCACCCATTCCAAGCTCGGCAGCGAAGCCATTGAAATGGCCGAGCGGGAAGCCCCGCAGCCGGTCGAATTTCTCGCGCTGGCCAAGGAAATCGCCCATTGGCACCATGAAAAATGGAACGGGACGGGCTACCCGGACAAGCTCGCCGGCGACGCCATCCCGGTGTCGGCGCGTATCATGGCGGTGGCGGATGTGTTCGACGCGCTGATTTCGCGCCGCGTCTACAAGAAAGCCATGCCCATCGACGAGGTTCAAGGCATTATCGCGGCGGGACGGGGCCAGCATTTCGATCCGGACATGGCCGATGTCTTCCTCGCCCACTTCGATGTGTTCTGCGGCATCGCCGACCGCCATAGCGATCCCGCCCCCGGCCAGCCTTGAACACCTTGAGCAAATTAAACAGCCAAGGCGGGATTCTAGCCGCCGTGCTGGGCTATGCCCTGTTCGCCACCGCGTGGATACTGCTGTCCGACGAATGGGTGCGACTGATGCTAGGCGACGATCCAGAGCGGATCATCCTGGCCAGCATGCTGAAAGGCTGCTTGTATGTGGCGGTGACGTCCTGGCTGCTCTACCGGCTGCTGCGGCGCAGCCGGTACCTGGCCTTGCGCCAGAACGAGGTCTTCAAGCAAGCCATCTTGGACTCGGTCAACGCCCATATCGCCGTGCTAGACCGGCAAGGCCTCATCCTCGCCGTCAACCGGCCCTGGCTATTGTTCGCCGAACAGAACGGGCTGCGCCCCGACGAGGCGTGTCGTTTCGCCGGGCCGGGCGTGGACTATCTGGCCGTCTGCGGCAACAGCACCAAGGCCGGCGCGGAAGAAGCCCAGACGGTGCGCGACGGCATCACCGACGTGCTGGAAGGCCGGCGGCAGCGCTTTGTGCTGGAATATCCCTGCCACTCGCCGACCGAAACGCGCTGGTTCATGATGACCGCGACCCCGCTGGGCCAAGACTGCCAAGGCGTGGTCATCGCCCACACCGACATCACCACGCGCAAGCAGGCGGAGCAGGCGATGTCCGACAGCGAGCGGCGGTTTCGGCAGCTTTTCACGCTGGCCCCGCTGCCGCTGGCGATTGTCACGCAGGATGGCAGGATAGTCGCGTTCAACGAGCGCTTCATCGACACCTTCGGCTACACGCTGGCCGATGTGCCGACGCTGGCCGAGTGGTGGCCTGCGGCCTATCCCGACCCCGACTACCGGGGCTCGGTCATGGAAGCCTGGAACGCCGCCGTGCAAAACGCGGTGGAGCGCGATACCGACATTCTGCCGCTGGAATTCCAAATTACTTGCCGGGACGGCGAGCCGCGCCAGGTGGTGATTGCCGGCATCATCATCGGCCGCGAAGTCCTGATCACGTTCACCGACATCACCGAGCGCAAGCAGGCCGAGCAAAAGCTCAAAGCCAGCGAGGAACGCCTGCGCTTCGCCATGGACGCCACCTTCGAGGGCGTGTGGGACTGGGATATGCGCAAGGACCTGGCTTACCTGGCACCGCGTTACTATGAAATCACCGGCTACCGGCCCGGCAACATCACCCCGAATTTCGAGTTCTTTAAGCGCACGGTGCATCCGGACGACCTGCCTAATGTGCTGGACACCGTGACCCGGCACTTGCAGGGCAAGACGCCGGCCAGCGAGTTCGACTACCGCCTGCTCACCGCGACCGGGCAGATCAAGTGGGTCAGCGGACGCGGCCAGGTGGTCGAGCGCGACGACCAGGGTGCGCCGCTGCGGATGGTCGGCACCATCACCGACATCAGCGCGCGCAAAGCCACCGAACAGACCCTGCGCCGGCAAAGCGAGGAGCTGGCGCAGCGCAATGAGGAATTGGAACGCTTCAACCGCGCCATGGTCGGCCGCGAACTGGACATGATCGCGCTGAAGCAACAGGTCAACGCGCTGTCCCGCCAACTGGGGCAGGCGCCGCCCTACCCCTTAAGCTTCCTCGACGCCGCGGACGGCGCGGAACCATGAACGGCGGCCTCGTCCTGGCCGTGTCGCTGCCGTTTCTGGCGCTGGCGCTGCAATGGCTGTTGTGGCCTTGGATCACCCCTTTCGTCTGGTTTTTATTCTATCCTGCCGTGTTTTTCAGCGCCCGGCTGGGCGGTTTGTGGGGCGGGCTGGCCAGCACGCTGTTAAGCATCGGCCTGGTGTGGTTCTTTTTCATCCCGCCCGCCCTGAGCTGGACGATTGGCGACCCGAACAAGCTGTATTCAATCGCCATGTTCCTGCTCATGGGCTATCTGTTCAGCGACACCCACGAGCGGCTGCGCCGGGCGCAGCGCAGCACCCAGGCCGAATTGCAGCGCTACGAGCAAATCGTCGACACCTCGGGCGACATGCTGGCGTTCGTGGATCAAGCGCGGCGCTATGTCACGGTCAACCCGGCCTATGCCCAGTTGTTCGGCACCACGCAGGCTCAACTGCCCGGCCGGCTGGTCTCCGACCTCATCGACGCGGCAAGCTACGCCCGCATTGCGCCCCGCCTCGGCCGCGCACTGGCCGGCGAGGTTCAACGCTTTATCATCGAGCCGAGCTTTGCCGACGGCCAGCGCCGCGTGCTGGACGCCGAATATCGGCCTTATTGGGAAGACGGGCAAGTGCAAGGCGTGGTGGTCAGCTTGCGCGATATCACCCTGTTGAAAATCAAAGAAGAAGCGCTCAAGGCCAGCGAGGCGCGGTTTGCCAAAATCTTCCAACACAGCCCCCTCGCCATCGGCATCAGCGAATATCCCAACGGGCCGTTCATCGACGTCAACGAGGCTTTGCTGCGGCTGTTCGGCTACCGCCGCGCTGAGATCATCGGCCACAGCGCGACCAGCCTCGGCTTGTGGCCGCAGCCCGAGGCACGCGCCGCCATGATCGACCGCCTGGGCAAGCAGGGCCAGATAAAAAACCTGGAGGCCCAGTTCCGCAACAAGGCTGGCAAGATCGGCGACCTGCTGATTTCGGCGGACATCATCGAACTCGGCGGCCAGACCTGCCTGCTCGGCATGCTGCTGGACATCACCGAGAAAAAACGGGCGGAGGCGGCGTCGCAGGCGAACCGGGTGAGATTGGAGGCGGCTTTGGCCAGCATGACCGACGCCGTGTTCATTTCCGACCTGGAAGGCCGCTTCATCGACTTTAACGACGCCTTCGCGACTTTCCACAAATTCAGCGACAAAAGCGCGTGCGCAAAGACCTTCGCCGAGTATCCGGAGATTATGGAGGTGTCCCTGGCCGACGGCACGCCGGCGCCGCTGGCCCAATGGGCGGTTCCACGGGCGTTGCGCGGGGAGGTCGTCACCAGCGCCGAGTACCGCCTGCGCCGCAAAGACACCGGCGCCACCTGGATCGGCAGCTACAGCTTCGCGCCCATCCGCAACCCGGACGGCGCCATCGTCGGCTCGGTGGTCACCGCCCGCGACATCACCGAGCGCAAGGCCGTGGAGGACGCGCTACGCAACAGCGAGGCGACCTACCGCTCGCTATTCGACAATATGCTGAACGGTTTCGCCTATTGCCGCATGTTATTCGACGGCGAAGCCGCCGAAGATTTCGTCTACCTCAATGTGAACGCGGCGTTCGAGACCTTGACCGGGCTGCGCGAGGTCACCGGCCGCAAGGTCAGCGAGGTCATTCCCGGCATCCGCGACAGCGACCAGGCCCTGTTGGACATTTATGGCCGGGTGTCCATCAGCGGCCAGCCCGAACGCTTCGAGCGCTATGTCCACGCCTTGCGCATGTGGTTCTGGATTTCGGTGTATAGCCCGGAGCGCGGATACTTTGTCGCCGTGTTCGATGTCATCACCGAACGCAAGCAAGCCGAGGCGGCAATCGCCTGGCTCAACGCCGACTTGGAGCGGCGCATCGCCGAGCGCACCGCCGAACTGAGCGCCGCCAACCGCGAACTCGACGCCTTCGCCTACGCCGTCTCCCACGATCTGCGCACGCCGCTGCGGGCGATGAGCGGCTTCAGCCAGGCGCTGGCCGAGGATTATGGCGGACAGTTGCAGGGCGAGGCCAAGCTTTACCTGGATCAGATCGGCCTCGCCAGCCGCAAGATGGGCGATTTGATCGACGGCTTGCTGGCGCTATCGCGCAGCACCCGCGGCGCCTTGCAATATGGCACCGTGGATCTTTCCGCGTTGGCGCAACAGCTTTTGGCCGAACTGGCGCAGGCCGAGCCCGGCCGGACGGTGGCGGTGGAGGTCGCCGCCGGCCTTGGCGCGCGCGGCGACGCCCGCATGATCGAGGCGCTGATGCGCAACCTGCTCGGCAACGCCTGGAAATACAGCGCCCACGCGGCGGCGGCTTGCATCCGCGTGTATGCCACAGAGCGCGGCGGCGAACGCTGTTTTTGCGTCGCCGACAACGGCGCAGGCTTCGACATGGCCCATGCCAACCGGCTATTCCAGCCCTTCCAGCGCCTGCACCGCCAAGACGAATTCCCCGGCATCGGCATCGGCCTGGCCACCGTGCAGCGCATCGTGCAGCGCCATGGCGGGCGCATCGAGGCACGCGCCGCGCCGGGCCAGGGCGCGGAATTTTGCTTTACCTTGCCGGACCGCCTAGACGCGAAAGCCAATCCGGCACCGGCTTGAGGCGCTTGACCATTAAGCCTATTGGGCGCGCCCAAAACCATCATGAAAACAAAACGGAGATTAAGGCGGCGATGAACGACAAAACCATCTTGCTGGTGGAAGACAACCCCCAGGACGAAATGCTCACCCTGCGCGCGCTGCGCAAAGCCAACCTGGCCAACCGGGTGGATGTGGCGCGGGACGGCCAGCAGGCGCTGGACTACCTGTTCCAGACCGGCGAATTCGCAGGCCGCGAAGGCCCGGCGCTGCCCGCCGTGGTGATGCTCGACATCGGCCTGCCGCGCCTGTCCGGCCTGGAAGTGCTGGAGCGGCTGCGCGCCGACCCGCGCACCGCGCTGCTGCCGGTGGTGATCCTGACCTCCTCCGACGAGGAGCAAGACCGGGTGAAAAGCTATCAGCGCGGGGCCAACAGCTTCGTGCGCAAGCCGGTGGATTTCGCCGCATTCGCCGAAACCGTGGCCCGCCTCGGCGTGTATTGGCTGGCGACCAACCAGCCAGCGCCGCAACCATCATAAGGCCGCCTAAGGGGAATCCGTTGAAAATCCTGGTCATCGAAGATGTCCACGCCGACTTCCTGCTGCTGGAACGCTATCTGCGCCAGCATGATATGCAGGCCAAGTTCTGGCGCGTGGGCAGCAATGCCGAACTGGATATTGCGCTGCGCTTTAGCTGGGATGTGGCGCTGTGCGACTACAACGTGCCGGGCATGGATTTCCGCTC
>Ga0265327_10002013_pt1 | contig 22950 bp, 20 predicted proteins | sample 41621metaG_FD_202089 | JGI IMG/M metagenome (GOLD analysis project Ga0265327, IMG submission 202089) | Rhizosphere microbial communities from Carex aquatilis grown in University of Washington, Seatle, WA, United States - 4-16-21 metaG | ecosystem: Host-associated > Plants > Roots > Rhizosphere...
CGCCCTACTACAGCACCTTCCTCAGCTACTCCCAGCAGTACAATCCGTCTCTCTACGACGTTCTGGGACGCCGTTTCGTGATGGGCGCCACGCTCCGCTTCTGAGTTCGACGGCTTCGCTCCGGCAAGGCCGTGTCCGGTCCCTGCCGGGGAAGGCGTCAGGCTCTTACACCCGCCTTGCGCTGATGATGTTGACCGGCGGATCGAGGATCTCGCCCGACATGGCCGGGTTCTGGGCCGAGCCGCCGACCGGCGCGGTCAGGATGGCCCGCACCACGTCCATGCCCTCGATCACCTGACCGAACGAGGCGAAGCCCTGGTTATCGCCGGGGGCCGACGGATCGGCGTCCATCTGGGGCGCGTCGCCGGAGCAGATGGTGAAGTCGCTCTGGGCCGTTCCCGGTGCGAACCGCGCCATCGACAGGGTCCCGTCCACGTGCTTCAGCCCGGTGGCCAGGGTGCTTTCATGCGCGATCGGCGGGAACAGCTTGGCCGGATCCTTCAGACCGCCCTCGATGAACCCCACGGCAGGCGCGCCCGGCGCGTGCGAGGCGCGGTAGAACACCGCCCCGTCCATCCGGCGAGTGTCCACATAGCGCAGGAAATTGGCGACGGTGATGGGCGCCTTGTCGTCGGCCAGCTCCACCACGATCGCGCCCTTGTCGGTCTGTAGCCGCACGCGCGTGCGGGCGGTCTGGGCCCAGGTGGGGCCGGCGGCCAGGACGGCGGCGGCGGCGATCAGATGGCGGCGGGTGGCGGACATGGGCGGGGCCTGCGCGATTGCCAGTGCGATCAGGCTATCGCAAGAGGCTCGCCTTCGCACCAGGCGGAAAGCGGGCCGATCTAGGCCGGCCGCCTCGCCCTCAGGGCGGTCGCGATCGTCCCGTCGTCCAGCCAATCCAGTTCCCCGCCCACGGGCACGCCACGGGCCAGGCTGGTGACCTGCACGTTCAGCGCGGCGAGGCGTTCGGACAGGTAGTGGGCCGTGGTCTGGCCGTCGACGGTGGCCGGCAGGGCCAGGATCACTTCGCGCACCTGACCATCGGCGGCCCGGCCGAGCAGTTCCTGGATGCGCAGGGCCTCGGGCCCGACGCCGTCCAGCGCCGAGAGCAGGCCGCCGAGCACATGGTAGCGGCCCCGGAAGGCGCTTGCCCGCTCCAGCGCCCACAGCCCGCCAACCTCCTCGACCACGCACAGGATCGTGGCGTCGCGTGTGGCGTCGCCGCACACTTGGCACGGATCTGAGGTGTCGAGCGCGCCGCAGGTGGAACAGGCGCGAACCTTGGCGCCCGCGTCGGCGAGGGCGCTGGCCAGGGGCGTGAGCAGCTGGTCCTTCTTCTTCAGCAGAGCCAGGGCCGCCCGGCGCGCCGAACGCGGACCCAGGCCCGGCAGCTTGCCGAGCAGGGCGATCAGGCGCTCGATCTCGGGCCCGGCGGAGGCCATCTAGAACTTCAGGCCAGGCAATCCGCCCATTCCCCCGAGCGGCCCCGCCACGTCCTTCATCACCGCGGCCTGCTGCTCGTCCAGCTTGCGCTTGGCGTCGGCGTGGGCGAGCACGATCAGATCGGCCAGCATCTCGCTGTCGCCCGGCTGCATCAGGCTCTCGTCGATCTGCACCGAGGCCAGTTCGCCCGACCCCTTGAGCAGCACGGTCACGGCGTCGCCGCCGGACGCGCCCTGCACCACGGTTTCGGCCAGCCGCGCCTGGGCCTCCTGCAGCTTGGACTGCATGGCCTGAGCCTGCTTCATCAGGGCGCCGAGATCCTTCATGGCATTCCTCTTTGCGCTACCGCCTGGCGGCTACACGAGCGCGGTGAATCATATTCGCGCTACCGCCCGGCGGCTACATGAGCGCGTCGCACCTAGTGTTGTTCCTCGGGCATCCGCACGATCAGGCCGTCCAATTGGTCGGTGACCTTGATCTGGCAGGAGAGGCGCGAATTGGGCTCCACGTTCTGGGCGAAGTCGAGCATCGACTCCTCCATGGCCGAGGCGGAGCCGGTCTTTTCGCGCCAGGCCTCGTCGACATAGACATGGCAGGTGGCGCAGGCGCAGGCCCCGCCGCAGTCGGCGTCGATGCCCGGCACGTTGTTCTTGATCGCGCCTTCCATGACTGTCAGGCCGTTGCGAACCTCGACCGTATGCTCGGTCCCGTCGAATTCTATGTAGGTGATCTTGGGCATTTTGGATTGCGCTACCGCTTCGCTACTTGAGCGCGGTTTTCGACCGCGCCGGCCTAGGTTGCGACCTCTTTCATGGAAACGGCCGGGTCGGCAAGCCTTTCGCGCGACACCGGCTTCTGCGCCCCGATCAGCAGCTTTCCGCCCATGAACTCGGCCGGGGAATTGATCGCCTCCACCGCCTGGATGGCGTCGCCCTTCATGTGGAACACGGCGAAGCGCGCGCTCGCGGGGTCGCCCCGCACCACCACGTCGTCGATGTCGAACGGCAGGCCGGCGATCTGCAGCTTGAGGTCATACTGGTCGGACCAGAACCACGGAACCTCGGGCGGCGGCGGCTTGTGGCCGGTGATGGCGGCCGCCGCCTGCTTGGCCTGCTCCAGGGCGTTGGGCACGCTCTCCAGGCGGAACATCCGGCGATAGAGCGGCAGGGGCCGGCGGGTGACGTCGCCGATGGCGAAGATGACCGGATCCGACGTGCGCGCCGCCACGTCGACCAGCACTCCGCCGTCGCACTCGAGCCCGGCCTCCTCGGCCAGTTCCTGGTTTGGCAGGGCGCCGACGCCGATCAGCACCAGATCGCAGGGGACGCGCGTTCCGTCGTTCAGACGCACGGCCGTCACCTGGCCGCCCTCGCCCTCCAGAGCCTCGACAAAGGCGTCCAGAACAAATCGTACGCCATTCTTACTATGATAGGCGGTGAAGAAGTCCGACAGCACCGGATGGGCCACCCGGGCGAGGATGCGCGGCTCGCGCTCGACCACCAGCGCCTCGGCGCCGAGCGCCCGCGCCGAGGCCGCCACCTCCAGCCCGACATAGCCGCCGCCCACGATGACCAGCCGCTTGCCCGGCGCGATGCCGGCCTTGAGCATCTCGGCGTCGGCGGCCGTACGCAGTTCGAGGGTGCGGGCCATCTCGCCGCCCGGCAGGGCCAGCCGCCGCGCCCGCGCGCCGGTGGCCAGGATCAGGGCGTCGTAGGACAGGACCTGGCCGTCATCGAGCGCGACCTGCCGCGCCTGCCGGTCGATGCGCGTGGCGCGCACGCCCAGATGCACGGCGATGTCGTTCTCGGCGTAGAAGCTGGGCGGGCGCAGCTGCAGCTCGTCCTCGCCCGCCTCCCCCTTCAGCCAGGCCTTGCTCAGCGGCGGCCGCTGATAGGGCAGCAGCGGCTCCTCGCCGACCAGCGCGATCGGCCCCGTGTGCCCGTACTGGCGCAGGAAGGCCGCCGCCGATCCGCCGGCGTGACCGGCTCCCAGGATGAGGACGCGGCCCTCGCTCAGACCACCCGCTCCACCAGCATCTTCTTGATCTCGGCGATGGCCTTGGCCGGGTTCAGGCCCTTGGGGCACACCTGGGCGCAGTTCATGATGGTGTGGCAGCGATAGAGCTTGAACGGATCCTCCAGCTCGTCGAGGCGATGGCCGGTGTCCTCGTCGCGGCTGTCGATCAGCCAGCGGTAGGCATGCAGCAGGGCCGCGGGGCCCAGGTACTTGTCGCCGTTCCACCAGTAGCTCGGGCACGAGGTCGAGCAGCAGGCGCACAGGATACATTCGTAGAGGCCGTCGAGCTTGGAGCGGTCCTCCGGCGACTGCAGCCACTCGCTTTCCGGCGTCGGGGTCTCGGTGTGCAGCCACGGTTCGATCGAGGCGTATTGGGCGTAGAAGATCGACAGGTCCGGCACCAGGTCGCGCACCACCGGCATGTGCGGCAGGGGGCTGATCTGCAGCTCCTTGCCCGGCTGGTCGGCCCAGCCGTGGGTGCAGGCCAGGGTGTTGCGCCCGGCGATGTTCATGGCGCAGGAGCCGCACACGCCCTCGCGGCACGAGCGGCGGAACGCCAGGGTGGGGTCCATGGTGTTCTTGATATGGATGATGGCGTCCAGCACCATCGGCCCGCACGCGCCCACGTCCACGTCGTAGGTGTCCCAGCGCGGGTTCTCGCCCGTCGAGGGGTCGTAGCGATAGATCTTGAAGGTCTTGACCTTCTTGGCGCCGGCCGGAGCCGGATAGTGCCTGCCCTTGCCGATACGCGAATTGCGGGGGAGAGCGAGCTCAACCATGAATCGTCTTTCCAACGGGAGGCGTGGGGCGGCCGACTGCGGAGTCGGTGACACCGTACCAGTTGATCTTGCGGGTGAAGTACATGACCGCGGCGATGGCGGCGAAGCTGGCCACCGCCCCCACCAGAAGCGCCGTGTCCTCCAGACGCATCAGCACATAGATCAGACCATAGAGCAGGGAGAAGGCCGCGAACGCCTGCAGGCCCCGCACCCGGCTGGCGAACACCCAGAACGCATAGACGGAGATCAGGCCGACTGTCGCCATGGCGGCGATCAGGAAGCCGGCGTCGAAGCCGACGCGCTCTGCCGCCGAGAGCAGCAAGAGGTAGAAGATGGTCTGCGCCAGGCCGATCAGGACGTACTGCGCCGGATGCACCCGTGTGTCGGACAGGGTCTCGAAGATGAAATAGGCCAGGAACACCAGGCCGATGAACAGAAGCGCGTACTTCACCGACCGCTCCACCGACTGGTAGGGGTTGGCCGGCTCCACGAAGGAGACGCCCAGGGCATTCTGACCGAGCCGTTGCAAAGTGTCGGGGAAGCCTTCGGCCGGGACGCCCCGGGCGATGAAGGGAATCGACCAGTCGGCCGAGAATCCGTGGTCCGAGACCTCCCTGTGGGCCGGCAGGAAACCGCCGTCGAAGCTCGGGCTGGGCCAGTCGCCGCTGATCTTGACCTGGGTGGTCTTGCCGGTCGCCAGCACCGCCAGCCTCTGGGCGCCGGTGAAGCGGAACGCCGCCTCCGCCGAGAACCTGGCGCCCGGCTGGGCGATTCCGGCCATCGGCGCGGCGAACATATGCAGCGGGCGGCCCCCACCGGCCGCGGCCGGGTTCGACGAACCGTCGCCGCCGATCGGCTGCTCGGACAGTGTGCTCGCCGGGGCGAGCTGCAGTTTCCGGTCGCCGATGGTGAGGGTGATGTCCGACTGGGCGCCGCGCGCGTCGGACACGCCGACCAACATTTCCGCCCGCGTCCAGTCGAACACGGCGTCCTTGGGCGCCAGCCTGGTGGCGTCCGTGAGATCGAACGTCGCCTTCAGGTCCAGATCGGCCTTGTACACGGACGTCCGGAACAGGGACCGCTTGCGGACTTCCGAAGCGGTCTTGATCACGTCATCGGCCTGGGCCGGGGCGATCAGATAGACCCCCGAGACGACCGATCCGGCAGGCGTGTCGGCGGCGTTGTGGGCCGGCGCGGTATAGGGCACGGCCAGCATCGGGCCGGAGAATGTCTGGCGCCCGCCCATCAATTCGCCGAGCTCGTTGGTGACCTCCGCGGCGCGGCCGGCGCGTTCCCCCAGCAGGTTCGAGACGAAGAACGCCGGAATCATCATCAGCAGCACGAGCACGCAGACGACGAGCAGCTTGGCGCCCATGGACCGGGTCGGAAGACGCACCGTCACCGTCTTGGCCGGGTCGCTCATCGGGGCCTCAGTAAATCCGCGGCTTGGGTTTGATGTACTCGATCTCGTCGGTCATCGTGAACGTGTGCACCGGCCGGTAGTCGAGCGTGACCTTGCCGCTCTTGTCGTCGAACCAGGCCAGGGTGTGCTTCATCCAGTTGGCGTCGTCGCGATCGGGGAAATCCTCGCGGGCGTGGGCGCCGCGGCTTTCCTGGCGGTTGAGCGCGCCGTTCACCGTCACCGCCGCCTGGCCGACCAGGTTGTCGAGCTCCAGGGTCTCCATCAGGTCGGAGTTCCACACCAGGGTGCGGTCGCTGACCTTGATGTCCGGGATGCGCGAGTGGATGTCGGCCAGCTTGTCGACGCCTTGCTTGAGGGTCTCGCCGGTGCGGAACACCGCCGCGTCGTTCTGCATCGCCTTCTGCATCTCCAGGCGCAGAGCCGCGGTGGGCGTCGAGCCCGAGGCGTTGCGGAAGCGGTCGAAGCGCTCGAGGTGCCAATCGGTCATCGACGGCTTCAGGTCCGGCTGCTTGGCCCCGGCCTTGAGGATATCCGCCGCGCGCAGGCCCGCCGAACGGCCGAACACCACCAGGTCGATCAGGGAGTTGGAGCCCAGGCGGTTGGCCCCGTGCACCGACACGCAGGCCGCCTCGCCCACCGCCATCAGGCCCGGCACCACCTTGTCGGGATCGCCGTCCTTCAGTGTCACGACCTCGGAGTTAAAGTTCGTCTGCACCCCGCCCATGTTGTAGTGGACCGTCGGCAGCACCGGGATCGGCTCCTTGGTCACGTCCACCCCGGCGAACACCTTGGCGCTCTCGGTGATGCCCGGCAGGCGCTCGTGGATGATCTTGGGATCCAGGTGATCCAGGTGCAGGAAGATGTGGTCCTTGTTCGGACCAACCCCACGCCCTTCGCGGATCTCGATGGTCATGGAACGGGAGACCACGTCGCGGCTGGCGAGGTCCTTGGCCGAGGGGGCATAGCGCTCCATGAAGCGCTCGCCTTCCGAATTGGTCAGATACCCGCCTTCGCCCCGCACGCCTTCCGTGATCAGCACGCCCGCGCCGTAGATGCCGGTGGGGTGGAACTGCACAAACTCCATGTCCTGCAGCGGCAGGCCGGCGCGCAGCACCATGGCGTTGCCGTCACCGGTGCAGGTGTGGGCCGAGGTGCAGCTGAAGTAGGCGCGGCCGTAGCCGCCGGTGGCCAGGATCACCATCTGCGCCTGGAACCGGTGCAGGGTCCCGTCGTCGAGCTTCCAGGCGGTGACGCCGCGGCAGCCGCCGGCCTCGTCCATGATCAGGTCGAGGGCAAAGTACTCGATGAAGAAGTCGACGTCGTTGTTCAGCGACTGGCCGTACAGGGTGTGCAGCATGGCGTGGCCGGTGCGGTCGGCCGCCGCGCAGGTGCGCTGGATCGGGGCCTCGCCGAAGTTCCTGGTCATGCCGCCGAAGGCGCGCTGGTAGATCTTGCCCTCGTCGGTGCGCGAGAAGGGCACGCCCCAGTGCTCCAGCTCGTAGACAGCCGCCGGGGCGTTGCGCACCATGTACTCGATGGAGTCCTGGTCGCCGAGCCAGTCGGAGCCCTTGACCGTGTCGTACATGTGCCAGCGCCAGTCGTCCTGGCCCATGTTGCCGAGCGAGGCCGAGATGCCGCCCTGGGCCGCCACGGTGTGCGAGCGGGTCGGGAACACCTTGGTCACGCAGGCGGTCTTGAGCCCGGCCTGGGCGCAGCCCAGCGCGGCGCGCAGCCCCGAGCCGCCGGCGCCGACCACGACGACGTCGAACTTGTGATCGATGAAGCTGTAGGCGGACATCAGACGGCGCCTCCGATGAGCGCGACCTTGAGGATGCAGAACACGGCCGCCACGCAGGCCAGCACGCAGACGAAGTAATTGAGGATCAGGAGCGCCCCCTTGGTCGAGGCCCTGTGGATGTAGTCCTCGATCACCTCCATCATGCCGATGCGCATGTGCACCGTGACGGCGACGGCGAGAAGGATCGACAGCACGGCGTTGAACGGGGCGTGCAGCCAGACCAGGGCCCCGTCGAAGCCCGCGTGCGAGAGCGACAGGCCTGAATAGAGCGCCCACAGGCCCAGCGGCGCCAGGGCGATGGCCGACACCCTCTGAGCGATGAAATGGCCGACGCCGTGCTTGGCCGAACCGGTGTTGCGCGCGCGGCCGAGGGCGGTGCGGTAGCTCGTCATTGCACCGCTCCCATGTTGAGCAAGGCGATGATCCAGATCAGCACCGCGGCCACCGCGCCGAACACGATGGCGGCCCAGCCGGTCATGTCGGCGGTCTTGGGCTCGAATCCCTTGCCCACGTCCCAGAACAGGTGCCGCACGCCATTGGCCAGGTGGTAGAGAAAGGCGAAGGTCAGGCCGAACAGCACCAGCAGGCCCAGCGGGCTCGCCAACAGGGCGCCGTAGCCGGCGAAGGCGTCAGGTCCCGCGGCCAGGGCGATCACCCAGCCAGCCACGACCAGGGCTCCGACATAAAGCGCCATCCCTGTCGCGCGATGCAGGATCGAGGTGAACATGGTGACGTGCCAGCGCCACACCTGCATATGCGGCGACATCGGGCGATCCTGTGGACCGCGCGGCTGGGCCTTGGCGTCAGTCATGACCACCCTCATCGTGTTGTGCGGCGCCGTTGTAGCCCTGTGACCTCGGCTGTCAACGCAGGGAACAGAGCAGATTTCGCGCACTTCCGGTTTGCAATTCGCGCAGGTTTTTCGGGACTGTCCCGCCGGAAAGGCGTTGGCAAGGAATTTGGCCCAAGCTGGCGGTTGCTCAATCATCGAGCGCTTGAGGATTCGCCCATGGACGCCGCGCTTCAGGCCAACGCTGGCCGGGAACTGATCTCCTTCCAGATCGGTGAGCAGGAATTCTGCGTCGACATCACCAGCGTGCGCGAAATTCGCGGCTTCACCCCGGCCACGCCGGTGCCGCACGCGCCCAACTACATGCGCGGGGTGATCAACCTGCGCGGCGCGGTGATGCCGGTGATCGACCTGGGCGCGCGCCTGGGCATGCAGACTTCCGAACCTACCGCCCGCCACGTGATCATCGTGGCCAAGGTCGGCGACCACTCGGTCGGCCTGGTGGTGGACGCGGTGTGCGAGACCTTCGCGGTGACCCCAGACCAGATCCAGCCCCTGCCGGAACTGGGCGGCGACGCTACACGCAGCGTGGTGCGCGGCTTCCTGCAGATCGACGAGCGCATGATCAGCCTGATCTCGCTCGACCAGATCCTCGACGACGCGGTCAGCGATTCCAAGGTCGCCGCCTAGGGGTCTCGCCCGACGGCCAAGGGCGCCGCGCGCCTCCCTGGACGACAACTTCTTACGGCTGTAGCTTCGAGCGCCATCCATGGAGCGGCGCGATGGGGAAGCGTTGGCCTGTCCAGTTCGTCCTGCTGACTTCGGCCGTCCTGATGCTGGGCCTATCGGGCGTCGCACGGGCCGCGCCTGAGAAGCAGCCGGATGTCTCCGTCTCGTCGAACGAGGGGAGCAACCCCGACTTCTGGCAATGCAACGTCGATCCGGCCGCCAAGGATCTGCCGCGCGAGGCCCTGATCAAGAAACTGCAGCCCGCCATCGCCGCCTGCGGCCGGATCATGGCCAATCCGAGTCACGAGGGCGACGTCGCCCAGGCTCTTGTCGCCCGGGGCATGGCCCATCACCTGCTCGGCGATTTCGGCCTCGCCGCCGCCGATTTCTCCGCCGCGCTCAAGGCGACCGGTCCCAAGGACAAGACCGCCGTCGGGATCTTGCAGGATCGCGGCTCGTCCTATCTGCGCCTGCGCGACTGGGACCACGCCATCGCCGACTTCACCGACGCCTTGCAGCGCGATCCCAAGAACCACAACGCTGACCAGGTCCTGGTCAGCCTGGGCGCGGCCTATTTCGGCAAGGGGGACCAGGACAAGGCGCTGGAGAGCTTCACCCGGTCGCTCAAGCTCAATCCCGGCTCCACCCTGGCCATGACCAACCGGGCGGCGCTCTACCTCAACCGCGGCGACGACGATCTCGCCCTCGCCGACCTCAACGCGGCGCTGGAGCGGCGCCCCAACAAGGCCGACGCCCTGATCAACCGGGGCGCCATCCTGGCGAGGATGGGCCGGGTCGACGACGCCATCGCCGACCTGACCGCCGGCGTCAGGCTCCAGCCCAGCAACGCCATGGGCTGGCTCGCCCGGGGTTACGCCCTGTCCGCCAGAGATCGGGGGGCCGCCGAGAAGGACGTGCGCCAGGCGCTCAAGCTCGATCCGGGCTCGGCTCAGGCGCATCAGCTGCTGGCGGCCCTGCTGCGGGCAGGCGGCGACGCGAAGGGCGCCCTCGTCGAAATCAACGAGGCCATCCGCCTGGATCCCCAGGATCCCCTGGCCTTCAAGATGCGTGGCGACGCGGCCCTGGCCGCCGGCGACGCCGACGGCGCCATCGCCGACTTCGGCCGCGCCATCGCCATGGACCCGAAACTGGCCTCGGCGCTCAACAACCGGGGCGCGGCCTATCTGGCCAAGTCGGCGCCGGCCCTCGCCGAAGCCGACTTCACCGCGGCCATCGGCCTCAACGGCGGCGACGTTTCGGCCTATCTCAATCGCGGGCTGGCCCGTCAGGCCCTGGGCGCCCGCGACGGAGCCATGGCGGACTTCACCGCCGTGCTCCGGCTGGAACCGAACACGCCCCAGGCGTTGCGCCACCGCGGGTTCCTGGCCCAGGAGAAGGGCGATTTCGCCGCGGCCCAGGCCGACTACGCCCAGGCCGTCGCCCTCGATCCCAAGGACGAGGAGGCCCTGCGCGGGCGGGGGTTCGCCGAGCTCTCGCTGAAGCGCTACGACGCGGCGATCGCCGCCCTCACGGCGGCCGTCGCGCTCGATCCCCGCGACGTGTCCGCCTACCACTTCCGGGCCCAGGCCTACGCCGGCAAGAACGAGAACAAGCTGGCCCTGGCCGACCTGGACGCGGTGGATCGGCTGAGCGGCGCCGGCCGCCCGGGCCGATAGGACATCTAGCCCTTCACCTTCTCCAGCCACGCCGCCGATCGCATCTCCTGCAGGCGCGACGCGGTGCGCTCGAACTCGAACGCGCCGTCGCCCGCCGGGTAAAGGTCGTCGGGCTCGGCCTCGGCCAGAACCACCAGCTTGGCGTCCGCCTCGTAGAGGGCGTCGATCAGGGTCACCAGCCGCCGCGCCTCGTTGCGCCGGGCCGGACCCAGCACCGGCAGGTCCTCCAGAAACACCGTGTGGAAGCGATCGGCGATGGCCAGGTAGTCCTGCGGGCCGAGGGCCGCGGCGCAGAGTTCGTCGAAGCCGGCTCGGAGCATGCCGCCCGCCGCCCGCTTGAACGTCAGCTTGCGGCCCAGCACCTCCAGGGTCCCGCCGGTCTCGGCCGCGCCGTCGAGCAGGCTCGTCCATAGCCGGTCGAAGGCCTCCCGACGGCCCGCATCCGCCGGCGCCAGATAGACCTCGGCGCCGCGCAGGCGGTCGAGGCGGTAGTCGTTCGGCCCCTTCACCGCGACGACGTCGAGCCGCTCCTTGATCAGCTCGATGAAGGGGATGAACAGCTGGCGGTTGATGCCGTCCTTGTAGAGGTCGTCGGGCGGGCGGTTGGAGGTGGCCACCAGGGTCACCCCGTCCTCGAACAGGGCCTCGAACAGGCGGCCGAGGATCATGGCGTCGGCGATGTCGGTGACCTGCAGTTCGTCGAAGCACAGCAGCCGCGCCTGCGAGGCGATCACCGCGGCGGTCGGGGCGATGGGATCATCTCCCTTGTTTTGGCCGAACACGCGCTTGCGCTCGGCCGCGTCGCCCTTGCGCCATTGGTCGATCAGGCCGTGGACCTCGGCCATGAAGGCGTAGAAGTGGGCGCGCTGCTTCTTCTCCACCGGCGCGGAGTCGAAGAACAGGTCCATCAGCATCGACTTGCCGCGCCCCACCGGGCCCCACAGGTAGACGCCCTTGGGCGCCTTGGGCTTCTTCAGAAACGACAGGAAGGACGGCTCGGCCAAGGCGTTGAGGTCGGATTCCAGGCGCGACAGGGCGTCCACCGCCGCGTCCTGCGCCGGGTCGGGCTTGAGCTGCCCCTCGGCGAGGCGTTGGCGATAGGCGGCGCGCACGGACATGCTCGCGCCGTAACCCGACGGAACCGTGAAGGGAAGCCGCATTCCCTCGCCCGGCGAAGAACGGTAAGCGCTGGTCATGATCCTGAACCTGCCCGACGCGGACGCGACAGGGCGCCTCGGGGCCGTCCTCGCGGCCGCCCTGAAGCCCGGCGAGGCGGTGTGCCTGACCGGGCCCCTCGGCGCCGGCAAGAGCACCCTGGCGCGGGGCCTGGTGCGGGCCCTGACCCAGCCCGACGAGGACGTGCCGAGCCCCACCTTCACCCTTGTCCAGTTCTACGATGGGCTCCATTTCCCCATCGCCCACTTCGATCTCTATCGCCTGGAGCGGGCCGAGGAGGCGTTCGAGATCGGGCTCGACGAAGCTCTGGAGGAAGGCGCCGCGGTGATCGAATGGCCCGAACGCCTGGCCGGGCGCCTGCCGCCCGACCGACTCGATATAGACATCGCCATGTTGGACGACGGGCGCACCGCGACCCTCGTTCCCCACGGAGCCTGGAAGGGCCGCGCGCTTGAGTTCTGAGGTTATTGACCGGGGAAAACTTCGCGAGGAGGCGCGGGTCGCCTTCCTGAAGGCGGCCGGGCTGGCCCAGGCCTCGCGCGAGCCCTTGCCCGGTGACGCCTCCACCCGTCGCTACGAGCGCCTGCGCCTGCCGTCCGGCCCCACCCTCATGCTGATGGACGCCCCGCCGGCCGCCGAAAGCCCCGTCTGCGATCCGGCTTGGTCCGAGGCCGAGCGGCGCGCGGCCGGTTGGAACGCCATGGCGCGGCTCGCCGCCGGGCGGATCGACGCCTTCGCAGGCGCCTCCGCCTTCCTGCGCAACCAGGGCCTGTCGGCCCCAGCTATCGAAGCCTTCGACGCGGACCAGGGGCTGGCGGTGATCGAGGACTTCGGCGACGGCGTCTTCGCCCGCCTGATCGAGCAGGGGCAGGACGAACGGGAGCTCTATTTCGCCGCCGTCGACGCCCAGGCGCGCCTGCACGAGGTCGCGCCGCCGCCGGTGCTGGCCGTCTACGGCTTGTCCTGGCCCCTGCTCCCCTACGACGCGGTGGCGCTGAAGGCCGGGGCCGACCTGTTCGTCGACTGGCAGCCCAAGCTCAATCCTGGCCTCGACTTCAGCGCGGAGGCCCGCGCGGAATGGGACCAGCTGTGGGCCGCCATCGCCGGGCGCGGCGAGGCCGGGGCCTCGGTGTTCGCCCACCGCGACTTCCACGCCGAAAACCTTCTGTGGCTGCCGCAGCGCACCGGGGCCGCCCGGGCGGGCATGATCGACTTCCAGGACGCGGTGCTGGCCCATCCCAGCTGGGACCTGCATTCCCTGCTTCAGGACGCCCGTCGCGACGTGTCGCCCGACCTGGAGCAGGCGGCGCTGGATCGCTATTTCGCCCAAAGAGCGGCCGTGGGGGGCGACGTCGACCGCGAGACCTTCATGGCCGACTACGCCGCCCTCGCCGCGCTCAACGAGGCGCGCATCCTCGGCGTGTTCGCCCGGTTGATCGTGCGCGACGGCAAGCCCCGCTATCGCCAGTTCATGCCGCGCATGTGGGGCCAGCTGCAGCGCAACCTGCAGAACCCGGCCCTCGCCGACCTCAAGCGCTGGTTCGACCGGCACGTGCCGATGGAGGCCAGGTCGTGAGCGCGCTCAAGCAGCCGATAGGCGATGGCGCAAATAGAAATAGCGGTCCCAAGACCGCAATGGTCCTTGCCGCGGGCCTCGGCACCCGCATGCGGCCCCTGACCAACGATCGGCCCAAGGCCCTGGTCGAGGTGGCCGGCCGGCTGCTGATCGACCATACCCTCGACCGCCTGGCCGAGGCCGGAGTCGAGACCGCCGTCGTCAACGTCCACCACTTCGCCGACATGGTGGAGGATCACCTCGCCCGGAGGACCTTCCCGCGCATCCTGATCTCCGACGAGCGCGCCGGCCTGCTGGATTCGGGCGGCGGCATCGCCCACGCCCTGCCGCTGCTGGGCGATCGGCCGATCTTCGTCGCCAATACCGACAATGTCTGGATCGAGGGCAAGACCCCCGCCCTGCAGGGCCTGGCCGAGCTGTGGGACCCGGCGCGGATGGATATCGCCATCCTCCTGGCCCCGCGCGAACGCTCCACCGGCTTCGAGCGGCCCGAGGGCTTCCTGCGCGACGCGGAGGGGCGGCTGACCCATTCCAACGCCACCGATCCGCCGCCTCCGTTCAACAACATCGGCTTCCAGATTCTCGACCCCAAGGTGCTGGCCGGCCACGGCCCGGGCGGCTTTTCCGTCGTGCCGATATGGAAGCGGCTGAGCGCCGAGGGCCGGCTCTACGGTGCGGTGATCGACGGCTTCGACATGCACATCTCCGATCCGCCCGCCATCGTGGCGGCCGAAGCCCGGCTGGAGGCGACGGCGTGAACCCGGACGGCCCCTTCGCCAGGCCGGGGCCCCGCTGGTTCACCATCCCGGCGCACCGGCCGTTCACCCTCGACCTGGCGCGGGGCCTGGCCGACGCCTTGAGCCCGCTGGGGCCGCAGGCCCTGGCCGAAGCGGTGGTGCTGACTCCGACCCGCCGCGGCGCCCGCGCCCTGGCCGAGGCGTTCCTGGCGGTCTCCGGCGGCAAGGCCCTGCTGCTGCCCCAGGTGCGGGCGGTAGGCGACCTCGACGAGGGCGAACCGCCGTTCGAGCCCGGCGACCTCGCTTTGGACCTGCCGCCGGCGATCTCGCCCTACCGTCGCCGCTTCGAACTGGCGCGGCTGGCGGCGCAGCACGGCCATCTGTTCGACCGGCCGATCGACGCCTCCGCCGCCCTGGAGCTGGCCGACGCCCTGGCCGCCTTCCTCGACAGCCTGCAGATCGAGGAGGCCGACGGCGACGGCATCGACGCCTTGGCCCCGGCCGACATGGCCCAGCACTGGCAGCGCTCGGCCGAGTTCCTCAAGATCGCCGTGGACGCCTGGCCCCGGCGCCTGCGCGAACTCGGCCTGATCGACGTGACGGAGCGGCGCGTCCGCCTGCTGCGCCAACTTGAACGTCAGTGGACTGATAATCCGCCGGACCATCCGCTGATCGCCGCCGGTTCGACCGGCACCGCCCCCGCCACGGCCGACCTTTTGGCCGCCGTCGCTCGCGCGCCGATGGGGGCCGTGGTGCTGCCGGGCCTCGACCTGGAGCTGGCCGAGAAGGCCTGGGCGGCGGTGGAGGAGCAGCACCCGCAGGGCGCCATGAAGCGGCTGCTCACGCGTCATGGGCTCACCCGCGGCGACGTCTGGCTTTGGCCGGGCGGCGAGGCCCAGGGCGAGACCTGGGGCCGCTGGCGCCGCCGTCTGATCAACGAGGCTCTGCGCCCGGCCGACGAGACCGCCGACTGGCGCGATCAGATCGCCAAGATCCGCCGCGAGGGCCAGGCCGAGGGCCTGGATCCCATCGCTGCCGGCTTCGAGGGCCTGCACGTCCTGACCGCGCGGGGCGAGGAGGACGCCGCCGCCGCCGTGGCCCTGCTGCTGCGCGAAGCCCTGGAGACGCCCGGCAAGACCGCCGCCCTGGTCACCCCCGACCGCGACCTCGCCCGCCGCGTCACGGCCCGCCTGGGACGCTGGGGCATCGAGGCGGACTCCTCGGCCGGCGCGCCCCTGTCCCACTGCCCCGCCGGGGTGCTGCTGGGGCTGCTGGCGCGGACGGCGCTGGATCCCTGCGACCCGGTGCGGCTGTTGGCGATCCTCAAGCATCCGCTGGCGCGGCTCAGCGGCGGGGAAGCGTTGGCGGCCCTGGAGCGCCACGGCCTGCGCGGCGCCCGGCCCGGCGGCTGGGACGCGCTCAAGGCGCGGCTGGCGGGCAGGGACGAGGCGCTGGTCCTGCTCGCGGGCTTGCGCCAGGCCCTGGACCGTCTGCCGGACCCCGAGGCCATCCTGCCCGCCGCCGAGCGCGCCCGCGCCCTGGCCGAGGCGGCGGAGGCCGTGGCGGGCGGCGGCGACAGGCTCTGGGCCGGCGCCGGCGGCGAGGCGGCGGCGCAACTGATCAGTTCACTGATGACTGAAAGCGGCGGCCTGCCCGAAACCGACGGCCTCGGCTTCGCCCAGCTGGTCGAGAGCCTGATGGCCGGGGCCACGGTGCGCACCGGCGGCGCGACCCATCCGCGCCTGCGCATCCTCGGCGCCATCGAGGCGAGGCTGGTGCGGGCCGATCGCCTGATCCTGGCCGGGCTGGAGGAGGGGGTCTGGCCTCAGGCGGCGCCGATTGATCCGTTCCTGTCGCGCCCCATGCGCAAGGCCCTGCGCCTGCCGCCGCCCGAACGCCGCATCGGCCTGTCCGCCCACGACTTCGCCCAGGCCGCCTGCGCGCCGGAGGTGTTCCTGCTTCACGCCGAGCGCCGCGAGGGCTCCCCGGCGGTGGAGTCGCGCTGGCTGTGGCGGCTTCGGACCCTGGCGCGGGGCGCCGGCGTGACCCTGCCGGGGCGGCCCGAGGTCATGGCCTGGGCCGCGGCGCTGGACCAGCCTGGCCCCTACGATCCCGTACCCCGCGCCGCCTACGCCCCGCCCCTTTCGGCGCGGCCGCTGAAGCTGCCGGTGACCCAGGTCGAGGCCCTGACCCGCGACCCCTACGCCGTCTACGCCCGCTACGTGCTGGGACTCTATCCCCTGGCGCGGCCCGATGAGCCGATCGACCAGCGGATTCGAGGCACCGCCATCCACACCGCCTTCGAGGTCTACGCCGCCGAGTGGCCGGCCCCGCCCGCGCGCTTCGCCGATCTGTACATGACCGAACTGGCCCGCGCCGGGGCGCCGGCCTCCACCCTCGCCCGCGAGACGGCCTTGGCGGCGGAAACAGCCGCGTGGGTGGCGGAGATGGAGGCTCGCCGCCGGGCGGACGGGCGGCAGGTGTTCGTCGAGCAGTCCGGCCAAGCCTTCCTGCCCACGCCCCGCGGCCCCTTCGCCGTCACCGCCAAGGCCGACCGCATCGAGGTGGCGCCCGACGGCCGGGCCGACGTGCTGGATTTCAAGACCGGCATGGCGCCGTCGAAAAAGCAGGTGCGCGCGGGCTTTTCGCCCCAGCTGACCCTGACTTCGGCCATCGTCGCGCGTGGCGGGTTCGAGGGGGTGGGCGTGCGGCCGCCCGGCGGCCTGATCTATGTCCGCATCACCGGCCGCGACCCGGCCGGCGAGGAGATCGCCCCCGTCGCGGGCGAAGCCGACGCCGCCGACCTGCCGGAGATCGCCTGGGCCGGCCTGGAGCAGCTGATCCAGCGCTATGAGGACCCCGGCCACCCCTATCGCTCGCGCACCGCGCCCCAGTTCGTGAAGATGTACGACAGCGACTACGACCACCTGGCGCGGGTCGGCGAATGGTCGTCGTCGGACGACGGGGAGGGCGAATGAGCGACCCCCGCACCGCCCAGCAGACCGCGGCCGATCCCAAGGCCTCGATCTTCGTCACCGCCAACGCGGGCTCCGGCAAGACCACCACCCTGGTCGACCGGGTGGCGCGGCTGCTGCTCGGCGGCGCCAAGCCCGAGGCGATCCTGTGCGTCACCTACACCAAGGCCGCGGCGGCCGAGATGCAGCGGCGCCTTTACCAGCGGCTCGGCGACTGGTCGGTGACCGCCGACGAGGACCTGCGCCGCCAGTTGGGGCTGCTGCAGGGGATGGCCGAGGAGGACTTCACCCCCGGCGAACTCTCGGCGGCCCGGGCCCTGTTCGCGCGGGCGCTGGAGACGCCGGGCGGGCTGAAGATTCAGACCATCCACGCCTTCTGCGAGAAGCTGCTCAAGCGCTTCCCGCTGGAGGCCGGGGTCTCGCCCGGCTTCAAGGTGATGGACGACCGCGACGCCGCCGAGATCGCGAGCGAGGCGCGGGAGACCATGGCCGGCTGGGTGCAGGCCGGGCCGAGCCGGCTCGGCGACGCCTACGCCCGCCTGTCGGTGGCCCTGGCCTTCGACGACTTCCAGGCCATGTTCGCCGCCTTCGAGACGCGCCGGGCGGCGATCGCCGACTATCTGGAGCGCTGCGGCGGCGAGGCGGCGGCCGATGTCTGGGACCGCTGCGGCTTCGACGGTCCCACGACCGAAGCCAAGGTCGAGGCGGAGGCGCTGGCCGAGGTCGACTTCGGCGTCTGGCGTGCGGCGGCCGAGGCGATGACCGCGGGCGGCGCCAACGACGTCAAATGCGCGGCCAAGCTGCTGGCGGCGGCGACGTCCGGCGATTTCGGCAAGGCCCTGGAAGCGCTGTTCACCGAGGGCGGCGACGGAACGCCCGCCACGATCTTCGCCAAGACCAAGGCGTTCAACTCGAACGAAGGTCTCCGCACGCGTCTGCTGGCCGATCAGGACCATCTCGAACAGGCCCGAGAGCGCCGCTGCGCCGCCCGCATCGCCGAGGACACGGTCCACGCCCTGATCCTGGCCCAGGCCTATGTCGAGGCCTACGGTGCCGCCAAGCGGGCCCGCGGGGCCCTGGATTTCGCCGACCTGATCCTGAAGACCTGGGAGTTGCTCACCCGCCGCGCCGACGCCGCATGGGTGCTCTACAAGCTCGACGGCGGCGTGGATCACATCCTGCTGGACGAGGCCCAGGACACCGCGCCCGAACAGTGGGAAATCCTGCGCGCCCTGACCTCGGAGTTCTTCGCCGGCGAGGGCGCCGGGCGCTGGAATGCGGGGATCGAGCGCACTCTGTTCGTGGTCGGCGACGAGAAGCAGTCGATCTATTCGTTCCAGGGCGCCGATCCGGACCGGCTGCGGGTCGAGACGAGCGCGTATCACGCCCAGATACAGGCCATCGGCCGCCGCTCCGCCCACGTGCCGCTGCTGGTCTCGTTCCGCTCGACGCCACAAGTGCTGGCCTTCGTCGACGCCATGTTCGCCGACCGCGAGGTGTGGAGCGGCGTGCCGGCGCCGACCGGCGAGGCCGCCATCCGGCACCTGGTGAATCGCATCAACGACAGCGGCTGCGTGGACCTGTGGCCTCTTGAGCGAGAGGAGCCCGGAGAGGAACGCGGCGCCTGGGACGAGCCGCTGGACCTGGAGAGCGCGACGAACGCCAATCGACGTCTGGCCGAGAAGATCGCGGCGGAAATCGAGGCGCTGGTCGAGCGCGGCGATCAGGTTCGGGAGAACGGGGTGTGGCGCGGGGCCAACTTCGGCGACGTGCTGATCCTGGTGCGCCGGCGCAAGGCTCTGTTCGAGGAGATCCTGCGGGCGCTGAAGCGCCGCGGCGTGCCAGTGGCGGGGGCGGACCGCCTGAGCCTGTCGGCCCATATCGCCTTCGACGACCTCGTGGCTTTGGCTCGCTTCGTCCAGTTCGAGGACGACGACCTGACCCTCGCCGCCCTGTTCAAGGCGCCGTTCATCGGCCTGTCCGAGGATGACCTGTTCCGCCTGGCGCACGGGCGGGACAAGGCGGGCCTGTGGCGCACCCTGCAGGCGCGGGCCGGAGAACACCCCGCCTGGGCCGAGGCGGCGCAGTTCCTGGATCGCTGCCGGGCCGAGGGCCGCTCGCGGCGGCCGTTCGACTTCTTCTCGCGCCTGCTCGGCTGGACGGATGGCGAGGGCCGCTCGGTGCGCGCGCGCATCCTGACCCGCCTGGGCTCGGAGGCCGAGGACGTGCTGCACGAGTTCCTGGCCCAGGTTCTGGCCGCCGAGCGCGCCGGGATCGCCGACCTGGAACGGCTGATCCAGGCCTTCGAGACCCTCGACATCACCGTCAAGCGCGAGATGGAGGGCGCCCGCGGCGAGGTGCGGGTGATGACCGTGCACGGCGCCAAGGGGCTGGAGGCGCCCATCGTGTTCCTGCCCGAGACCACCCTGAAGCGGGGGGCTAGGGGCTCGCCCCTGCTGTCGACTGACGACGGCGGGTTCCTCTGGGCGCCGACCAAGAAGGGCGACTGCGACGTCAGCCGCCTGGCGCGCGAGGCCCGTGAGCGGCGCGAGGAGCACGAGGCCCAGCGGCTGTTCTACGTGGCCCTGACCCGCGCGCGGGACCGCGTGGTGCTGGGCGGGCGCGTCGCCGCCAACGCCCGCCGCGAGGACCCCAGGGACTGGTACGCCGCGGCCGAGGCCGCCTTCGCCAGCGAGCCCCTTGCCGGGCAGGTGCGCGAGCTCGACGGCGGTGTGCGCCGGTTCGGGCCCGATCCGGTGCGGGGCGTGCCCCATGTCGCCGCCGCCGAGGCGGATGCCCCCGCCCTGCCCGGCTGGTTCGCCGAACGGCCCGCGCCGGAGAACGCCGTGCGATTCGCCTCGCCCTCGCGCCTCGGCGACGAGGAGCCGGACCTCGGCCCGGCGCCCTCCCCCCTCGCCGAGGCCCAGGGCCTGGGCCGCTACCGGCGCGGCGACCTGATTCACCGGCTGCTGCAGCTGTTGCCCGACATCGGCCCGCTCGAACGCGAGGCCGCCGCCCATCGGCTGCTGGCCCGCGAGCGCGACCTGATGGACAGCCAAAGGACAGAGATGGCCGCCGCCGCGATGGGCGTGCTCAACGATCCGGTGTTCGCGGCCGTGTTCGGCCCCGGCTCCAAGGCGGAGGTGGCCGTGGCGGGCCTCGCGCCCCGCATCGGGCCGATCTCGGGGCGGGTCGACCGGCTGCTGGTCGAGCCGGAGCGCGTGCTGGTGATCGATTTCAAGACCAATCGCCCCGCCCCGGCGCGTATCGAGGACGCCGATCCGGCCTATATCCGGCAGATGGCGGTCTATGTGTCGGTGCTGCGGACCATCTTCCCGGACCGGGCGGTGGAAGCGGCGCTGGTGTGGACGGATGGACCTCGGCTGATGACGGTCCCAGAAAACTTGACGGCGGAAGCCCTTTCGAGACTCGCCCGTTCGGTTGATACCTAGGTCTCTGGGACCTACATGGCAGAACCAGGCCGCCGCCCAGTTTGGCGACCGCCCTCTAATGGGAGCCGTATGATGAGCACCGTGAAGGTGACCGACGAGAGTTTCGAAAGGGACGTGCTGCAGTCGAGCACGCCCGTGCTGGTGGACTTCTGGGCCGAGTGGTGCGGCCCCTGTAAGCAGATCGCCCCGGCCCTGGACCAGATCTCCGAAGAGCTGGCGGGCGCCGTGACCATCGCCAAGGTCAATATCGAGGAGAGCCCCACGGTGCCCTCTCGCTACGGCGTGCGCGGCATTCCCACCCTGATGCTGTTCCGCGACGGCCAGATGGCGTCGATGAAGGTGGGCGCCATGCCCAAGCAGAAGATCCTGGAGTGGCTCCAGGAGACCGGCATCCAGGCGCAGGTCGCCTAGACCGGCCAAGTCTCCTCGCTCGCGGCCAGCACCTCGCCGGCCAGGTAGAGCGAACCACAGATCAGCACATGCGGCGGCGCGCCTTGGGAAGCCAGGGCGCGCCGTACTGCATCCAGGGGGTAGGCGCAGGCTTCGGCCTCCAGTCCGGCCGCCCGCGCGGCGTCCATGGTCGCTTCGGCGCTGGCCGCCGCGTCGGCGTCGAAGCCGGTGGCGTAGACCTTGGGGTTCAGGGCCTTGAAGGCCGAGAAGAAGCCCACTGCATCCTTGTTCGACAGGGTCCCGGCCACCAGCGCCACCGGACGGCCGTCCTTGGCCAGACCGGCGAGGGCCTCGGCCACCGCACGGGCGCCGTGGGGATTGTGGCCGCCGTCGAGCCACAGGTCGGAGTCCCGCGCCCTGGCCAGCTCGCCATAGGGTCCCGCGGTCAGGCGCTGCATGCGGGCGGGCCAGTCGGCCGAGGTCACGCCCTTGTCGAGGGCAGCCTCGGTGATCCGGGCGTCGCCGAGCGCGAGGGCCGCGGCCACGGCAAGGCCCGCGTTGTCGACCTGGTGGGGGCCGAACAGCGAGGGCATGGGGAGGTCGAGCAGGCGAATCTCGTCCTGGAACAGCAGCCGGCCGCTGTCGGTCCAGGTGTCGAAGTCGCGGCCCATCAACCTCAGGGGCGCGCCCAGGCGATGCGCCTCCGCCTCGATCACCGCCTCGGCGACCTCGGCCTGACGGGCGCTGACCACCGGGCGGCCGGCCTTGATCACGCCAGCCTTCTCGCCGGCGATCCTGCCGAGGTCCTCGCCCAGGAACTCCTTGTGGTCGTAGTCCACCGGGGTGATCACCGAGACGGCCGGCGACCCGATCACGTTGGTGGCGTCGTAGCGGCCGCCGAGCCCGACTTCGAGGATCAGCAGGTCGGCGGGCGCCTCGGCGAAGGCGACGAAGGCGGCGGCGGTGACGATCTCGAAGAAGGTGATCTTGCGCCCTGCGTTGGCCGCCTCGACCCGTTCGAGGATGGCGCCGAAGGCCTCGTCGGTGATCAGGGTCCCGCCCAGGCGGACGCGTTCGATGAAGCGCACCAGGTGGGGCGAGGTCAGGACGTGAGTGCGCAGGCCCGCCGCCTCGGCGATGGCGCGCAGGAAGGCCGAGGTCGAGCCCTTGCCGTTGGTGCCGGCCACATGGATCACCGGCGGCAGGCGGTCCTGCGGACGGCCGAGGGCGCCGAGCAGGGCCTGGATGCGGTCCAGCGACAGGTCGATCTTCTTGGGGTGCAGGCCGCGCAGCCGTTCCAGCGCCGCGTCGTGGGCGCGCAGATGGTCCGTCATGCGATCCGGCCCTAGGCCGCCGCGCCGCGGGCGCGTCCGGCCATCAGCACGCCGAGGATGCGGCCGAGCGTCTCGGGCAGGTCCTTGCGCGCCACCACCCGGTCGACCATGCCCTTGTCCTGCAGGTACTCCGAGCGCTGGAAGCCTGGCGGCAGGGTCTCGCGGATGGTCTCCTCGATCACCCGGGGGCCGGCGAAGCCGATCATCGCGCCCGGTTCGGCCAGGTGCACGTCGCCGAGCATGGCGTAGGAGGCGGTGACGCCGCCGGTGGTCGGGTCGGTGAGCACCACGATGTAGGGCAGATGAGCGGCCTTGAGCTGCTGGATCGCCAGGGTGGTCCGGGCCATCTGCATCAGGGACAGGGCCCCCTCCTGCATGCGGGCCCCGCCGGCGGCGGTGAAGGCCACCAGCGGCGCCTTGCGCGCGACGGCGGCCTCGGCGGCGGCGATGAAGCCCTCGCCGGCGGCCATGCCCAGCGACCCGCCCATGAAGGCGAAGTCCTGCACCAGCACGACGGCCGGAACGTCCCTGATCCTGCCGAAGCCGATGGCCATGGCGTCCTGCTCGCCGGTGGCCTTGCGGGCGGTCTTGAGCCGCTCGGTGTAGGGCCGGTCGTCGACGAACTTGAGCGGGTCTTCGAAGACGCCCGGCGTGGG
>Ga0265327_10002014_pt1 | contig 22947 bp, 10 predicted proteins | sample 41621metaG_FD_202089 | JGI IMG/M metagenome (GOLD analysis project Ga0265327, IMG submission 202089) | Rhizosphere microbial communities from Carex aquatilis grown in University of Washington, Seatle, WA, United States - 4-16-21 metaG | ecosystem: Host-associated > Plants > Roots > Rhizosphere...
CGGGAGCTATTCCGGAATCACCTATCTGAACGCGTTCGGGACGATCGACACCACCAGTGCCGGCGGTCCGGTGAGCTTCAATGCGTCGGAGCTTTCGGGCGACACGCTGAGCTTCACCGGCGGCGCGACGGTGACGGTGGTGCTTGATGGCAACAACTATAACCTGAGCCATGTCAGTGGCATAACGACGATCACAATCGCCAGTGGCGGGGATTATTCGGGGACCGTTTTCGCGGGGAGCGGCCAGACGGTCTCGGTTCTCGGCACAGTCCTTTCCGGCGCTCCGGCGCTTCTGTCGGGGGCACAGCTCGATGCCAGCGTGATAACCACGGGCATCACGCTCAGCGGCAGCGGCTATGTGGACGTGGCGCTGACGGGTCCGGAGGATTTGCGGCATGTGACCCTCACGGCGACGCATGCCATGCTGACGGCCGATGCGACCGCTGCCGATGTGGATCTCCATGGCAGCCATCTGGGGAGCTTCCAGGCGCTGACGGTGGCCGGCACCGGCACCTATCATGCGCTGTTCAACGAGGCCGATCTGAACTTGGCGACACTGGCGATCACGGGCTATGCCAATGTGACGCTGGCGACCGGCAGCTTTGATCTGAGCGGTCTCAGCGGCAGCAATACGGTTCTCCTGATCACTTCCGGCGGGGACTATACCGGGACCACGTTCGCATCGACCGGCCAGACGGTTTCGGTTGGGAGCGGCGCCGGTTCGGGCAATCACGCGGTTCTATCCGGAGCCCATCTCGACGGCGCCACGATCACCATCGATGTGACCGGCTATCTCGATGTGGCGCTGGCGGCGGCGGCGGATCTGTCGAACGTGACCCTCAGCGGCACGACGGCGAATGCCATGCTGACGGCGGATGCAACCGCTGCCGATGTGGATCTCAGCGCCGGCTATGTCGGGAACTTCCCGGCACTGACGGTGACCGGTACCCACAATGCCTTGCTCAACTCGACGCATGTGAGCGGGGCGCATCTGGCGATCACGGGCAATGCCATTGTGACGCTGGCGGTCGGCACCAGCGATCTGAGCCATGTCAGCGGCAGCAATATGGTCATTGAGGCTGCAATTGGCGGGGATTATACGGGGGCGACTTTCGCCAGCGGCCAGACGATCTCAATTCTGAGCACCGCCCTTTCCGGCGCGCCCGCGATTCTGTCCGGGGCTGCGCTTTCCACCAAGACCGTCACCATTGACGTCGCCGGATATGTCGACGTGGCGCTGACGGCGGCGGAGGATCTGTCGAGCGTGACCCTCAGCGGCACGCCGGCGAATGCCGTGCTGATCACGGATGCAACGTCCGGCATCGTGGATCTCCGTAGCAGCAATTTCGGGAGCTTCACCGCGCTGACGGTGAGCAATGGCACCGGCAATACCGGCTCCGACAAATATGCCGAGTTGAATGCGAGCGATTTGACCGGGGCGCATCTGGCGATCACGGGCTATGCCGATGTGGTGCTGAACGGCGGCTATAATCTGAGCCACCTCAGCGGCAGCCATACGGTGATCCAGATCGTCTCCGGCGGGAGCTATACCGGGGCGACGTTCGGGGCGAGCGGGCAGGTGGTTTCGGTCGAGAGTACCGTCCTTTCCGGTGCTCCGGCGGTTCTGTCCGGGGCGCAGCTCGATGCCAGCGTGATAACCACGGGCATCACGCTCAGCGGCAGCGGCTATGTGGACGTGGCGCTGACGGGTCCGGAGGATTTGCGGCATGTGACCCTCACGGCGACGAACGCCATGCTGACGGCCGATGCGACCGCTGCCGATGTGGATCTCCATGGCAGCCATCTGGGGAGCTTCCAGGCGCTGACGGTGGCCGGCAACGGCACCTATCATGCGCTGTTCAACGAGGCCGATCTGAACTTGGCGACGCTGGCGATCACGGGCTATGCCGATGTGACGCTGGCGACCGGCAGCTTTGATCTGAGCAATCTCAGCGGCAGCAATACAGTGCTCCTGATCACTTCCGGCGGGGACTATACCGGGACGGTTTTCGCGGACAACCAGACGATTTCGGTCGGGAGCGGTGCCGGTTCCGGCAGTCATGCGGTTCTGTCCGGAAGCGATCTCGACGGCAAGCTGATCACCATCAATGTCACCGGCTATGTTGACGTGGTGCTGACGGCGGCAGCGGATCTGTCGACCTTGACCCTTACCGGCACGACGGCGAACGCCGAGCTGACCATCGGGGGTGCCGGCAGTGTCGATCTCACGACCGCCAATCTGGGCCCCTTCGGCGGACTCGACCTCGACGGCCATGCCGTGACCCTGACCGCGGCACAGACTGCCGGCCTGACGATCACCGACAGCCTGACCGGCGGGGCCGTGACCATCGTGGTTCAGGCGAGCGACCTCAGCCCCACCGACTATCTGAGCGGCCTCGATCTGGGCGCCCATCACGTGACGGTTCTGGACGTGAACGGCAATGCGGTCAATCTGACGAGTACGCAGATCACCGGGGGAGTGCTCCTGGAGGATCTGCATGGCGGCGGCAGTGTGAACATGACCGTCGACAGCGACGCCAATTTCTCCACGACGAGCCTCGGCAACTTGGTTACGGCCATCGATATCGGGGCGTACCATGTCAAGTTGAGTGCGGATCAGGCGACCCATCTGAACATAGCCAGAACCACCGGCACGATTACGATCCTCGACTCGGCGGCGCATATCGCGGCTGCGATCGAGGACGTGACCGTCCTTAGCGCAGGCGGCGTCCTCAACGGCTCTAACCTATTTGATCTGTTAGGCGCGGATGCGTTCCTCACGACGCAGCTTGCGGCGAACGAAACCTCGACCTCGCTTGCCGACATGGCGGCCCTGGCTTCGGTGGGGGCGAAATTCGACCTCAACAGCCATACGCTGGCCTATACGGATACGCTGGCGCACATCCTGACGCTGAATGGGGACACAGGCGGCAACACGCTCTTGATGAGCACGGGGTTCACGGCAAAGCTGACCGGGGCCGACGTCTCGACCTCGCTTGCCGACATGGAAGCCCTGGCGGCGTTGGGGACGCATTTCAGCCTCAACAGCTTCGCGCTCGGCTATACCGACACGCTGGCGCATATCCTGACTCTGATCGCGGATACGGGTGATGGCGGCGCCATACTCCTGGCGCGCACCGGATTCACGGCGAAGCTGAGCCAAGTTGAAACATCGTCCTCGATGACGGATATGGAAGCCCTGGCCGGGGTGGCGGCGCATTTCAGCCTCAACAGCTACACGCTCACCTATACGGATACCGTCGCAAATATCGCGGCTGTCGAAGAGACGGCTGGCGGCCTCTCGCTCATGACGAGCACGGGGTTCACGGCGCAGCTGACCGGGGACGACGTGTCCACCTCGCTTTCCGACATGGAAGCCCTGGCGGCGTTGGGGGCGCATTTCAGCCTCAACACCCACACGCTCACCTATACGGATACGGCGGCAAATATCGCGGCTGTCTATGGGGTGACGGGCGGTCCCGCGCTACTGACCACCACGAATGTCTCGGTGGTGTTGTCGGAGTCCGAGACAACTTCGCTGACCCTGACCGTCATGGAAGCCCTGGCGGCGTTGCAGACGCATCTCGACCTCAACAGCAACACGCTCACCTATACGGATACGGCGGCACACATCGCGGCTGTCTATGCGGCGACCGGCGGTACTACCTTGTTGGGCAGCACGGGCGTTCTGGCGCAGCTGACCGCGAACGACGCGTCCACCTCGCTTACCGTCATGGAAGCGCTGGCGGCGTTGCAGACGCATTTCAGCCTCAACACCCACACGCTCGGCTATACGGATACGGTGGCGAATGTTACGTCGCTCGATGGCGCGACGGGCGGTGCGGCGCTGCTGGCCGAAACCAACGTCACGGTGACTAATTCCGGCAACGTCGCGGCTCTCTATGCCATCCAGCAGGCCAGCTTGACGCTGACCCTGAGCGGCGGGATCAGCGACATTGCGGCACATTATGCGGATACGTCCGGCGTTGCGGCCACGGGCGCCAATGTGCTCCTGGGTTTGAGCAACCCGAATGTGACGGTGACCGATGCGGCGACCGTGGCGCAGCTGTCTTACATCCATGGGCTAACCAGCGGGACGCTCAACTATACCAGCCTCTCGGACACGGCCGCGCATCTGGCGACCTATGCCAGCAGCTGGACCGCCAATAGTTATGTGACGAGCGGCAAGAACGTCACGGTGACGGATGCGGCGAGCGTCGGTGAATTGGTGGCCCTGGACACAGCCAATGGGGCCGGGACTCTGACCCTGAGCGGCGGAATCAGCGACACGGCGCTTGCTTTCGCGACGACGGGCGGCAGTCTGCAGACGGGCGTCTCGGCGCTTCTGGCCCTGAATCCGAGTGTGACGGTGACCGATGCGGCGACGATCGCACAGCTTAGCGCCATTGACGGCGCGATGACCGGAACGCCGAGCTATAGCAGCATCTCGGACACGGCCGCGCATCTCGCCACCTATGCCGGCACCTGGACCGCCAATAGCTATGTGACGAGCGGCACGAACGTCACCGTGACGAACGCGGCGAGCGTCGGTGAATTGGTGGCCCTGGACACGGCCAATGGGGGCGGGACGCTGACCCTGACCGGCGGAATCAGCGACACGGCGGTTGCTTTCGCGGCGACGGACGGCAGTCTGCAGACCGGCGTCTCGGCGCTTCTGGCCCTGAATCCGAATGTGACGGTGACCGATTCCGGCAAGGTGGCGCAGCTCTACGCCATCGAGCAGGCAATCGGGGGCGGGATTCTGACCCTGAGCGGCGGCATCAGCGACACGGCAATCGATTTTGCTTCGACCGATGGCCTTACCCTGGCGACAGGGGTCTCGGCTCTGCTCGGCCTTGGCACCAACCCGAATGTGACGGTGACCGGCACCGCCGGCACCGTGGCTCAGCTGATCGCGATCAAGGCGGTCTTGTCGGGGTCGGGGACATTGACCCTGAGCTGCGGCGTCAGCGACACGGCTGTCGATTTCGCGGCGACGGGCGGCTCTCTGCAAACGGGCGTCTCGGCGCTCCTGGCCCTGCACCCGAACGTCACCGTGACCGGAACGGCGAATGTGGCGCAGGCACTGAGCATCATCGGCGCGACGAGCGGCACCTTGTATGTCGACGTGTCCGATACGGTCGCGCATCTCACCGGTTCCGTCGGCAACCTGTCGGCGGCGCACAGTGTCACCGCCGTGGTGCAGGGCGGATTGGCCGATATCACCGCGGATACGCTGAGCAGCTATGTCTCCACAATCGATCTGAATGGCCAGACGGCGACGCTGACGGTGGCACAGGCGAGCTTGACCATCACCGCCCATGGCGGAACCTACGCCATTTCCGATACGGCGGCGCATCTAGCCAGCTTGAGCGGCAGCACCTGGACCGTGAACACCCACGCGGCCGGCGCCACGGCGATCTCGGTGACCGACTCGCTTACCATCGGCGAGTATTCGGCCCTGGTCACGTTCACCACCGCCCATAGTGAAACGCTGAGCTATGTCGCACTCGCGGATACCGCGGCCAACCTTATCGCCGACAATGGCGTCATCATCCATAACAAGAATGTGACGGTGAGCGATGCCGGATCGGTGGCGCAGCTCACCGCCATCAAGACGGCCATCGGCAGCGGCTCGCTGACCTACACCACGGTCTCTGATACTGCCGCCAATCTGGTCAATGATGGCGGGACCACTTGGAGCAACAAGACGACGATCACGGTCACCGATGCCGCGTCCATCTCGCAGCTGACCACGATCAACGGGCTGAAGGGCACCGGCACAATCGTCTATACCGCGATTTCCGATACGATCGCCCACCTCACCACCAATACCGGCGGCTATGTCACCGGCGCCGTCAATGTGACGGTGAGCGATGCCGCCTCGCTCTACCAGCTGACGACGATTCAGGCGTTGCTCACCACGGGGACGGTATCCGCCACCTCGATCAGCGACACCGCGAATAATCTGGCGCCGAGCGGCGTCGCCTCGACCCTGATCACCACCGGGGCCGTGGTGACGGTGACCAGCGCAGCCTCGATCGCGCAACTCGCGGCCATCACGGCCAAGATCGGCGTCCATGGCTCGCTCACCGCGACATCGATCTCGGACACGGCGGGTGATTTGGTGCCGAGCGGCACCGCCTCGACTTTGATCAGCGCCGGCAGCAGCGTGACGGTGACCGATGCGCTGACCTACGCCCAGCTTCAGGCAATCAAGGGAGCCGTCGGCAGCGGTTCGGTGAGTTATTCCTCGCTTACCGACACAGCCACCCATCTGAGCGGCCTCACCCTGTCGGTCTCCGGCACCGTGATCATCAACCTGGATGCCGACGGCAAGGATCTGAGCGGGATCAGCGGCACGACGACCACGGTCAACATCACCAGCGGCGGAACCTATACCAGCACTCAGTTCGCGAGCGGCCAGACGATCACGGTGGGTTCCGGCGTGCTGACCGCAAGTCCGGCGCTGCTCTCGGCCGATGCGCTGTCGGGCAAGTCGATCACGGTCACCGGGACGGGCTATGCCGCCCTCACCATGACCGGGTCGTCGAGCAGCGACGACCTCTCGACCATCACCCTCACCAACCCGAATGTCCGGCTGCGGATCGTCACCGACAGCAGCGCGGTCAGCTTCTCCGGGTCGAGCCCCAATCTCGGCAGCTTCACCGCCATCGAGGTCACGAGCGCCGCCCATGACTTCACCGTGGATGCGACGACGATCTCGGGCAAGACCATCGCCTTCAGCGGCAGCGGCCATGAGGTCGTCAACTACAACAGCTCGGCCGCCAATCTCGCCAACATCACCGGCAGCCACCTCTATCTGAAGGTCGCGGACGCGACGAGCCTGTCGTCGAGCTTCCTCTACAGCGCGTTCTTCACCAGCAATACGGTGACGATCGTCAGCACATCGGCCTCCAATACCGTTATCCTGGCGGGGACGGCGGCGAGCAGTCTCTCCCTGGGTTTCGATACGGTCATCGCCAAGATTACCGCCACCACGGATACGCCGCTCGATTTCAGCCATTTCACGGTGGCCAATGGCGCCACGGTGACGATCGATGCCACCAACGGCAACCGCAACCTCTCGGGCAGCACACTCTTCGGCACCCTCACCGCGGTATCGATCGACTCGACCGGGCACACCGTCACCCTCGGCCTGACCGATATCAACAAGACGACGCATTCCCTGGATTCCGTGACCGTCACCGCCGGTAATGCCGTCATCAAGGTGACCTCCGCCTCGCCCGGCAATATCGACCTCCGCAATGTAACCGTCAGCAGCGGCAGCCTGACGCTTGAGGCTGATACCTCGGCCTCCGGCGCCAATGGGAATATCCACTTCGAATCCGGCACCAATCACTTCAACACGGTGTCGTCGATCACGGTCGACGGCTCCAATACCGCCTACTTCAAGGTGGCGGATCTGAATGCGACGACCGCCATCACCGGCAACGCCAATATCATCATCGACGCCTATGCGGGCATTTCGGGCGACGTCACCGGCATCACCGGGAGCAGCACGAAATTCGAGATCGGCACCACCGGCGATTATAGCAGCGTCAGCTTCCTCACCGGCCAGACGCTGGCGGTGGATAGCGGCAAGACGGCGACCTTCGCGTCGACCCAGCTTGCCGCCAAATCCATCACCTTCAGCGGCGGCACCGGCACGGTCGACATCAAGATCAGCGCGACCGGCGCGCCCGATCTCTCCCACCTGTCCTGGAGCAGCGGCACCACCGTCACCCTCGACGTTCCGGCGAGCAGCGGCTCCATCGACCTGACCGGCATCAGTCTCGGCAGCATCGTCAATGTCGTCGTCAATTCGGGTTCGACGGCGACCTTCAGCAGCACTGATCTTTCCGGCAAGACCGTCGCCTTCACCGGTTCGGGCTCGGAAATCATCAACTACACCGGCTCGCCGACCCTCACCGGCATCACCGGCGCGCACCTCTATCTGGAGGTTGCCAGCGGGACGAGCCTGTCCTCAAGCTTCCTGACCAGCAGCTTCTTCACCAACAATACCGTGACGATCCTCGGAAGCTTGACTTCCGACACGGTCATCCTGCCGGGCGCGTCGGTCAGCGGTCTCAACCTCGGCTTCGATACCATCGCCGCCACGGTGACGGCGACCACGGATGCGGCCCTCAATTTCGGCAATTTCGCGGTGTCGGCGGTGGGTGGCCACACAGCCACGGTGACGGTCGACGCCACCAACGGCAACCGCAACCTCTCGGGCAGCACGCTGTTCCACAATGCCGATAATCTCACTTCGGTGGCGATCAACTCGACAGGACACACCGTTACCCTCGGCGAGACCGATATCGACAAGGGAACCCATAGCGGGGATACCGTGGCCGTTACCGGCAATGCCATCGTGAAGGAAACGTCGCAGAGCCCCGGTGTCATCGATATCAGCAACATCACCGCCACCGGCACGCTCAGCCTCGACATCGATACTTCGTCATCGGGCGCCAACGGCAATGTTGCCTTCGGCAGCGGCAGTAATTTCGGCACTGTGACCCAGATCACGATCGACGGCACCAATACCGCATCATTCTACTATGATGATTTGGGAACGAAGGTGTTCTCGGGGGCCGGTTCGGTCAATATCGATGTCTCCTCGTCGCATGCGGCCTATGATTTCAGCCATATCACCACCAGCGGCCTCTCCGGCAAGCTCGGCCTCGAAGTGACCGCCAACAGTACCTTCACGGCCTTGGAACTCGGCAGCAAGACGGGCAGCAGCTATGATGGGTCCGTCTTCAGCAAATTCTCGGAAGTTACCGTCGATTCCGGCGATACGGCGCATTTCGGCTCGGGCCTCGTAAGCGGCAAGACCATCGCTTTCTCCGCCGATACCGATCATGCCATCATCGACATGGGCTGGGGCGTCAATACCAGCACCGGTGCCGCCTCTTCGAGCGGCAGCGGCACGGTCAACCTGTCGTCGATCTCGGGCACCGGACTGGAACTCTCGGTCGACCACACCTTCGCGCTCTCCAGCGCCAGCAATCTGGGGCATGCGATCACCGACGTCAGTATCGCGGAGGGGTATACCTTCACGGTTACGGCGAGCGCGCTCAACACCGGATCGACCTCCAACCTCGCGCTTACCGCCAGCGGTTCGTCGGGCACCGCGACCTTCAAGGTTACGGATTCGTCCCCGAACGGCGTTTTTGACGATACCGATTTCAACTCCTATGTTGCCTCGGTCGGTACTCATGTCAGCTACGAAGCTGATTTCGCCTATGCCGGCAGCTACACCTTCGAAGGCAGTTTCGGCCTGGTCGATACGATGAAGATCGCCTCCGGAACGTCGGTCACGCTTGATTATGGCCTTACTTCTCCGTATCTCTCCGATTCGCATGTGACCAACATTGCCAACCTTAGCAATTCAGGTACGGCCAGCCTCTACCTCAATCTCGCAGGTGGAGGACAGGTCACCAATCTTGGCACGAATACGGATTCGCATGCGATCACCAACAGCGGCTCCGGTAGTTTGAATGTCTACTTCAATAGCTCGAGCGGTGCGGATGACATTACGGGCCTTGGGGGGACTCATACGACGGACTACTTCGTCTATACGGACCCGACTTCCACCAATGCGAGTCTGGATTTGGGTACGATCCGGAACTTCCGCGACAACATCGATCACATCGATCTGACCGGTCTTATGGAAGGTTCATCTAACGTTTCGTTGGCATCAGGCGCACATGCCACCATGAGCGGCAATGACCTGCTGATCTACGGCACCGGCGATACGAGCGATCATGTGGCGACGATCCATCTGACCGGGCAGACCTCGGGGACGCTCGCCCATCTCAATAGCGGTGATATCCTCTGGCACGCCTAGGAAGCCGCAACGCCTGAAAAGGAGCCCTCTCCCGTCAGGGGAGAGGGCTTTCCGAATGGCTTGGGCATTTGCCGTTCACGCTTCACCTTCCGACGTTTTCGATTCCTTTACGGCTTCTGACGGAAGGTGACGACGTTAAGATGAATGCCCAATCCGGCATGCAATTCCTTTTCCTCTGAATGCGGCCGATGTCCATAGACGCCCCAATTCTTCCGCCATCGTCAGAGCCATTGGTTTCAGAACCTTCGGCGTCGGCTGTTCCGGGCAGCGTCCGCCGCGCGGCGGCGTGGCTTGGCGGCTGGTTCAGGCCAGCGGCCCGGCCTGCCGAGGATGAGAAGAGCGGCGCGCATGCGCTGTCCTACCGGCTGTTCAATTCCGATCTTCTGAACAAGGCCCAGCGGGCGGTGGCCCCGCATGTGGGCTACTTGTTCATCTTCAGCCTTTTCATCAATCTTCTGTATCTGTCGTCGTCGCTCTACATGATGCAGATCTACGACCGGGTCATCCCGGGCGCGCGGATCGAGACGCTGGTTTTTCTGACCTTGATCCTGGTTCTGGCGCTGGCGGCACTCTCGGCGCTGGAGGCGGTCCGCAGCTACATCCTGGTGCGCATGGGGCTGAAGCTCGACGCCGATGTTTCGTCGCGCATCCTGCTGGCGGCCCTCAATCAGCGGACGATCGGCCGGCCGGAGGAGCGGACGCAGGCCGTGCGCGATTTCGACAGCTTCCGTGGTTTCATCACCGGGGCGGGAATCAGTGCCTTTCTCGATCTGCCATGGGTTCCGATCTATCTCATCGTGATCTTCCTGCTTCATCCGCTGCTGATGGCGGTGGCCGTGGCGGGTATGGCGATCATGATCCTGCTGGCTTGGGGGACCGATGTCAAAACCCGGGAGCCGATCAAGGTCGCAAACGCCTCCGCCGCACGCACCTATGCCTTCGTCGATGATGCGATCCGCAACCGCGAGACCGTGACGGCGTTACGCATGCATCTCGATATGGCCCGATCCTGGACGGACAAGCGCCGGGAGATGCTGGCCCTCAATGCGCGGGCGGGCGATCGTTCGGCGGTTTTCAATTCCGGCACCAAGCTTTTCCGTATGCTGATGCAATCGAGCATGCTGTGCTTCGGGGCCTATCTGGTGGTCGAGCATGAGCTGACCTCGGGCTCGATGATCGCCGCCAGCATTCTGATGGGCCGTGCCCTGGCGCCGATGGAGCAGGCGGTCGCGGTGTGGAAAGGATTTCTCGGGGCCCGTACGTCCATTAAACGGGTGGACATGCTCCTCAGCTCCATGCCGCGGGAAGCCAAGGCGACGGAGCTGCCGCCGCCGACCGGCGAGATGACGGTCGAGCGGCTGGTCTATACGGTTTCGCGCGAAGGACCGCCCATCATCAAGGGCGTCAGCTTCGCCATCCCGGCTGGCGAATGCGTGTCGGTGATCGGGCCGAGCGGTGCCGGCAAGACCACGCTGGCGAAGCTGATCACCGGCTGTCTGCCGCCCTCGGCCGGAACGGTACGACTCGACGGCGCCGATCTCATGAATTGGAGCGACGTTCAGCTCCGCCGGACGATCGGCTATATTCCGCAGGATGTGGAGCTTTTCACGGGGACCGTGCGCGACAACATCGCCCGCTTCTCCGAGGCGAAAGACGAGGAAGTCGTCGCTGCCGCCAAGGCCGCCAACGCGCATGAGATGATCCTCGCCTTGCCAAAAGGCTATGAAACGGTCGTTTCCGGCGGCGCGCAGCATCTCTCGGGCGGTCAGCGCCAGCGGATCGGGCTGGCGCGGGCGCTGTTTGGGGAACCGATGCTGCTGGTGCTGGACGAGCCGAATTCCCATCTCGACGGCGATGGGGATCTGGCGCTCGCCAAGACGCTGCAGGCGCTGAAGGCGCGCAAATGTACCGTCATTCTGATTTCGCACCGGCCCTCGACCTTGCAGCTCAGCGATAAGCTCATGGTGTTGCGCGACGGGCAGATCGACGCCTATGGCCCGACCGCCGAAGTCGTGGCCAAATTCCAGAAGATGAAGGAAGGCAGCGCCGTCTAGCACCCTGGACGGCGCCCTATGTGATCCATGGCAGAAGTCAGCGCATCCGAATCCGCTACCGATCCAACCGACATCCGCGGTCCCGTGCGGTTCGGTTTCCTGGTGCTGATAGCCTTCTTCGGACTGTTGGCGGCATGGTCGCTGTCGGCGGATCTATCCGGTGCCGTCGTGTCGACCGGGGTCGTGATCCCGGAAGGCAAACGCAAGACAGTCCAGCATCTGAGCGGCGGCATCGTCCGGCAGATCCTGGTAAAGGAAGGTGAGCGCGTCCAGCAGGGACAGAAGCTCATCATCCTCGACGACATTCAGGCGCGCTCGACCATCGATGTCCTTGAAAATCAGTATGCCGCCGCTTTCGTCATGCGGGCGAGGCTCCTGGCGGAACAGCAGAACCTCAAAGACATGCCGGCGCTTGCCGAGGCTCAGGGGACGCCGCAGATGCGGGGGGAGATGGCTCAGGAGCGGGCCCTCTTTCTGGCGCGGCGCGCGTCTTATGAAAGCCAGCTTTCCGTACTCCGGGACCGCATCCACCAGTTCGAGGAAGAATCGGCGGGCCATCGCAATCTCATGGAATCCAATATCCGTCAGCTTGCCCTGATCCAGAAGGAACTCGACGGGACGATCATCCTGAATAAGAAAGGCCTGTCTCCGACGGTGAAGATCTACCAGCTTCAGCGGACGGTGGCGTCGCTGGAAGGCGATATCGGGATGCAGAAAAGCGAGATGGCGCGTACGGCTCAGCACATCTCCGAGACAAGGAGCGAAATGGGCTCCGTAGCTAAGAAGCGGGACGACGATATCAGCCGCGATCTGCGCGAGGCGGAAGTCAAGGTGGCCGACATCGAACCCCGTCTGACCGCGGCGCGCGATACACTGACCCAGACCGTGATCGATGCCCCCACCGAGGGCTATGTCCTCAATCTTGCCATCGTCACCATCGGCGGCGTGGTCGAGCCCGGGAAGGCGATCATGGATATCATTCCCGGCAATGGCGAGGTTGCGGTCGAAGCCGAAATCGGCCCGACCGACATCGACGATATCAAGGTGGGAATGAAGGCCGAGATTCAGCTCTCGGGGCGTTCCTCGGGCGGGCAGGCGAGTATGCAGGGCGAGGTCGCGGTGGTCGGCGCCGATCGGCTGGTCGAGCCGCACACCGGCCGGCCCTATTATCCCGCCATCGTGCATGTTTCCGAGGGGGAGCAGCAGAAGATCCTGCCGGATCATATGGTTCCCGGCATGTCGGTCGAGGTCGTTCTCCCGGTGACGGCCCGGACATTGTTCGGCTATCTGATCGAGCCGCTGAAGCGCCGCTTTCACCGCGCCTTCCGGGAACGATAGGCGGCGTTCCTATGCTCCGGGGGCTTATCTGAAGCCAGCAATTCTCATTTTGGCCAATACCAGCGCCCGTCCTCGCTGCAAGAGCATCCAGCGTCCTTCGAGACGCGGCCCAAGAGCCGCTCCTCAGGATGAGGTCCATCGTTGATGGCATTACGGAAGTTCCTCATCCTGAGGAGCCGCCTCTTGGCGGCGTCTCGAAGGACGCACCACGGCTGTCCAGCCCATTGCCAAATGACGGGGCAAAATTAGAATTGCTTATCTGAAGCCCGTAGGCTGAAGCGCCCCCGACGGCAACCAGCGGCGCCATATTTCTCGACAAGAATCCACACGCGTTCCAAGCATGAATATGTAATTTACTCGAAGTTGGTGACGGACATTGCGCCGTACGGGAGACTTCGATGTTGCAGAAACTTCGTGCCGACAATGGCGCGGTCAATACTTATGGACAATACGTCAACCCGCAATGGGTTCGATTGCTCGAAATCCTGCAAATGAATGTCAATTACGTTCGTTGCAATGGGACGGAGCTTCTTACATCGGATAACCGGCGAATCCTGGACTTTATTTCAGGGTATTGCGTTCACAATATCGGCCACAATCACCCGAGACTTATCGCGGCCCTTAAGGAAGAACTCGACCGGGCCGGGCCGGCGATGCTGCAAAGCCATGTCTCCGACCTCGCCGGGGAGCTTGCCGAGAGGCTTTGCGCCCGTGCCGGTGGCCGGCTCACCAAGGCGTTCTTCGCCAGTTCGGGCAGCGAAGGCGTCGAAACGGTCATCAAATTCGCCCGCGCGCATACCAAGCGCTCCGGCATCCTCTATGCCGCCGACGGCTTCCACGGCCTGACCTGCGGCGCGCTCTCGCTCATGTCGAACCCGTTCTGGACGGAGGGGTTCGGGCCGTTCCTGCCGGATACGGAAGCCGTGCCGTTCGGAGACATCGCGGCCCTGGAAAGCCGGCTGGCCGCCAAGCCTTTCGCCGCCTTCATCCTGGAGCCGATCCAGGCCGAGAGCGGCGTGCGGGTTCCGTCCCCGGATTATCTCGCCAGGGCGGAGGCGCTGTGCCGCCGTTACGGCACGCTCCTGGTGCTGGACGAGGTTCAGACCGGCTTGTACCGGACGGGACCCTTCCTCGCCGCGCATCATTTCGGGGTCGAGCCCGATATGGTCATCCTGGCCAAGGCGATGAGCGGCGGGCTCATTCCATCGAGCGCCGTGCTCATGTCGGATGCCGTCTGCAATTCGGTCTACAGCTCGCTGAAGCGCGCCTTCATCCATACCTCCACCTATAGCGAAAACAGTCTCGCCATGCGCGCGGGCCTCACCACGCTCGACATATTGGAGGATGAAGGACTGGGCCGGCGCGCGGCGTCGGTTGGCGAAAATCTTCGGCAGGCACTTCGCGAACGCCTCGGCAAATATGAAATGGTCGGCGAGATCCGGGGGCTCGGGCTGCTCAACGCGATCGAGTTCAAGGCGCCGAGTTCCTACCTGCTCCGGATTCCCTTCGAAGCTTTCACCGCCATTCATCCGGGCATGTTCGGGCAGATGCTGATCATGCGCCTGTTCCAGGATCACGGAATACTGAGCCAAATCTGCGGCAACAATTTCATGGTCCTGAAAATCGCCCCTCCGCTCGTCGTCGAGGATGCGCAGATCAGCCGATACGTGACCGCGATCGAGCAGGTGGTGAACCTCATTCACACCTCGACAGTCTTCTGGTCCGAGGCCCTCAATATCGGACGCCGCGCCTTGGCGTCCGTCTGAACATCATTTGATCCCGAAGCTGGTGGATCACGGAGCTGGATCGATGAGGATTACAGGCGTGGCAAGCGCCTTGCCCGAATACCGCTACTCTCAGGAAATACTCACCCAGACGCTCAAGCAATTCTGGGGGGATCGGCTGAAGAATCCGGAGCTGCTTGAGCGGCTCCATTCGCGCACGGGCGTGGCATCGCGGCATTTGGCCTTTCCGGTGGAGCGCTATTCGCAGTTCTCGTCCTGGGGCGAAACCAATGCCGCCTGGCTCCAAGTGATGGAGGAACTGGGGGAGCGCGCGATCGACGGGGCGCTTGAGAACGCCGGTCTTTCGAAGCAGGATCTCAGTGCGTTGTTCGTGGTTTCGATCACCGGCGTGGCCAGCCCGTCGCTGGATGCGCGGCTGATCAACCGGATGGCTTTGCCGAACGACATCAAGCGCACGCCCATCTTCGGCGTCGGCTGTGTCGGCGGCGCTCTCGGCTTGACCCGCGCGGCGGATTACGTCCGGGCCTATCCGGACCAGCACGCCGTGCTGCTTGCCGCCGAGGCCTGCACCCTGACATTCCGGGGCGACGATCTGTCGACGGTGAATTTGATCGCGTCCGGGCTCTTCGGCGACGGCGCCGCCGCCGTCATCGTATCGGGCGCGCAAACCGCGAGGGCCAAGAATGCGGCCTCAGGCCCCGAAATCCTGGATAGCGGCTCGTTCTTCTACCCGAATTCCGAAGACATCATGGGCTGGGACATTTCCGGAGACGGTTTCAGGATCGTGCTTTCGGCCCGCCTGCCCGAATTCATCAAGAGCAATCTGGCGCGGGACACCGATGCGTTTCTCGACCGGCACGGCCTCAAGCGGGGCGATATCGGAAACTGGGTGATCCATACCGGCGGACCCAAGGTTCTCGACGCCATGCAGGAAGCCCTCGAACTTGAGGATCATCATCTCGACCGGTCATGGGATTGCCTCAGCCGCGTCGGCAATCTTTCCTCGGCCTCGGTCCTGCTGGTGCTGGAAGACATGGTGACGAACCATCGCCCGGCGCCGGGCACGCTCGGCGTGCTGCTGGCGATGGGGCCCGGTTTCTGCTCCGAGATGATCCTGCTGCGATGGTGATTCCGGAAGAAACGGACGTCTTCGTGGTGGGAGGCGGTCCGGCGGGCTTGGCAGCGGCCCTTGCCGCGCGGCAAAGGGGCTTCGAGGTCTGCGTCGCCGACCGGGCGCAACCGCCGATCGACAAGGCTTGCGGCGAAGGCCTGATGCCGGACGGCGTCGCGGGTTTGCGCCGGCTCGGCGTGGTGCTCGATTCCGGCCAGGGCATGCCTTTCCACGGCATCCGCTTTATCGGCGGCGGACAGACCGCCGAAGCGGTCTTCCCTGGTGAAAGCGGTATCGGCATGCGCCGCACGCAGCTGCACCGCATCCTCATCGAGCGGGCGCAGGCGGCGGGCATCGTCACCGCTTGGCAGACGCAAGTCATGGGCCTCGATCCGGCAGGGGTCCGGATCGGCGACAGGATCATCCGCTGCCGATGGATCATCGGTGCCGATGGATACCTCTCCCGTATCCGCCAATGGGCCGGAATGGAAATACTCTGGGACGGCGGACGCCGGATCGGTCTCCGTCAGCATTTCCGCGTCAAGCCGTGGTCCGATACCGTCGAAGTGCATTGGCTGCAGGGCTGTCAGGCCTATGTCACCCCGGTAGGAGCGGACCAAGTCTGCGTAGCCGTGCTCGGCAAGGTGCCGGGAATGAGCACCACCGAACTGGCGATCCCGTTTCCGGTTCTCGCCGGACATCTCGCCCAAGCGGAGCCGATCGGCCCGGTGCGCGGCAGCTTTTCCGCATCCACCCGCTTGCGCTGGGTGACGCAAGGGCGGATCGCCCTGGTCGGGGATGCCTCCGGTTCCGTCGATGCGATTACCGGCGAGGGGCTGGCGCTGGCCTTCCGGCAGGCGGAGGCGCTGGGAGCCGCACTTGGCGCCGGCGATCTTGGCGCCTATGAGGCGATGCACCGCCGGATCGGGCGGATGCCGCTGCTGATGTCACGGCTCCTGCTCCTTATGAATGAGCGCGAGGGCTTGCGGAAAGCGGCTTTGTCGGCACTGGCGGCAAGGCCGCACCGCTTCAGCCGGCTCCTGGCCGCCCATATCGGAGCACGGCATCCCGCCATGATGACGCTTGACGCCTTGCCCTTGGCTTTGGACCTGTTCGGCGCCTGGGCCGGGGAGTGGGGCGCCGGGGCATCGATCGCGGAAACGGCACGATGATCTGGCTGGCGCGGCGGCTCGTCTTTCACAACCGCACCCGGCTGATCGTGACCCTGCTCGGCGTCGTCTTCTCGGCCTATCTGACGCTTACCGAACTCGCCCTCTATATCGGGATGATGGAGAACGCCACTTCGGTCATCCGGCATTCCGGGGCCGATCTCTGGATCGCGTCCAAGGGCATCCAGAATTTCGATTTCGCCAAGCCGTTCCCGGACGAGCGGCTAAAGCGCCTGAGCCGTTTCCAGGAAATACTTTGGGCGAAGCCGATCATGCTGAGCTGGGGTTTCCTGAAACTGGCCGACGGCGCGCAGGAGCAGGTCGAGATCATCGGCTACGATCCGGTGGCCCCGATCGGCGGCCCCTGGGAGATGGCGAGCGGCAGTGCCGGCGATGTTGCCGGTGCCGCCACGATGATCGTGGATGAGAGCGCGCGGCAGCGCCTGGGCGACCTTCGTCTCGGCGGCATCTGGGAACTGAACGACCGGGAAGTGAAACTGGTGGGCCTCTCGCTGGAGGCCAAGACCTTTACCACCGCCCCGATCGTCTATACCTCCTATGCCCTGGCGCAGGAAATCTCGGCTGACCCATCGCATCGGGACAGCACCGCCTATATCGCCGTCAAACTGCAAAACCCGGCGGATGCCAAGCGGAGCGCCTATCGGATCCACCGGGAATTGAAGGATAACGAGGTTCTGACCCGGGATGAATTCGTCAAGCGGACGATTTTCTATTGGACCGCGCAGACCGGAATGGGGGCGGCGCTGTGCCTGACGGCGGTGCTGGGCCTTATCGTCGGCGCCGGCATCATCGGTCAGACGGTATTCGCCAACACCATGGAGCATCAGGGCGAATTCGCGACGCTGAAGGCGATGGGGGCGACGGATTTTGAACTCAACACCGTCATTCTCGCCCAGGCGGTGATCAATGCTGGGGCGGGGTTCGGCATCGCCGTGCTGCTGGCGCTTTTGAGCAAAGCCCCGATGGAGGAAACCGGCATTACCCTTGCGGTCGATTGGAAGCTCGTTGGCGGGCTGCTGGTTCTGACGCTCGCGATCGCCATCGGCGCCGCGTATTTCTCCATCCGCCGGGTCCGCCGTCTCGACCCCGCGATCATCTTCCGGAGTTGAGGATTGAGCGCCCTGCTGGAAGCCCGCAACGTCTCCAAACTGTACCGCCAGGGGCCGGTCTCGGTCACCGCCGTCGATTCCGTGTCGTTCACGGTGGAGCGCGGACAGATCGCGCTGATCATCGGGCCGTCCGGCTCCGGCAAATCGACGCTGCTTTCGATGCTGGGCTGCATCCTCCGCCCGAGTTCCGGCGATATCCTCGTCGAGGGCGAGGCGGTGAGCGCCCTGCCGGACCGCGAATTGCCCCGGATCCGGCGATCCTGCTTCGGCTTCGTGTTCCAAGCCTTCCACCTTTTCCCGTTCCTCACCGCCCAGGAAAACGTCGAGACGGCCCTGCGTCTGGCGCGGGTGCCGAGCCGGACCCGTCAGGTGCTGGCACTGGAACTGCTGACCGGCTGCGGCCTCGAAGCCCGCGCGAATTTCCTCCCCGGCAGCCTCAGCGGCGGCGAAAAACAACGCGTCGCCATTGCAAGGGCGCTCGCCGGCAATCCCCAAATCCTCCTCGCCGACGAACCCACCGCCAGCCTCGATTCCACCACGGGCGAGGAAGTCTTCGCCATGCTCAGCCGCTTCGCGAAGGAATCGGGCAAGGCGGTCATCATGGCCAGCCACGATCCGAAGGCGCGAGGCTTCGCGGACCGGGTGTTCAATCTGACGGATGGGCGGATTAGCGGGGTGGGGTGAGGGGGGGATGGGGATGGATTTCTCATGAAATCCGATATGCGACTCGCGACATGCTTGTCATGGAGAATGGAAGATGTAGGATGGGTGAGCGAAGCGCTACCCATCATTTTCATGTGTGAAGAGATGGGGCGGAGGAAGCTTCATGGTCGTGATGGGTAGCGCTTCGCTCACCCATCCTACGCTTGCTACGCTCCACCCATCGCTTGCTGTCTTGGAGGCCCGCAGTGTCTAGTTCAAATTCCGGGGATGTTCCCTTCTGGAACCGAACGAGAGCCGAACAAAAGATCTATCTCGAAAACGGGATTCAGTATTTTTTTGACGGCGACCGTGAACTGTCTGGACGAATTCTGTTCTTTCTGTCGGACGCATTGGACCATATCGAATATGGGCGTTACGGTTTAGCCATGCAGTCCATCATAAATGCTCACGCTGACGAAAGCATATTTTCTAGTGAATACAAAATTCCTCTGATTGATGGCTTAACTAGGGACAGTTTACTTGAGCGCCTGATCGTTTCGAAGAATGCTTCTCCTGCTGACAGAATTTATTTTTGCTGACTTTGTGAAAAGCCGGAGCAAGCGTGGGATGGGTGTCGCTTCGCTCACCCATCGCGGGGCACCTAGCGGCTGTGCAAAATTCAAGAACTCCGCACCAAAACAGGAGCCTTGAAATCATTTGGCGTTTCTGGTGCGTAAATCAGGTGCGAAATGACGTCACGCACGCGAGGTTGTTTGAGCCTGTCCGGCGTTATGAAACGCAACGACGGCGTCGCGAAGTTGATTGAAGAAGCGGGGCGGGAGGAAGCCGAATCCTCCTCGCCGACGAACCCACCGCCAGCCTCGACTCGGCCACGGGCGAAGAGGTCTTCGCGATGCTGAGCCGCTTCGCGAAGGAATCGGGCAAGGCCGTCATCATGGCCAGCCATGATCCGAAGGCGCGAGGCTTCGCGGACCGGGTGTTCAATCTGACGGATGGGCGGATTACGGCTTGAGCGGAATAAGGCGGGTGACGCCCTGCTTCCGATCCATCCAAGCCGCGGCGACTTGGCTCCGCCATCCGATCATCTCATGAATGCGCCAATATTCGGTCGCGATATTGCGGGTGAAAATCGGCTCATGGTGGGCGATCCGGTTCCGCAAGCGGCGGATGGCATGCAGGTCGCTATGAGCGGTGGCGCGCGCTAATGGAATGCTAAGGGTTGCCGCGCGACAATCAAGGTGAGAGCGCGCGACAATCAGGATGAGCGAGTTTTCCGGGGCTTGCGCTGAAGGGAGGGCGGAGCCCGAGCGGAAGCGCAAGCCCCGGAAAACTTGGCTTGAAGTCCCCTTTGGGGAGAACGGGTCGTCTGGTGATCGCGACCGATCGGATATGGGATGGATCTTCTCATCGAAGGGATCCGCCCATTGCCCGGTCGCCATGTCACCGATCACCAGATGAGGCTTTACATGAAGTTCCGACAGACAGACGCGCCGCCCGTGGCGGCGGCGAAGGCGTCGATCAGCGCCGCCACGGCTTATCGCTTCGAGCAGGATCGCCGGCTTCCGTCGCAAAAGGAGAAGGTCCGGGGCAGCCGCCGTCCGGATCCGCTCGCCGACTTCTTCGATGCCGAGATCATACCGATGCTGAAGGCTGCCCCCGAACTTCGTGCGGTCGCGATTTTCGAGGAGATGCAGCGGCGCCATCCCGATCTGTCCGCCGGCGTCCGGCGGACCCTGGAGCGCCGCATCCGCTCCTGGCGGGCACTTCATGGCGTGGAGCAGGAGGTGATCTTCCGCCAGATCCATGAGCCCGGCCGGATGGGGCTGTCGGATTTTACCGACATGGCCGAGCTGGGCGTCACGATCGCCGGCGAACCGCTTGACCATCGGCTCTACCACTTCCGCCTCGCCTATTCAGGCTTCGAGCATGCCCATGTGATCCTCGGCGGCGAAAGCTACGTCGCCCTGGCCGAGGGGCTGCAGAACGCGCTGTGGGCGCTCGGCGGTTCGCCGCAGGAGCATCGCAGCGACAGCCTCTCGGCCGCGTTCCGCAATCTTGCCAAGGATGCGCGTGACGATCTGACCCGGCGCTATGATGCGCTCTGCGCCCATTACGGGATGGAGCCGACCCGCAACAATCGCGGTGTCGCTCATGAGAACGGTTCGATCGAAAGCCCGCATGGCCATCTCAAGAAGGCGGTCAAGGACGCGCTGCTGCTGCGCGGGGTGAACGACTTCGGCGATCTCGCCGCCTATCGCCGCTTCATCGACGAGATCGTGAGCCGCAAGAACGCCCGTCTTGCCAAACGGATCGAGGCCGAGCGGCCCGCCCTGCGGCCGCTGCCCGGACAGCGCGGCTGCGACTATGAGGAGACGATCGTCACCGTCACCTCTTCGGGCGGCTTCACGCTCAAGAAGGTGTTCTACACGGTGCCCTCGCGGCTCATCGGGCACCGGCTGCGGGTCCAGCTTTACGATGACCGTCTCGATCTGTTCATCGGCGGCACGGCACTCATGACCTTGACGCGCGGACGGGCCGCCGCGGGCAAGCACGGTCACGTCGTCGATTATCACCATGTCATCCATGCCCTGCGGCGCAAACCCATGGCGCTTCTGGGGCTCGTCTACCGCGACCAGCTCTTCCCGCGCGACGCCTATCGGCGGACCTTCGACCGGCTGCTTGAAAAGATCCCCGAGAAGCCGGCCTGCCGGCTGATGGTCGATCTCCTGATGCTTGCCCATGAGCGCGGATGCGAGGCCGAACTCGCCGATATCCTCGCCACCGACTTGGCGGAAGGCCGGCTGCCCGACATGACGGCGTTACGCGAACGCTTCGCGCCCGATCCAGAGGCACTGCCCGAGGCTGTCGTCCATCTCACTCCGCTGATCGCCTACGAGGCGCTCCTCGACAGCGGCATGGGTGCCGGCATGGGAGAAGCGGCATGACCCGGAGCATCGACGGCGCCAGGCTCACCCTAATCCTCAACGAATTGCGGCTGCCCGCGATCAAGCAGGGCTGGCCGGCCTTTGCCGAACGGGCCGACAAGGAAGGCTGGCCCGCCGCCCGTTTCCTCGCGGCAGTCGCCGAACACGAAATCGCCGAACGCGACCGGCGCCGCATCGAGCGCCATCTCGTCGAAGCGCGGCTGCTGCCGGGAAAAACCCTCGACAGCTTCGACTTCGAGGCAGTGCCGATGATCTCCAAGGCCCATGTCATGGCGATCTGCGCCGGCGATAGCTGGATCGACCAGGGCGCCAATCTCATCCTGCTCGGCGGACCGGGCGGCGGAAAAACCCATCTCGCCTCCGCCATCGGCCTGGCGCTGCTGGAAAATGGCTGGCGCGTGCTGTTCGCCCGCACCTCCGACCTGGTTCAAAAGCTTCAGGTCGCGCGCCGCGAACTGGCGCTCGAGGCCGCCATCAACCGGCTCGATCGCTTCCATCTGCTGATCCTCGACGATCTCGCCTATGTCAGCAAGGATCAGGCCGAAACCTCCGTCCTGTTCGAGCTTATCAGCGCCCGCTACGAGCGCCGCTCCACCCTCATCACCGCCAACCAGCCCTTCGGCGAATGGGGCAAGATCTTCCCCGATCCCGCCATGACGCTCGCCGCCGTGGACCGCCTCGTTCACCACGCCACCATCTTCGAAATCAACGTCGACAGCTACAGACGGCGCGCCGCCCTCGAACGGAAACAGAAGGGCGCCGGACGACCCCCGAATTACGCGACAATCAAGGATATCGGCCCATTGTCGGGGAGCGACAATCAAACCCAAACTTAGAGCTTGCCAGCGACAATTACTCTGAACGATCATCCCCTCGTCGCGGTCATCAATCCTCATCCTGATTGTCGCGCTCTCTCATTCAGATTGTCGCGCCACA
>Ga0265327_10002015_pt1 | contig 22942 bp, 13 predicted proteins | sample 41621metaG_FD_202089 | JGI IMG/M metagenome (GOLD analysis project Ga0265327, IMG submission 202089) | Rhizosphere microbial communities from Carex aquatilis grown in University of Washington, Seatle, WA, United States - 4-16-21 metaG | ecosystem: Host-associated > Plants > Roots > Rhizosphere...
CCAGCTCCGCGACCTTTACAGCGCCGAGACTCAAATGATCCAGAATCTGCCGGGAATGGTGCAGGCTGCGACCGACCAACGCCTGAAGGAGGCATTCTCCTCCCACCTCGAGGAAACCAGAAAGCAGAAGAGCAGACTCGAACAGATCTGCAGCCGCCACGGAATTTCCCCGGTGGGGGAAGAATGCCAGGCCATGAACGGGCTGGCCAAGGAAGCCAAGTCAGACGCCGAAAAGACGCTGCCAGGCAGTGTGCGTGATGCCGTGCTGATTGCTGCGGCCAACCGCATCGAGCACTATGAAATCGCCGGCTACGGGGTGGCGCGGGCATTTGCCGATTGCCTGGAATTCAGCGATGACGTGGATCAGCTCACAGAGACTCTCGACGAAGAAGGAGCGGCAGATCGCACCATTACGGAAATCGCGACCGGCAGCCTTTTCCGCCATGGGGTGAATGAGGCGGCTGTTCGTTAATCCCCATGCTGCCTGCGTCCCGGTCCAAAGACGGGGACGCAGGGCAGCACCATCCCAATGCCCTGACTTACGGCGATGTCGGAGGAGAAAGAGCGGGCTGATCTCGAAATACTCGCGCGATCGGATGTGGAATTCCGGTCCGAGACCATTTATTTCATCGTACTTGACCGCTTCTCCATTGGGAATGCGGAGAAATTGAGAGTCGAGGACGAGATGTTCGACCCATCCCACACGGACTGGCACAAGTACTGGGGAGGAGACCTACAGGGCGTGGTGGACAGGCTTGGCTATCTGCACTTGATCGGCATCAGCGCCATTTGGACGACGCCTCTTTTCGAGCAGGTCAACGCCTTAACCGTCGGCGAGGTAGCACGGGCACCGATCCACGGATATTGGACGAGCGATTTCAAGCGGATCAATTCCCGCTGGATGAACGATCCATCGGAAAGGAGGCTGTTCCAGCGCGATGACACTGTCTTCGACAAGCTGCTGGCCGAGCTGCACGGACGCGGCATGAAGTTCATCCTCGATATCGTCTGCAATCACAGCTCGCCCGAAACGGCAAACGGCAAGGGGCGGCTGTATGACGACGGAACGCTCATCGCCGATTTCGACAATGACGAGGCCCACTGGTACCATCACTACGGCGAGACGGTAAACTGGGACGACGAGTGGCAGGTCCAGAACTGCGAACTCTGCGGGCTCGCCACATTCAACGAGAACAACATCCTTTATCGCAACCACATCAAGGAAGCGGTGAAGCTGTGGATGTCCAAGGGAGTGGACGCTCTGCGGATCGACACCGTGAAACACATGCCGCTGTGGTTCTGGCAGGAATTTTGTTCGGACCTGAGCCGCGCCAATCCAGACCTTTTCCGCTTCGGAGAGTGGATCTACAGCCACCCGGACAACCCGCGATCCGTGGAGTTTGCCAACAAATCCGGGATGAGTATTCTGGATTTCGGATTCTGCCAGGCAGTCAGGGATGTCCTTACCGGTGTGCAGCCATCAGGCTTCCATCATTTCCAGGACATACTGAACAAGGACGGGAACTACGACTCGTCGACGGAGCTCGTCACCTTCTTCGAGAACCACGATATGCCGCGACTCCAGTCACTTGGCGTAGCGAATGAGGCCGTGGACCTGGCCCTTGTGCTGTTGATCACGTCCAGAGGGGTTCCCTGCATCTACTATGGTTGCGAGCAGTATCTGCACGATGACACCGAGGGGGGTAACGACCCCTACAATCGTCCGATGATGGTGAAATGGGAAACAACTCCCGCCACCCGTCTGATTGCGGCCCTAGCGGCCGAACGCCGGGTCAATCCGGCCCTCCAGGTCGGCGGGCAATGGCCGAAATGGGTGGATGAGGAGTGCTACGTGTTTCTGCGGCGCTACCGCGACTCCAGGTGTCTGGTGTTCCTAAACAAGGGTCCAGAGCGAGAACTTGAAGTGCCCGACCTGGAGTTTCCGGATGGGGTCCACCGCTGTCGGGTCACGGGAACCGAGATCGAGATCCGCGACAATCGCACCGCGATGGTGATTCCGTCGAACGGGTTCTTCGTGATCGCCATACGTGGCAGACCCGTAAGAGGTCGGGCGGTGATTCGCGCCCAACTGAATGGCGCGCCCACCAATCCGGGAGACCGGGTCAAAATCATCGGAGACATCGACGAACTCGGCAGATGGGACCTGTCGAAGGGGGTTGAAATGGAATGCGTCAACGCCAACACCTGGTTCGGCGAGATCCCGTTTTCATCTCATGCCGGTTCCGCGATCAGTTACAAATTCGTGATTCTGCCGGCCGCCGAAAACTCCGCACCCATTCGTGAAAATCGAATCGTGCGTTGGCGAGTCGTGACATCGGAAGGAATTGCAAAATGGCGCGACCACTGGGAACACTGATCACCGCCCTGGCGTCATTCATCATCCCCGGGATACGCCGGCGGGGAATAGGTGGTGAAGGCAAGCGCCTCCTCTTTGCCACGATTGACCAACCGGTGTGGTGTTCCCGCCGGAATCAAGAGACTGTTGCCGGCATGAATCGTTCCCTCGTCATCCCCGAGTTCGACGTGCAGATCCCCCTTGAGCAGTAGAACGATTTGGTCGCTCTCCCGATGGGCCTGTGGTCGCTCTCCCGAAGCTTCGCCAGTTCGCAATCTCATGGTCGCGGTCTGGGCTCGGGAGGTGGTCTGCAAAATTTGAAAGTCCGTTGATGGACTGAGGATGTCCGCGACGTTCATGGTATGATGGATGCTCGCACGGATCGTGCCAAGGGATTCCCCTTGATCTTGCAACCATCCTCGAATCCGAAGTCCACCGAGTCGATGCGAACCGCAATCGAACGGTGCAATTCAAGGCAATCCGAGCGCGCGCCGGCCCGCCGCCATTTGCCCAGGATTCCTGGCACAGCCCCTGCGAAGAAGTTCAGTGATAACCAGGAAAGTACCATGGCCGCGAAAAAGTCCTCCACCGCCAGCAAAAAAGGACTGGCCCTGTATCGCCGCAAGCGTGACTTCTCGGCCACGCCTGAGCCCTCTTCCGGACGCTCGAAATCGAAAGGAATGTCATTCGTGGTTCAGGAACATCATGCCCGCTCCCATCACTACGATTTCCGTCTGGAAATGGATGGCGTGCTGGTAAGCTGGGCCGTACCGAAAGGGCCACCGGAAGACCCCGCCGCCAAGCGCCTGGCCGTCCATGTGGAGGATCACCCGCTCGATTACGGAAAATTCCAAGGAGAGATTCCGAAGGGACACTACGGAGCGGGCAAGGTGGCGATTTGGGACAAGGGCTACTGGGAACCGGTCAATACCCATTGGAAAAAGGACTTCAACGAGGGCAAGCTGAAGTTCATTCTCCACGGGGGAAAAATGACGGGCACCTATCTGCTCGCCCGGATGAAGGAGGAACCGAATTGGCTGATGCGCAAGCTCGACGATACCGGCTCGGCCAAAGGTGGCGTGGCGAAGGAGAAGCCATCATTCGTGTCTCCACAGTTGGCCCGCGTGGTCCCCTCGGTACCTTCCGGTCGGGAATGGATCCATGAAATCAAGCTCGACGGCTACCGCCTCATCGCCGTCAAGGCGTCAGGAAAGCTGCGCCTCTTCACGCGCAACGAATTGGATTGGACCGATCGGTTCAAGAACCTGGCTGCCGAATTGGGCCGGTTAAGTTCGAAGGACTTCGTCCTCGACGGAGAAGCCGTCGTGTTCGATTCAAAAGGCCGATCCAATTTCGGAGACCTGCAGGCCGCACTTCAGAAGAGTCACGGCGGGGAGATCGATTTTGTCGCCTTCGACCTGCTTCATCTCGATGGCGAGAACCTTCGGAATCTCCCACTTTCCGATCGGATTGAACGCCTCGCCAAGCTCGTGCCCGAGGAAACCGGACGGGTACGACATTCGAGAATCTGGCCGGCTTCCCAGGGCAAGAGTCTGTTCACGCAGGCTTGCAAGTCCGGGCTGGAAGGGATCATCAGCAAGCCGGCCACTTCCCCGTATCTGGAAAAGAGCCGCAGTGCCTGGGTGAAATCCAAATGCAGGGCCCGTCAGGAGTTTGTCATTTGCGGCTATACCGACCCACGCAACTCGTGTCCGGGATTTGGAGCGCTGGTGCTCGGCTCGCTGGAGCAAGGCAAGCTCGTTCCCCGCGGCAAGGTCGGAACCGGCTTCACCGACTCCCAGCGGAGAAGCCTGCTGACCAAGCTCCACGCCCTGAAGCAGGAGAAGCCCAACTTCAGGGACGGAGGCAAGGACGTCACGTGGATCGAGCCCGCATTGGTGGCGGAGATTGAATTCGCCGAAATCACCCGGGACGGATCGATCCGCCAAGGGAGCTTCATTGGACTACGCGAGGACAAAGCCGCGGGCGATGTCCACTTGGATTCCCTGCAAGTCGCCAAGCCGGATGCGAAGCAGGTGAAGGTTTCGGGCATCGTCATTTCCCACCCCGAACGACTGGTCTATCCGGCTGATCAGGTGACGAAGCTGGAGGTCGCCACCTATTACGAGAAGGTTGGCGAGTGGATGATGCCCTACGTGGCCAACCGGCCGCTGGCCATCATCCGCGCACCATCGGGGATCACCGCCGAGCTGTTCTTCCAGAAGTCCTTCACCAAACACATCCCCGCCCATGTCAAAACCGGCACCCTGGCAGATGGCACCGAGGTGTTTCATGTGAAGAATGTGACGGGATTGGTTTCCCTCGCCCAGTTCGGCATGATCGAGATCCACCCTTGGGGAGCGCCCCTGCGAACCCCGGAAAAACCGGATGTGCTCATCTGGGACCTGGATCCTGATGCGTCGGTTCCGTGGAAGGAAGTCCTCGGGGCCGCCTTCCTCCTGCGTGACTACTTGGCCGAACGGGGACTCAAAACCCAGGTGAAGACCTCAGGCGGCAAGGGTCTTCACATTATGCTCTACCTGAAACGGAAGCACGAATGGGAGGAACTCCGAAGGTTCTCCAAATCGGTCGCCGTGGCCATCGCTGAAATGAACCCCAGGCGCTTCACCGTCGAGGCCAGCAAGGCGAAGCGCACCGGCAGAATCTACATCGACTGGTTGAGAAATGGCAGAGGGGCGACCTGTGTGGCTCCCTGGTCTCTCCGGGCCCGTCCGGGGGCACCCATTTCGGCTCCATTGGATTGGAGCGAGCTCAATCGCGCGGAAGCGGCGGGCGTCAGCATTCGGGAGCCGCTGGTGCTCCCGGACGATTGGAAAGCGATTGAGCCACAGGTTTTGAGCAAGGTGGTTCTGACCGGGAAGGCCTAGTCAATTGACGGCTGCGTCACCTTCTGACCGAGCTTCCGCATGAGCGTTCGTGCATCGAAGGGCGCACGCGTTTTCACGTCGTTGTCGAAGTACACGTAAACGTCACGACCATCTTTTCTCAAGGGGGCCGCTTTGGAGGTCAGGGCTGCTCCTCTGGGATTGCCACCCGCCGCCCAGCGCCGGATCTTGCGGGCCCAGGTCTCCAGGGCCGCATCCGTGTACCCGCTGGCATAGAGTTCCTTGTCTCCATGGAGGCGGAGGTAAAGAAAGTCGGCGGTTACATCTTCCATGAAGGGCCACTTGCCCGCGGTGTCCGCCACCACCAGGGCGACACGATGGTTCCGCAGGAGGGCGACAAATTCCTCGTTGATGAATGAGGCGTGGCGGATCTCCATCGCATGTCGAAGCGGTCGCTTCCGGTCGGTTGAAAGGGCGGTCTTCCCAGCCACCGTCTCTCCATGGTGGTGGGCAAGTCGGGCCGCTTCTTCGGTATCATGGGGCAGCAGCTTCAGAAACGATTCAATGCGCCCGCGGTCATAGCGGAAGCTGGGTGGAAACTGCCAGAGTAGCGGACCCAGCTTCGGTCCGAGTTCCAGAAGGCCGGAAGCGATGAAATTGGCCAGCGGCTCCTCCACGTCCTTGAGGCGCCGCACGTGGCTGATATAGCGGTTCGCTTTAACGGAAAACACAAAATCAGGCGGCGTCTGGTCGTGCCATTTCTTGAAGCTGGCCGGCTTTTGCAGGCTGTAAAAGGTGCCGTTGATCTCGATTGAAGAGACGGCGCGCGACGCATATTCCAGCTCCTTTCGCTGCGGCAGATCCTCCGGATAGAATACCTTCCGCCAGGGAGGGTAGGTCCACCCGGAGATCCCGATTCGAATCTGGCCGGTACGGGGCATTCGATTGGAATGTAAACAGTGAGACCACCAAAGCGACCTTCACTTGTGCGCGTGCGCCTTGCCGCCCTTTCTTCCGCCTTTCCGTTCCGGTTCGTGGTTCTCTTTCCTGGCACGGCCGGAGCCGGACTTTTTGCCACCATCTTCAGTTTTGTTCACGGTGGCCCAGGCCCGGCTCTCCGCTTCCTTCTTCGGGACGCCGCTCTTTGCGTAGCCTTCCTCGATGTGTTCCGCCTGACGCTTCTGCTTGTCAGTGTAGCTGGATTTATCTCCTCGTGGCATGACGATGGTTCCTTTCGTTGGTTCGAGTTTTCAGGCAAACAGATCCAGTCCCGTTTTCGCACATCACGTGCCAAAATCCTTATCCCTGAAGCAGGGATTGAGCACCTTCGATATACACTTCCGTCCCGGTAATATGACTGGCCGCATCCGAGGCCAGGAACCAGATCAATTGAGCCACCTCCCCTGCGGTTCCGGCGTGTCCGCCCTTCAGGGGCACATCGCCATCCGGGAATTCCACCGGCAGGTGCAGCCCGTCCAATTCCCTCCGTTCGGTGGAATCATTGATGTGGGTATTGATCGCTCCGGGGCAAACCGTGTTCACCCGGATCTTGTCTTTCGCAAGCTCGAGAGCGATCATTCGTGCAAATGCCACCTGAGCCGCCTTCGAGCAGGCGTAGGCGGAGGCACCGCTGTTGCTGAACATGCGGGTTCCGTTGACCGACGACACCACGATCACCGAGGCACCGCTGGTTCCAAGCCACGGAAGGGCGAGCTTCACGGTCAGGAATGTACCGCGCAGATTCACCTCCAGCGTCTTGTCCCATTCTTCCACCGCCAGGTCCCGCAGTGGTGCCCATACGCCGTTGATTCCGGCGTTGGCCACTACGACCTGAAGCGACTCCCACCGCTTTCCCATGGTGGCAAAGGCTTCTTCCATTTGGATGGGATTGGAAACATCCGCGACCACCAGCAGGTGGCCGGACGCCTCACCGCCGAGTTCCTCGATTACCTTCTCCAACTCGGATCTGGTGTGCCCCAGCAGCGCGACCTTCGCGCCCGCGTGGGCCAGCAGCTTGGCCGTCGCCCGCCCAATGCCGGAGCCGGCACCGGTCACGAGGGCGTTCTTCCCGGCAAGACTGTCCGTGGGGATTTTCATGATGGGCTGCTGAGTTTTTCCCGCTTCGTTCTTCCTGGTTTCTCCCGGTGTTCGATCAGCCATAGCAGCCGTCGCTCTTCGGCCCGTAGTTGCGCGGCCTTGTCGCCTGCGGGGAACCGTGGAGGCCGCCTATTCATCACCTGATGCAAGCGGCCATTACGGTAGGACTCGAAGATCGCCGGATGGACGTAGTACTTCCGGCACGTCGCAGGGGTGTGGTGAAGTCGCTCGGCCGTGTGCCGGATGGCCTCCATTTCAGCGCGCCTCCGCCCTGCTTCCGTCTCCGCCGCAGGGGCCTTCGCCAGCTCACGGGCACACAGGACGCTCGCACGCCACGTGCGGAACTGCTTCGCCGAGAATTCTCCGCCGCCGACGTTTTTCAACCATTCATTGACGTCCGAGGTGCCCACGTCATGCCATTGGCCGGCGTCATCTTCATACCGGAAGAGATGCTGGCCGGGCAGCTCGTGAAGCTCGGCCATCAGGGTTGCGATCCGGGCACTGCGCACTTGTGCGTTGTGCATCCGTCCCGACTTCCCCTTGAACCGGAGCGTCCAGCCGCCCTCTTCCTCGAACAAATGCCGCGACAGCAGCGAGGTCAGTCCATAGCTGTGATTTTCCTTCACATAACGCTTGTTCCCGATCCGATAGCCGGTGTGGTCAAGTAGCCCCACGATCCCGGCGACGATGCGGTCCCGCACGAAGCCTTCCGCGCCGAGTGACGCCGCCACGCGGCTCCGGATGAGCGGGATCGCCCGAGCAAATTCGGTGATGCCTTCAAACTTCCGGTCCGCGCTCAGGGACTGCCACGACGCATGATAGCGGTATTGCTTCCTGCCCCGCTGGTCGATGCCGGTTGCCTGAAGGTGTCCATTGGGAAGGCTGCAGATCCACACCTTTTCGTACGCGGGAGGAATGGCCAGGGCTCGGATCCGCTGGCGTTCATCGGCATCCCTCAACAGCTCCCCGGACGGCAGATGATAGCGAAAGCTTCCGCCATGCCTTCGGCGTGAATACCCGGGCATTCCATCGTTGGTGAAAACGAGATGATAGGCCCTCAGTTCCGGCCCTGGCCCTGACACTGGCGTGAGCGTCTTCATTACCTTGCGTCAGGCACTGCGGCGGGCTTTTTTCTTCGCGGCCTTCCTCGCGGTCTTTTTGGCCGGAGCAGCTTTCCTGGCCGCGGCCTTTTTCGCGGCTGCCCGCTTCGGGGACGGCTCGCTTCCGTCCTTCGCGGCGGGCTTCTTGATACTGCGTTCCAGGTAGTCCGCCAAGTCCACCACATTGGTCGCATCAGGTCCCTCGTCCTTTGCGCCACCTTTGACATCGGCGACAGTGCCGCCCTTGCGGATTTTCTTCTCGATGTAGTCCATCAGAGCCTCGCGATATTCATCTTCAAAGCGATCCGGTTTCCAGGTGGTTGTCATTTCATCGATCAATCGCTGGGCCAGTTCGAGTTCCCGCTTCGCCGGCTGCCCCTCTGAGTCCTTGGAGGAAGGGACATCGAGCTTCGATGCCGACACCACTTCCTGCGGAAATCTCAATAGCATGACGACGAGGGCATCTCCTCGAACGAACATCGCCGAGAGGTATTCCCGCGTGCGGATCACCAATCTGGAGATGCCGGCTTTCCCCGACTTTCGCAGGGCCTCACGCAACAGGGCATAGGCCCGCCTCCCGCGCTTGTCGGGTTCAAGGTAATAGGGCTTGTCGAACAGAAGCGGGTCAATCTTGTCCAGGTGCACGAACTCGGTGATCTCAATGATCTTCGTGAGTTCCGGTTGGATCGCGTTCAGCTCCTCGTCGCTCAGGAGAATGAATTTCCCCTCCTCATATTCGTAGCCGCGGACCATGCGGTCCCAGGGAACCTCTTCGCCCGTATCCGCATTCACACGCTCGTAGCGGATGCGGGCATGGTTGGTGCTGTCCACCATGTGTAGCTGCACATCCGGACGCGACTCAGCGGCCGTGAGTGAAACGGGGATATTGACCAACCCGAAGGCAATCGAACCTTTCCAGAGCGCGCGAGGCATGACCGGCTACTTGCACGCGCCGTACCGGCCGGAATCAGCCGGGATGCCCAATCGGCAAAGGGGGTTACCGGGTTCGGATTCACGAGACCGCTTCCGAGATTGCATTTTACTGCGTCAAAGCGGGCAACTCGCAACCATGGAAGGCCACTGGAAGAGAGCCCTTGCCGATTGCATCCCTGGAAAGCCGCCAGCGAAGGCGGCTCCGAGGTGCCAGCGGCCGAGGGGATGAATGGCTCACGAACTGCGATCCAAGTTCCGACAACCCGGCGACACGGGTGCCTTCCCACTCTACCATGAATTCGACGATGTTGGACAAGCGGCGGGCTGGCCTGCTGATTCCCGTGTACGCGCTACGACGCGATGGTGACTTCGGCATCGGTGATACCCGTGCGGTCAAGCAGGCCATTGATTTCACCACAGAGCTGGGCATGAGTGTCCTGCAGATCCTGCCGATCCATGAGACATTCGGCGATCACAGTCCCTATAATCCGATCAGCTCCCGCGCGCTCTCACCTGCTCTCATATCCCTGGAGCCTGAAGACGTCCCTGGACTGACCAAAGACATTCTCGACGAGGCCGCGCCACAAAGCTGGCTCACGCAGTTGCGCACGGGCAACGTACGCCACGAAGCAGTTCACCCTCTGAAGACCCAGGTCCTTCTGCTGGCCTACTATCGCTTTGGCTCCGAGCCGGAGGGATCTCTGCATCGCGATTTCGACCAATTTAGAAAAGATCACGCTTCCTGGCTGGAATCCTACACGCTCTACCGGTTGTTGATCCGGGAATACGAGGGCAACATGGTGTGGGAAGACTGGCGGCCCGAGCATCGCGGCTATGAGTCCTCCCTGTCATGGCTGCACCGGCACCCGCGGCGGGAATCGATCGAGGTGCTTCGCAATGGACTCGCCTTCATCCAGTGGGTGGCTTGGCGACAGTGGAAGGAGGTGCGCGCGCATGCCGATGACAAGGGCGTACGGCTCATGGGTGAGATCTCCTTCGGCGTCGGCGTCAATAGCGCCGATGTCTGGGCCAACCCGCCCCTCTTCGACCTGGCGTGGAGCATGGGCACTCGTCCGCTCGCGCACTTCGACACGAGCAAGGACGCCGAACGCTGGGGTCAGAACTGGGGCCTGCCGCCCTATCGCTGGGAGAATCACCGCTCCACGGGCTTTGCGTGGCTGCGCAGCCGGGTCACGTGGGAAAAGGAATTTTTCCACGCCTGCCGCCTGGATCATCTGCGTGGATACTTCCGGGGCTACATGTTTCCCTGGGGCGGCGGAGCCAGGCATGTGGAATTCTCGAACCTGACCGAGGCCGAGGCATCATTGAAAACCGGCGGCCTGCTCCCCCGTTTCGTGCCAGGCCCTGATGACGATCCCGTTTCCGCGCAGATGAACGAGCTCCAAGGTCGGGAGATCCTCGGACAGATCATCGACGCAGCCGGCGAGATGGACCTCGTCGCCGAAATCATGGGAGAGATGCCTGCCTACATGGCGTCCACTCTGGATCAACTTGAACTTGCCAACCTCAGCTTCCCCCAACTGTTGCGCACGCCGAAGGGGGCCATTATCCCACCCGGCGATTTCCGCGAGTACAGCCTCGCGACTTACGCGAATCACGACAACGCGCCACTCGCCTCGCTCTATCTGCATCTGAAGGCCCAGGCGGACCAGGATGCCAAGGGAACAGGTGCCTCTGAATTGAAGGCGCTACTCGCCTTTGCGGGCATCAAAGGAAAGGCACCGGATCAATTCGATAACGGGGTCTTGTCCGCATTTGAAAAATCGTTGTTTGAAACCCGCAGCCGACTGGCGGTCCTCATGTGCAGTGACCTGCTGGGGATTCCCTTGCGATTCAACCTGCCCGGAAGCTATGGCCGCGGCACCTGGAGTGACCGGCTGGAACATCCCCTGGCGGAGTTGGCCACTCATTCCATCTACGGCCCCCGGATCAAGTCCGCGGCGGAATTGGCAAAGGCCAGCGGCCGCAGTTGACGTTCACCAAAACGCAAATCACGGAGGCGCCCAGCTCTCACGATCCCGGAGGGCGGCCTCACGGAGTGGCGGCCGCCGATCCCGCTGGAGCGGGAGCAGGCTGCACAGGCAATTCGAAGTATTTGACGACCTTCACCGGCTGGTTGTCCCCTTCTATCTTGATTTCGCTTTTGCCATCGCGGTCATAGGCCACAAGATTCATCCGGGAATTCTTGTCGTAGGAAACCGCAGTATTGGCGAGCTGGCGGTCCGCGCCTCCGATGGTACCGGTGATTTCGTATTGGAAGAAAATGCTGTCGCCCTGCTTGCCCGGGTTCGGGAAGATCTTGAAGGACTTAGAGGGAACGGTGAGCACCGTCTCTCCGACCGTGGCCTGAAGGGGCACGCTGCTGAAATTGACCACGCGCACGCTGCCGAGCGGAAACGACTCGATCCCGTTCTTGAGAATGACGGCGCGCGGCGTTTCCCTCCAATCGTTGGAAGGTGTGTGCCTCAGCATGAAGACGGTCACATCCTCCGGGCTGTCGGGCAGGGTGACGGACAGGTAGGTGCTGTATTTGTCATCTTTCTTAGTGAGAATGTCGACGACGCTGCCGCTCGGCCGTGTCCAGGAGGCGGAGGGCGAATTCATGATGATGGAGAGGGACTTGTAGTCTTTTCCATCCTTGGCATACAGCGGATTGGGAACGAGTTCGGTGGGGCCGGGATTCACCATTACCGGAAATCCGTTTTTGATGATGGCTCCGCTGACCGGGAAATCTCCCACGGGAACGAGGTTCATCTTCAGCGGCGGCTTGCGGTCGTCGGACGAGGCAGGCTTGTCCTGACCACGAGCCACCGATAGGAGGACACAAAGTGAGAGCAGGCACGAGAGCGGACGGGCGGAGCTAGCGTTCATGATCGTGAGCGGGTTGGTGGGCGATTGTGAGTTAGACGTCCTGGGGATTGAGCCAGCGGAACTTCGAAACGATCATTTTCCGACCGAATGTCTTGTTGACGGGAATGAGTCCGGTGGAGGCGGAGCTGTTGGAGGACCAGAGGTTCCCGGAGACAGCCCGCACCGTGACAGGCTCCATGGGATTGTTGCCGTTCGGATCGGAGGGACGGGTGATGTTGGATGGGACGACGAAATCCGGCGTCCTCTGGACGACCGCTTCACACCAGGCTCTGGCGGTGACTGTGCCTGACGTGTCCCGCGCCTCCCCATAGCTGCGGATGAGGAAGGTGTCGCCGCGTGCGGTCATGGAGGGGGCCAGGGTCTCGAGGATATCCGCCTGGTTGACGAGCCCCCCGATGCCGTATTGCTTCCATTTATAGAAACAGTTCGGATCGGAGCTGCCGCCGATCTTGTTGCTGTTGGAATCGATGGAGGGCAGGCTGCCCTTGACGCCGGGAGTCGGATTGGTGAAGTTGTCGGCGGACGCCGGATTGGCCAGCTTGTAGTTGAGGACGTTGGGCGAATCGCTGGCGATCTCGATGGCGGCCTGCAGCGGCCCCATCAGCGTCGGATCGGCATCATTCCACGCCGTGTAGGTGGAAATGCCCAGGCGGCGGTTGATGAAATCCGCCAGCCCGAGGAAGGGGCCACGAGCCTTGACGACATCGACCATCCTGTGCGCCAAGGTATCGATTTCAGCGGTGGTGAGGGCTTTCATGCCATTCCATGCACCATTGTCATTGATGACCTGGAAAGGCGCGCGGCTGGAGGGCGGAACGAGCAGACGCGAAAACACGGCGGCGACAGGGCTGCCGCCACCGGAACCGCAGGGGCGTTTGATGGTATTGAGAGTGGAGAAGAAGGCGCGCCATGCTTCGACGCTGGTCGAGTTGATGTTGAACGCGCCCTGGTTCATCAGATAATAGGCGGAGTAGTCGAAGGGAGTGGTGGAGGCTCCCGCGCCGATCTTGGATTTCATGTCGGTATCGGCTCCCGAGCGTTGGGAATTGAGGACGAGGCGGGGGTTGGGCAGCGTGGTGGTGCCGGTAGGATTCCACGAGACGGCACCGCCGGAGGTATAGGGAATGCCGGAGAGGTAGTAATGATCCCAGAGGTTTTCATTCACCATGAAGGCGGTGTCGTATTGGTTCAGCTCGGTCTTGCGGGACGCATCAAGGTCCATCTGGAGCATCTCATACCATTGGCCGGGATTGTCGTGATTTCCAAACGGCGGTTCCCATCGGCCGGTATTGGTAAAATACCCCTGGTAAACGGTGGAGTCGCGGTCGGTGCGGATGTCGCAGATGGAGTGGCCCAGAACGAAGGAGGGCTGCCAGGTCTGGTAGCTGAACTGGACGTGCTGCAGGTTCGCGAGGGAGAGGATCGGAACATTCGGCTGCGGGACGTCGAACATCGGGTAGGAAAGCACGGAACTATAGGTGCCTGGATAGGCGAAGGGGCATCCCCTGAGCTTGAACACGCCGTCATAGCCCTTGATGTAAGGGGCGATCATGGTGGAATTCAGCAGATTGATGGAGGGATAGTACCAGTCGCGATAGCCGCCGGGGGTCATGTCATAATAGGCCCCGGTATTGCAGAATGGGCTGCGATGGACCATCGACGCCCGAACATTGAAGTGGGCGAAGGTGCTGGCAGGCTTCTCATCGGAGAAATAGACCCGTCTTTCTTCCTGGGACCACCCGGCGACCGGGACACGGTCGTCGTTGGACTCATAGCTCTGGAGTCCGGGAGAGGCGTTCTGGCCGCTGGCGTGGGCGAAGTAGTTTTTGTAGGCGCCGCCGGATTCGCAGACATCGATCCACTGGAGAGCCTCGTTGTCGGGGTTGTTGAAGACCTGCGAGGGCGAGATGCTTCCAGCCGGACCTCCGGTCTTCTTCAGGCAGCACGCGGACATGTCCGGCCAGGAGAGGTAATTCCCATAACTACCGTAGGGAATGGTCTGGTCGAGGCGGACGGAAGGGTCCACCTGCATGCCTGCGGGGAAATAGAAATTGGTGGCACCCTTGCCAGGAACCTGGGTGGCGCTGAGGACGTTCCGGGAAATGTCGTTGGGATCGTATTGGGCGGCATTGCTCGCCAGCTTGGTGCCGCCGGACTTGCTCATGTCGGGAACGAAGACGAGACACTCACCGGGAGCCATGTCCACCGGGTCGGTCACGAAATAGAAGTAACCATGATGACTGTAGTTGGGGGCGCACCACTGCCCGGCGTTGGGGTCGCCGGTGAGGGTGGTGGCGGCTTTTCCGCCGAACTGCAGATTGGACCAGAGGGGAAGTCCGCGCCCGGCAATCAGGTATCGAGCGCCTTTCAACGTGACGTTGTAGGGATTCCAGAGGGTCATCCTCGGATAAAAGTGCGAGCGTAGCGCCCGTCCTCCACCCCGGCTGGGATCGAGACTGAAGTCCATCAGCATCATGTAGCTGGTCATGATCGGATGGAGCGCCTCGACGCCCTGGGCCATGTCCGACACCTGATCCTTCGGCAGGATCTGGGTGCCGGTCATCTGGACGGGTGGCGGATACTGGGGAGGCAGCTTGCCCGTGCCCGAGGCGCTGTCGATTTTCGAGCGGAGGGCGGCCCAGTTTCTCATCTGGGCGAAATTGGGGCCCAATTGCCGGAAGTAGGGTCCCACCAGAATCGGCTGCTTCGCGGGAATTCCGGGATTGACCGGCGCTCCATTCACACTGCGTGCGGGCAACGTGGTGGTGTCCGATACCACATTGCCGGAGGTCTCAAGGTAGGCGGTGAGGTCCTTTTTCAGGCCACCCTCACGAACGTCACAGATGACGCCGAGCGAATCGGTGGTGATGTCGTGGAAATTCTTGCGGGTATCGTTGGTGTTGTTGGCCGAGAGACCGACAGTCTTTCCGGTGGAAATTTTCGCCCGGTCGGCGCTGCTCTTGGTGGTGAGGGCGGCATAAGGAGTGACGGTGCCTGCCTTCACGTCCGTGAAATTGGGGCCGAACACGCCCGTCAGATTACTGAAGCCCCCATCGGCAGGGCTGGCGGGGTTCGGTTGCTTGGGAGCCGCGCCCTGTTCATAGGGTGTTCCTTGGTCGATGCGAGCCTTCTGGGACTCATCCCCCACCCAGTAGGCGTAGCCTCCCTGGCCGCCATTGGCGGGGGTGATCTTCACCAGCGGTGCCGAGACGCGAGTTTGATTCGGGTCCGCGGCCGAGGCATCGGCGAGGCCCGCAGCCTTTTGGACCAGGGTGATCTGCGGAGACGCAGCCGTGGCCGCTACCGGGCCTGCCGCCGCGCTCGGTGAACCGCTGACCAGCCACGCGAGGCGCAGTTTGGTTTTCCACTGGTCGTTCCGGAGATTGGGATCGAGGTTCCGGCGATCAGTGAAATAGTTCGGATTCGGCGGGGAAAAGCCTGCTGGAGGAACGAGATCGATATTGGCCCCGACCATCGGTTTGGAATCGTCCCCGAGGGCGGTGGTGGACCAGACCCCGGTCCATTTCATGTTGGGAATCGATGGGGTGCCCGGGTAGCCGATCTCGGCATTCGCGGTCACCCGCTGATCCGGTCCGGCGTATTTTTGCAGATCCCCAATGGCGAGCATCATCGCAAGTCTTGCATTGGCTCGGGCGGTGGCCTGAGCCGTGCTGGCACCGGCATCCCGCAACGCGATGGTCGACATGCTGAGCATTCCGAGCGCAACGATGGTCAACAGAACCATCATGAGCAGTGTCACGATGAGCGCGAAGCCATTCGAAATTCGCCGGCGCGAGGAAAATCGTCTTGCATTGTGCATACAGGGTATAAGCCCCTCATTTCGAAATTCGCGGAATTGTTTGCAAAAAAAACGCAAGAAATCACGCGCTCGGGCTTATGACACACAATCCCCCGTGTCATGAGCTCTGAAACCGATGAACTGAACCGCGAGTTTCTCGCCCGGATGCTGCCCAACCAGCGGGCGATCCGGAATTTCATCTACAGCATCCATCCCCAGGCCGGGGATCTGGATGACCTGATGCAGGACGTGGCAATCAGCCTCTGGGAGAAGTTTGAAACCTTCGATATGAGCCGGGAATTCCTGCCATGGGCCAACCGCCTGGCCTATTTCGAGGTGCTGCGCCTGCGGAAAAAGCGCAGCCGTGACCGGCTGGTATTCTCGGAAGAACTTGTTGAGATCCTGGCCGGAGAAAGTCCCTCCACGGACTTGGTCGAACCGGTCCGGCAGGCCTTGGACAATTGCCTTTGCAAGCTGGATTCCAAATCCCGCGCCGTGATCGAGGCCCGTTATGCTTACGGCACCTCGATCGCCGACCTGGCAGCCTCGCGCCGCGAGTCGGTGCACCACCTTTACCGGTTGCTGGAGAAGATCCGGGGCCTCCTGGTCACCTGCGTGCGTCGCCAGCTCGATGCGGATGCCTCCCCTCTTTCCTCCTGAATCCGTGACTTCCGCCTCTCGCCTGAATCACCTGCTTTCCCGTCTTGACGATGGACTACTTGAGCCCGTCGAGATGGCGGAGCTCGATGAGATCCTGCGCCATGACCCGGCCGCCCGCGATCAATATCGCCTGCATGCCGCCGTCCACATGGCGTTGGACGACAAGGACAGCATCGGGAAAATCCTGGCTCTCCCAGCCCCACCGCGCTCTCCGCGCTGGCTGATTCCCCTCGCCGCGGCTGCGGCAGCCGTGGCCATCCTCGGGCTTTCCTGGTGGTCGACGGAGAAGAAGCTGCCGGTCTTGAATCCGTCGATGGCCGCCCAGACATCGGAGGAACCGGCCATCGCCATCACGATCACCACAACCGGAGTCCGCTGGAATCTTCCGCAGGTCCCGGCTGGTGGAGAAAGCCTGCATCACGGGCGGGTGAGCTTGAGCGCCGGCGACCTGTCCCTTTCCATGCTGAACGGCCCGGAAATCACCGTCCGCGGCCCCGCCGAATTCGATCTACTGGGAAGCTCGGAATTCAACCTGATCAGTGGTCAGGCGGCCTTCCGCACCCGTGGCGGTCGTCCTCCGTTCATCCTGCATGTGGGCCACGGCGCGGTCGTGGATCACGGCGGGGAGTTCGCCGCCAATGCGACTCCGGACGGAGACGCCCAGGTGCGCGTGTTCAATGGCGAGGTCACCATTTCGACTCTCGGCCAATCGGGCGGCACTCTGGAAGAATGGAAGTTGCCAAAGGGAAAGGCCCTTCTGGTGGCGTCCTCGATCATTCCGAGCGATGAGCCGGAAGCCTCGTTCCTGCGAATTCCGCTCCAAGTTTATCCTGGCCCGTCCACGGCGTCAGACGCCTATCCGCTGGCGATCCGGAAATCGACACCCGTGGCCTACTGGCGCTTCGAGACGATGAATGGCGACCGAATGGTTCCCGATGAAATATCCGGCAGTTATCCACTCCAACTCAATGGGAACGCGAGACTGGAGGGGGGAAAGCAGAAGTATCTCGCGGTGAATCCCGTCGATGCCTCGGGTTTTGCCTCCAATCCTGTCAGCGTACCCGGACTCGATACGCCGCGTGGCCGCACGGTTGAGTTCCTGATGTATTCCACCAGCGAGAGAACTGCATCGGCTGTCGCCTTGGAGCAGGATGTCCCGGTGCTACCCTCTTCCAGCACCCACCACGCGCCGGATCTGGTGCTGATCGAGCGCACCGGACGCACTGGTGAGGACACCGATCACATTCATCCGGACTTTTCCATCCGTGGGCTGACCCGCTCGCCCGCCGGTTACGACGGTGGGGTCAACCTCTACTCCCGCGAATCCCACCTTCTCTATCACTGGGTCCACGTGGCCCTTACCTCCGGTCCTGACGGCGTCCACTTGTTTATCGACGGAGAGCTTTCCGACCAGGCCTCCTCCTCGCTTCCCAATCACAACGTCAACGTGCGCGCCATCGTCGGCCGCTTGCAACCGGACCCACGCGACCAATTTCGCCAATGGTCCGGCGCGATCGATGAACTCGCCCTTTACGACCGGCCGTTGTCCGCGGCTGAGATCAAGGCCCACGCCAAAGCCGTGACCCGTTGAGGGTCCGGCCGGCGTCTTCGAATCGATCTCCTGGGACATCTTTTTCTCCATCAGCATTGCACTCAACAATACCAACCCGATAACCCCGTGAAACAATCCCTCCGCTTCCTTCAACTGGCCGTTCTGTTCGGTTCGACCTTTCTTCAAGCCCACGCCGCGAGCGATTCCTGGAACGTTGATGCCGCCGGCAATTGGTCCGCGAACGGCAGTTGGCTGTCCGCCACCCAGACTCCCGGCTCCACGACCATCGATAACACGGATGTCGCCACGTTCAGCAAGACTCTGACGGCCGCCCGCGTCGTCACAGTGGACAATCCCCGTTACATCGGCGGGATCTCGTTCGGAAACACATCGACCTTCGGTTACACCCTCGCCACCGGAGTCTTGAACCTCAACAGCGGCGGAGTAATCCAGAATCTGGCGGCCAATGGCAACCATACCGACACGGTCAGCTCCGCCATCAAGATCTCCGGCACCTCTGCCGCAACAGCCGCCATCACCGCCGGTGCGACCTCCGCCACCAGCCTTCTGAGCATCGGGGCCATCACCGGCTCCGCCACCAGCGGCAACACCTCCACCCTCACGCTAAACGGCACCAACACCGGTTCCAACACCATCACCGGCATCGTCGGGGACGGAGCGGGCACTGGCAACCTGGCCCTCACGAAGGCAGGCACTGGATTGTGGACTCTCTCCGGCGCCAATACCTACACCGGTGTCACCACGATCAGCGGAGGCATCCTCCAGTTCGCAAAGACGGCTTCGCTATACAACAACACGCCGCTGAGCTGGACTCCGGCGAACATCGTCGTGGGCAGTGGCGGCACGGTCGCTTTGAATGTCGGCGGAACCGGCGAGTTCACCACGGGCAACGTGACGACCCTGCTGACGAACCTCACCACAATCAACAGCAACGGGCTTCAGGCCGGATCGGCAATCGCCTTCAACACCGCCAATGCGTCGGGCGGCCTCTTCACGATCGCCGACAACATCGCCGACAGCACCGGCACCGGTGCCGGCTCGGTAGGCCTGAAAAAACTCGGTGCCAACACCCTCGCTCTCAGCGGCACCAATACCTATTCCGGTGCGACAACCATTGCGTCCGGCACCTTGCAATTCACCAAAGCCGCCGCCCTATACAACAACACCCCCGCGAGCTGGACCGCCGCGAATCTCACCGTGGCCAGCGGTGCCATGGCGGCTTTCAACGTTGGTGGCACCAATGAATTCACCAGCGGCAATGTCACGACACTCCTTGGCAACCTGACCGGCTCAATCTCCAGCAACGGATTGCTTGCGGGTTCGACCCTCGGGTTGGACACCACCAATGCCACCGGCGGCACGTTCACGGTCGGCAGTGCGATCACCAACAGCACCGGCACCGGTTCCGGTTCGCTCGGCCTCACCAAGCTCGGTGCCAATATCCTCGTCCTCACCGGTGCCAACACCTACACCGGCAACACCACCATCAACGCCGGGACGCTTTCCTTGAGCGGTGGGAACAACCGGTTGCCGAGCGCTGGCACCGTGATCCTGGCGGGGGCCAGCACATTTGATGTGGGCAGCACCACTCAATCGCTCACCAACATAACATTCCCCGCGACCGCAACCGACGCGATCACCGGCAGTGGCACATTGAACGTGACAGGTGCCACGGCCGTTTCCGTGGGTGACACGGGCTTGACCACCACCCTGAACCTCAGCGGCGGAGGGACCACGACATTCACCCCGACTCTTTACATTGGCCATTCGGTCGTGAACAGCGGCATCTACCTCGCCACGGGAACGGTTACGGTGGCGGCGGGAACAACGTTGAACGGGAGTACCGTCGATTTGGGATACAGTTCCTACTCCTCCGGTGCGAATGCACCTAACTCGGCTGGTACATTGACCGTGAACGGTAATGTAAAAGCAACGACCTTGACGTTGGTTGACCTCACCACGAGCGGCCACTCCTTCAGTGTCGGCTCCGCCACCGTAAACTTGAATACCGGGGCAACACTTTCCGCAACCACCATTCAGCCTGGCGCATCCGGATCAGGTACGATCACCCGGACATTCAATTTCAACGGCGGCACGATTTCAAACATCAGCACGGGCAATCTGACCATCGGTGCCTTCGGGGGAACAACAGCATCGTTCGTCCTTGGAGCCACCGGCACCCCCACCTTTGACATCTCGTCAGGCCGCACCGGCACCGTTAGTCAGGCCCTGTCAGGCAGCGGCAGCCTGACCAAGACCAGCGCGGGTCAGCTCATCCTCGCCGGAGCAAATACCTATTCCGGGGTGACCATGGTCAACGGCGGCACCCTGCAATTCGCCAAGGAAGCCTCGTTTTATAACAACACACACGCGAATTGGACTCCAGCCAACCTCATCGTGGCCAGCGGAAGTACTGCAGCGTTCAATGTCGGAGGAACCAATGAATTCACCACGGCGGACATGACGACCCTGTTCGCCAATCTGTCCACGGGAATCAGCAGCAACGGCCTGCAGGCAGGTACGGCCATCGGCTTCGACACCACCAACGCGACCGGGGGCACCTTTACCGTGGCTGATAACATCGCGGACAGCACCGGCACGGGTGCGGGCTCGTTGGGCGTGACCAAGCTGGGGACCAACACTCTCGTCCTCAGCGGCACCAATACCTACACCGGCACCACAACTCTCGCCGCCGGCAATCTCAACGTCGGCTCGCCCGGCGCGCTGGGCACCACCAGCACGCTATTCTTTGCAGGCGGCACACTGCAGTATTCGGCTGCCAATACCACGGACTACACCCCGCGCTTCTCCACGGCAGCCAACCAGCCCTATAGCGTTGACACCAACGGGCAGAGCGTCAACTGGGCCACCGCTCTAACCAGTGCCGGCAGTACCTTGACCAAATCCGGAACCGGCACCCTCACCCTCACCGCCGCCAACACCTATAGCGGTGCCACAAACGTGAACGGTGGCACCCTTGCCCTGAGTGGCGGCAACAATCGCCTCCTCAGCACGGGAACGGTGAATTTCGGCGGAAATGGCACCTTCGATGTCGGCACTACCAGCCAGACGGTTGCCAATCTCACCTCGGGCGTCGGTAGCTTCACGGAGGCCATCAACGGCAGTGGCTCGATCACGGTCACCGGCACGGCAAGTCCCTTCTATGTGGCGAACGGAACCAACGGCACCACCCAGACTTCGACCCTCGGCATCACCGGGACGACGGTCACCTTTCCGGCTGCCTCCACCTTCTATGTGGCGAACCAGACTGGCAGCAACAACGCCACCTCCACCGGCACACTCAACCTCAACTCCGGCGCGACGCTCAATACGGGCACCCTCGTTGTCGCTTACATGAATTACACCGGAGGCGCGGGCTCGGCGTTAGCGGGTGGAACGATCAATATCAACAGCGGTGCCACCCTTTCGGCGAAAACCCTCACGATGCAGTCCGCGAACCATCAGAACGGACTTCACAACGCCGCTATCACGCTCAATTCCGGCGGCACGCTCCTCCTGGGGACGCTTTCTCCTGGCCCCTCCTATGCGACCACGACCAATTCAATTGCCCTCAGCGGCACGATCAAAAATTACGACGCCTCCACCAACCTGGTCATCAACGCCCTCGTCGGCGCCACGCACTCCTTCACACTAGGAACCGGCACACCAGCCATTGAGATCGGTTCCGGTCGAACGGGTACCGTGAGCGAGCCCATGTCCGGCACGGGCAGCTTGGACAAGAACGGCACAGGCGCTCTAACTCTTCCCGTCGCCAGCACCTACTCCGGCGGCACTACCGTCAACTCCGGCAAGCTGTTGGCCAACAACACCACCGGCTCCGCCACCGGCACGGGCACCGTCACCGTGAAGAACAGCGCCACCTTCGGCGGCACGGGCGCGGTCAGTGGTGCCGTCAGTGTCGAATCCGGCGGCACCTTGTCCCCGGGATCGACCGGCATCGAGTCCCTCGCTACCGGATCGCTCACGCTTGCCACCGGATCCAGCCTGGCAGCGGAGATCAATTCCGCAGCCGGAACCGCGGACCTCATCAACGCGTTCGGCGACGTCAGCCTGGGAGGCACGCTTTCGGTTTCCGACATCGCCGGAACCCAGACGGCGCTCTTCACCGGCACCAAGCTCGCTCTCATCAACTATTCGGGCACGCTTACCGGAACCTTTACCGGCCTGGCGGAAGGAAGCACCTTCACCGTGGGACCCAACACGTTCATGATCCGCTATAACGATGGCAACTCGGTCACGCTGGAAGTCCAGGCCACCGGCTATACCGCGTGGGCCAATGCCCAGGGCCTCGACAATTCGAACAATGATCCATCGCAGGATCCCGATCACGATGGCCTGAGCAACCTCCTGGAATTCTATCTCGGAGGAAATCCGCTGGCCGGCTCGACAGCCGAGCTGCCGGTCACCACCAGCGACGCCACCTATCTGATCCTCACGTTCCATCGCGATGACACGGCCAGCGCCGCCATGACGGCCCAAGTGGCCGAATATGGATCCGATCTCAGCGGCTGGACCGATGTTCCGCTCGGAACGACCGCCGGAACCACGACGAACGGTAACGGAGTGATCGTGACGGTGGCCGACAACGGTTCCGCGCCCGACCTCGTCACCGTCAAGGTCCCCAAGGTCCTGGCGAGCAGCGGCAAGCTCTTCGTCCGCCTGAAG
>Ga0265327_10002016_pt1 | contig 22941 bp, 23 predicted proteins | sample 41621metaG_FD_202089 | JGI IMG/M metagenome (GOLD analysis project Ga0265327, IMG submission 202089) | Rhizosphere microbial communities from Carex aquatilis grown in University of Washington, Seatle, WA, United States - 4-16-21 metaG | ecosystem: Host-associated > Plants > Roots > Rhizosphere...
CAGCGTCGAAAAGGTGGACATCTGGGGCCGTCGCCGGCTGGCTTACGAGATCGCCAAGCACGGTGAAGGCATCTACGCGGTTGTCGACCTGAAGGCCGAACCGGCCACGGTCAGCGAGCTCGACCGTCAGCTGAACCTGAACGAGTCGGTGTTGCGTACCAAGGTCCTGCGGACCGACAAGCACTAGAAGCACCGAAGCTCTGCGGATTTGTCGCGGGCCTTGCGTAGGCTCGCGCCTAATTCACCCAATCCGTCCCAGGAGGATCTCGTGGCTGGTGACACCACCATCACCGTTATCGGAAACCTGACCGCTGACCCGGAACTGCGCTTCACGCCGTCCGGTGCTGCTGTTGCGAACTTCACCGTGGCTTCGACGCCGCGGATGTTCGACCGGCAGAGCAATGAGTGGAAGGACGGGGAGGCGCTGTTCCTCCGCTGCAACATCTGGCGCGAGGCGGCCGAGAACGTCGCCGAGAGCCTGACCCGGGGGTCGCGTGTCATCGTGACCGGCCGGCTGAAGCAGCGCTCGTTCGAGACCCGTGAGGGCGAGAAGCGCACCGTGATGGAGGTCGAGGTCGACGAGATCGGCCCGTCCCTGCGGTACGCGACGGCGAAGGTGAACAAGGCCAACCGCAGTGGCGGCGGCGGTGGCGGCTTCGGCGGCGGTGGTGGCGGGAACTCCCGTCCGGCCGCTGGTGGCGGCGCTCCGGCCGACGACCCGTGGGGCAGCGCCCCGGCATCGGGTTCGTTCGGCGGCGCCGACGACGAGCCGCCCTTCTGATCCACGTAATTGGCTGGGCAACCAGCTAGACCCAGAAAGAGAAACACATGGCCAAGGCCACCAAGCGGCGTCCGGCGCCGGAAAAGCCGGTCAAGACCCGCAAGTGCGTGTTCTGCTCCAAGAAGGCGCAGATCATCGATTACAAGGACACCGGACTGCTCCGGACCTACATCAGCGAGCGCGGCAAGATCCGTGCGCGTCGCGTCACCGGCAACTGCGTGCAGCACCAGCGCGACATCGCCATCGCCGTGAAGAACGCCCGTGAGGTTGCGTTGCTCCCGTTCAGCTCGTCGACTCGATAGGGAGGACTGAGAAAATATGAAGCTCATTCTGACCACCGAGGTCGACCACCTGGGTTCGGCCGGCGACACCGTTGAGGTTCGTGACGGCTACGGCCGCAACTACCTGCTGCCCCGCGGCCTGGCCATCGTGGCCAGCCGTGGTGCCGAGCGTCAGGCGACCGAGATCCGTCGTGCGCGTGACGCCAAGACGGTTCGCGACCTGGACCACGCCAACGAGCTGAAGCAGGCGATCGAGGCCCTCGGTCCCGTGTCGCTGGCTGTCAAGGCCGGTGCCGACAGCGGCAAGCTGTTCGGTTCGGTGACCGCGGGCGACGTTGTCGCCGCGATCAAGAAGGCCGGTGGCCCGAACCTGGACAAGCGCACCGTCGAGCTGCCCAAGGCGCACATCAAGTCGGTCGGCACCCACAAGATCGCGGTGCGTCTGCACCCGTCGGTCAACGTGCCGGTGTCGCTGGCTGTCGTCGCCGGATAGGACGCAGTAGCTCAAGCAGCAGAACGCCCGGGTGGAGTCAATCTTTGACTTCGCCCGGGCGTTTTCTGTTGACAACGGGCGAACATTCTCCGCCAATCTGCAAACAACGATCTACGCCGGCTGTTAACCTACGCGGCCCATTTACGCCATGTCTGCGCAACACAACACGCCCGAGATGGCTACCCGGCACGACACGCCGCATGAATTCCCATACACAGGCTCACAGGCGATATATAGGCTGTTGACCTGCAGGATTGGGAATTTACCCGCGGGTATTCCACAAGTTCTCCCCAACCCGTCAACATCGTTGTCCACGTCTTTCCACATTTCATCCCCAGGGTTATCAACAGGGGTGGTTCCGGAGCGCGCCAGCAACGTCTAGCGTGGTGCGTCGCACGACAGGTGGAGCGGCTTGCGAGCCCGGCCTGTCGGCGGGGTGAAGTACGGTCACAAGTAGCTCGTTTCGAACGTTTGTTTGATGTTGATTTTCGGGGGAGGAGGAGCGCTTCGTGGCTGTCGCTGACGACCTGGGTCGGTCCGGCATGGAGGAACCGCCCAGCGAGGATTTCGGCCGGCAACCGCCGCAGGACATGGCTGCCGAGCAGTCGGTGCTGGGGGGCATGCTGCTGTCCAAGGACGCGGTCGCCGATGTCCTGGAGCGCCTCCGTCCGGGCGACTTCTACCGTCCGGCGCACCAGAACGTCTACGACGCCATCCTCGATCTGTACGGCCGCGGGGAGCCCGCTGACGCCGTCACCGTCGCCGCGGAGCTCGACCGCCGCGGTCTGCTCAAGCGCATCGGTGGTGCGCCGTATCTGCACACCCTGATCTCCACGGTGCCGACTGCCGCCAATGCCGGCTTCTACGCCGGCATCGTCGCCGAGAAGGCCACGCTGCGCCGCCTCGTCGAGGCCGGCACGCGCGTCGTCCAGTACGGCTATGCGGGCGCCGAGGGTGCCGATGTGGCCGACTTGGTGGACCGGGCACAGGCCGAGATGTACGACGTCACCCAGACTCGCAGCAGCGAGGATTTCACCGTCCTGGAGGAGCTGCTGCAGCCCACCATGGACGAGATCGACGCCATCGCTTCCAATGGCGGTATCTCGCGTGGCATCCCGACCGGCTTCACCGAGCTCGACGAGATCACCAACGGCCTGCACCCGGGCCAGATGATCATCGTGGCCGCGCGCCCCGGTGTGGGTAAGGCGCTGGCGCTCGACACTCCGCTGCCCACCCCCGGCGGCTGGACCACCATGGGCGACGTCTCCGTGGGTGACGAGCTGATCGACGCCAACGGACGGCCCACGCGCGTCGTCGCCGCGACCCCGGTGATGGAAGAGCGGCCCTGCTACGAGATCGATCTGTCGGACGGCACCACCATCGTGGCCGACGCATCGCACCAGTGGCCGACCGGCCGCGGCATCGTCACCACCGCGACCCTGCGGCCCGGCGCTGACCGGCTCGAGCCGGCATTGACCGCCGGCGGGCTGGCCGTGCTGACCCGCCCCGTGACGATTTCTGATGTGCGCCGGGTGGATTCGGTGCCGGTGCGCTGCGTCGAGGTCGACAACCCGGCCCACCTGTACCTGGCCGGGCGCTCCATGGTGCCGACGCACAACTCGACGATCGGCCTGGACTTCATGCGGTCCTGCTCGATCAAGCACCAGCAGGCGAGCGTCATCTTCTCGCTCGAAATGAGCAAGACCGAGATCGTCATGCGACTGCTCTCGGCCGAAGCGAAGATCAAACTGGGCGATATGCGTTCGGGCCGCATGAGCGACGACGACTGGACCAAGTTGGCTCGCCGCATGAGCGAGATCTCCGAGGCGCCGCTGTACATCGACGACTCACCGAACCTCACCATGATGGAGATCCGGGCCAAGGCCCGTCGTCTGCACCAGAAGGCCAACCTGCGCCTCATCGTCGTCGACTACATGCAGCTGATGACCTCGGGTAAGAAGTTCGAGTCGCGGCAGCAGGAAGTCTCGGAGTTCTCGCGGTCGCTGAAGCTGATGGCGAAGGAACTCGAGGTGCCCGTGGTCGCGATCAGCCAGCTGAACCGTGGTCCCGAACAGCGCACCGACAAGCGCCCGCAGGTGTCGGACCTTCGTGAATCGGGATCGCTGGAGCAGGACGCCGACATGGTCATGCTGCTGCACCGCCCGGACTCCATCGACCGCGACGACCCGCGCGGTGGTGAAGCCGACATCATCCTGGGTAAGCACCGTAACGGCCCGACCGCGAATATCACTGTGGCACACCAGCTTCACTTCTCGCGGTTTACGAATATGGCGCGGTAGCGGGGGTGATTATTGCTATCCCGCCGCCTGCGCGCTGATCATCCAGCACGCGGCGGTGAACCGAACCTCGGTTCCGTGCACAAAGGGCTCGAAGGCGGGACGGACGGCGGCGATGACGTGGGCGCGGGTCCGCTCGTCCTTGCCTTGAAGGGCCAGACCGACAGGACCCAGCTGCGTAATGAAGCGGATCAACTCCGGTTCGGGCAGGGTGCACTCGACGTCGATCGGCTGGAGGTCGACGTCGGCCCAGCCGCCCGCGTCGAGGATCGCGGTGACCCGTTGCGGGTCGGCGAAGGAGAACTGTCCGGGGCCGTCTGCCGCGGGGACGGGAAGGTTCGGCAGCAGCGGGGCCGCCTCGCGCAGGCCGGTCGTCATGAACGGATTCTGCGCGGCGCTGCGCCAGGCGATGACGTGGAGCGACCCGCTGTCGGTTGTGGCGCGCCGCAGGTTTGCGAAGGCCTGGATCGGGTCGTTGAAGAACATGACACCGAATCGCGAGATGATCGTGTCGACGCCTTCGCGTTCGAACGGATGTGTCTGCACGTCGGCGAGGACGAAACTTGCTGGTATGCCTTCCCTTTCGGCCCTGTTGCGGGCGGCGGCGATCATCGGCTCGGACACGTCGGCGCCGATGCACCGGCCCTCGGCGCCGAGCCTGCGGGCGGCGGCGAGTGTGGTGCCGCCGGTACCGCAGCCGACATCGAGTACCCGCCGCCCCGGTCCGGCAACCACACCGTCGACGAGCAGGTCCTCCAATCCCTTCATCATCTGGTCCAACAGGTCCTGCGCGTCGACCCAGGGGCCTGCCGCAGTTGAGGTCCAGTGATCGGTCTGCTCGTCGTTCGGTTGTGTGATGTCCATCGGTCGATTCCTTGCGGCATTGTTTGTTGGAGTCATTGTCCAGAGTCCTTTGATTCCAACGAAATTGGTGCCACATCCCGTTCATTCCGGTGTTGGTAGGCCGGCGTCCTCGGCCAACAGACTCTGCACAATCGACGTGGCCGCGAGCGAACCTGTCGCGATCGCCGAGGCTACCTGCGGCATTTGCGCATTGGCGTTGTCGCCGGCGGCGAAGATTCCGGGAACTGTTGTCCGGCAGAGCGCATCGATTGCGATGGGATTCACCACCGCCGGCGTCGGCTCGCCGAATCCGACCCCGAGCTGCTGCGCCAACTGTGACCGCTGATGCAGTGTCGTCGCGACGAGCAGACCGCTGCGTGCCAGCCGGGTTCCGTCCGTGAACACGATGGCTTCCAATTCGCCACTGGTTGAGGCGAGTTCAGCAATGGGCCGGTCATCGACCGCGACGCCTGCCGCGGCCAACAGGGATCGGGCGTCACCGTCGAGTTCCGCGGGTCCTCCGGTCAGGAGCACAACGTCGTCGCTCCATCCTTTGAGCAATACCGACGATTGCAGTGCCCGCTTGCCGTTCGCCAGTACTGCCAGCGGTTGATCGCGAACCTCCCAGCCGTGGCAGAACGGGCAGTGGAACACCGACCGCCCCCACAACTGCGCGAGCCCGGGCAGCGCAGGTGGCCGGTACTCCATGCCGGCGGCCAGGAGCACACGACGGGTGCGTTCACGCCGACCGTCGGACAGTTGCAGTTCGAACACCTCGCCGGCACGCTCACCCGCCACCACCTCACCGGTCCGCACTTCGACGGACGGATAGGCGGCAATCTCCCGCCGCCCGGCCTCGTACAGTTCGCCCGGTGGGCGGCCGTCGTGACCCAACAACCCGCCGATGCCGTGGGCGGCGAGGTTGTTCTGCTGACCCGCGTCGACCAGCAGCGTTCGCCGCCGCGCCCGCCCAAGTACCAGACCCGCGCTCAAGCCTGCGGCTCCGCCGCCGACGACTATGGCGTCCCATGTTGTGCTCATGACCTAATCCTCCTGATTGTTTGGAGCGTTGACGGCATCGGCTTTGTGCGTGTCCGCGGAATCTGTTCCCAACAGTTTTCGGACGGAGATCCGCGAACCGAACGGCTGCAGCATTTGACTGGCAGGCCTGGTGCGCACGTTCAGCGGCCACCAGAACCAGCGGCCCAGTAGCGCCGCGATCGACGGCGTCATGAGCGATCGCACGATCAACGTGTCGAAGATGAGGCCGAGGCAGATCGTGGTGCCAATCTGCTGGATCATGACCAGGTCACTGACGATGAACGAGCCGAGGGTGAAGGCGAACACCAGCCCCGCGGCGGTCACGACTCCGCCGGTGCCACCCATCGCCCGGATGATGCCGGTATTCAGTCCGGCACCTACTTCCTCTTTGAAGCGCGAGATCAGCAGCAGGTTGTAGTCTGCCCCGACCGCGAGCAGGATGATGATGGCCAGGGCGGGTACGAGCCAGAACAGCTCGACCCCAAAGATGTACTGCCACACCAGGACTGAAAGTCCGAGCGCGGCTCCCAGGGACAGTACGACGGTGCCCACGATCACGATGGCCGCCACGAAGCTGCGGGTGACGAAGATCATCACCAGCAGGATCAATGCGACTGCCGCCAACGTGACGAGCATCAGGTCGTACAGCGATGCCTCCTGGATGTCTTTGTAGGACGATGCCGTGCCGGCGATGTAGATCCTCGCGTCCGACAGCGGGGTCGCCTTGATCGCATCGAAGGCCGAGTTCCGGATGGCGTCGATGTGCGAGATGCCCTCGGTGCTGGCTGGCTTGCCCTCGTGCGTGATCGTCATTCGGGCGGCTTTGCCGTCGGGTGACATGAACAGCTCGAGGGCGCGTTTGAAATCGGCGTTGTCGAACGCGTCCGGTGGGAGGTAGAACGAATCGTCGTTCTTGGCGTCGTCGAAGGCCTTGCCGAGCGAGGTGGCGTTCTGCAGTGCCTCTCGGCCCTGCGCCAGGGTGCCACTGATGGTGGCGTAATTCGACTGCAGCAGTGCGCGATTGGTCTTCTGGATGTCGAGCTGCGGTGGGATCAGCGACTGCACCTGCGGTTGCAGCGCGTTGAGTTTGTCGAGGCTCGCGGTGATCTTGCCGAATTGGTCACTGAGTTCGGAGATGCCGTCGAGTGAGTCGAACACCGATCGCATGGCCGCACACGTCGGGATGTTGTCGCAGTGTGGCTCCCAGTAGAAGTAGTTGCGCAGTGGCCGGAAGAAGTCGTCGAAGTTGGCGAGGTTGTCCCGGACCGCGTTGATGGTGTCGACGGTGTCGTGGAATGCCCGTACCTGTTCGTCGGTGGCGTCGGTAGCTTGCTGCTGCAAGGAGAGCTGACGTTGCAAGATGTCGATCGCCTTGTCCGTCTGAGCAATCTGGGTCAGGAGGTCGCGTGCACGGTCCTCCTGGTAGCTCAGGTTCATGATCTGCCCCGCGCTCTGGGCGCTGATCTGAAATGGAATGGAGCTGTGCTTGATCGGCGTACCGAGGGGGCGCGTGATCGATTGCACCAGTGCGACCCCTGGGGTGTGCAACACCGCTTTGGCGACGCGTTCCAGAGTCAGCATGTCCGCCGGGTTGCGCATGTCGTGGTCGGATTCGATCATCAGCAACTCGGGATTGAGCCGCGCCTCCGAGAAGTGGCGTTCGGCGGCGGTGTATCCGATGTTGGCCGGGGCGCTATCGGGCATGTAGGGCCGGCCGTCGTAGCTGATCTGTGCTCCCGGCAGTGCGAGTAGGCCGACCGCGGCCACCGCCAACGAGGCGACGAGCACGGCTCCCGGCCACCGCACGATGGTCGTGCCGACGCGGCGCCAGCCCGTGGTGCGGAGCACACGTTTGGGGTCGAGGTACCCGAACCGGGTGGCGATGGTCACCACTGCCGGTCCGAGTGTCAGGGCCGCGGCCAACGTCACGACAAGGCCTGTCGCCGTGGGGATGCCGATGCTGCTGAAATACGGGAGCCGGGTGAAGTGCAGGCACGCCACTGCTCCGACGATGGTGAGGCCAGAGCCGACGATGACATGGACGGTGCCACGGAACATGTCGTGGTAAGCCGCTTCGTGATCGAGGCCCTTGCCTCGCGCTTCCTGGTACCGCCCGACGAGGAAGATGGCGTAGTCGGTGCCCGCGGCGATGGCCATGCCTGTCAGAAGGTTCACTGCGTAGGTGGAGAGGTCGAACAGGCCGGCGTTGCCGAGCACCGCGACCACACCCCGCGTTGCGGCGAGTTCGACTGCGACCACGAGGAGAACGATCAACATGGTGATCCACGAGCGGTAGACGATGAGCAGCATCACCGCGATGACGAGAAACGTGACGGCAGTGATGATGTGGGTGCCTTCGTTGCCGATCTCGAAGTTATCGGTGATCAACGGGGCGGCGCCGGTGACGTACGCCTTGATCCCCGGGGGTGGCGGCGTGTCGGCCACGATCTGGCGGATGCTGTCGACGGAATGATTGGAGCGCGCCTCGCCCTGGTTGCCTTGGAGGTAGACCTGTACGAGCGCTGACTTGCCGTCCTTGCTCTGGGCGCCGCCCGCGGTGACCGAATCGCCCCAGAAGTCCTGGACGTGCTGGACGTGTTCGGTATCTGCTCGCAACTTCGCGACGAGGCCGTCGTAGTACGTGTGCGCGTCTTGGCCCAGCGGCTGATCGCCCTCGAGCACGATGACGGCCGCACTGTCGGAATTGAACTCGCCGAACTTCTCCCCGATGTGCTTCATGTCCATGACCGACGGAGAATCCGGCGCGTTCAAGGCCACCGAACGCTCGGTACCGACGATCTCGAGTTGGGGCACCAGTATGTTCGTCACGCCGGCGACCGCGATCCAAATGGCAATGATCGGCAGGGCGAGTGTGCGGATGACGCGCGCTGACCGAGAACGGTTGGCCCCTGCTGCCCCGTGCTGGCTCACGCCGTTTTGTCCAGACAGGCGATGTATCCGTTCACGTCGTGTGAAGACCTTTCGTCCTTGACAATGCCGTTGACAGTGATGCGGCAGGTGATGCCGCTCGAATTTCCCTGGGCGCGTAGGTCGGCGAACAGCGTCGTATCCTCGGTGACCAAGTCGTGCGACCACGGCAGCGGTGCGTCGTCGACGCGCTGGGGTTGAGCGTTCTCGTCGAGGAAGTTGATGGTTGCCCGCGCGCCGGGGTCTCCGAGGATCTGCAGGCGGACCAGTTTGGGGTTGAATCCGGTGTTTTCGGGCGAATCGGCTGAGGGCCTTGACGTTTGGTCCTGCGAGCCGAAGATGCCGTGCAAGCGGTAGACGCCGCTGACGACCAGCGCCACCACGATCGTCGCCACGAGCACCGCCCAGTGGCGGGCGGCAGCGCGTCGTATCGGTGATGTCAGCATGGGAACCCTTTCATGTGCGACAACCTTTTCCAGTCCGACGGTTAGGGCGCCGTCAGTCCTGGACGCGGAGGGACTGGCGCAACTGCTTGTCGAAGATGCGGCGGGGAGCGAAGCGACGCAGCGCGCTGAGTTGGCGGGCTGAGCCTGCGGGATAGCGCACTTTTGGGGTGGAGTCCGTCGCGGCGGCCACGATGACCTTCGCCACGACGGCGGGATCGTCGCCGTTGTTGACCTGTTCGGCCACTGCCTGGTTGGAGCGCTCCCGTTGCCGTACGTATGCCGTCAGCGCGTTGTCCGGTTTTGCGGTGTTGTCGTCGAAACTGGTTCTGGTGCCACCGGGCTCGACGAGAAGTACCCGGATGTTGTGTTCTCGAACCTCGTGGTCCACGGACTCGGAATAACCCTCAAGGGCGTACTTGGTCGCGCTGTACGCCGCCATGTATGGCGCGGGCATCAACCCGAAGATCGACGAGATGTTGATGATGCGTCCGCTGCCCTGCTTGCGCATGTACGGGAGGACGGCGTTCGTCATCCGAATGACGCCAAACACATTGATGTCAAAGAGTTTCTGCGTCTGGGAGATCGAGTTCTCCTCGCTTGCCCCGGCAAGGCCCATACCGGCGTTGTTGACCAGCACGTCGATGCGCCCGAACCGCGCGATCACCGCATCCACCGCTGCACCGACGGACTCGTCACATGTGACGTCGAGGTCGACGAACGTCAACCCTTGGCCGCCTTCCTGCCCCGCGGTATTGCGGCTGGTACCCACTACCTCAAACCCTGCGTGAATCAGGCCGCGGGCCGCGAACTTGCCAAGGCCCGAGCTGGCGCCAGTGACCAGTGCGACCGGTCGTGAACTTGCCATGTGAATCGTTTCCTAACTTCGTGGCTGGGGTTGCTCAGTTCGATGACGCCTGGGCTGGGTTCGGTCAACCCTGCTGGTGCCGACCCGGGTGGAGACGCTTTGAGACGAACATACACGTTCAATAGTGGAACGCTAGCGTTCTATTCCCGGGCGATTAGGATCACACGGTGGCTGTTTCGACAAAGCGCCTGACGGGCGTGCAAGCGCGCACCCGGGCGGCGATCCTCGCGGCTACGGCTTCCGTACTGGCCGCGAATCGGACGGCCACCATGCCGGAGATCGCCGCAGCGGCCGGCGTCGGCCGCACCACGCTGCACCGTTACTTCGCGGACCGCGAGACGCTTATCTACGAGGCGACGCTGGATTCGATCCGAGTGCTCTCTGAGGCGGTGGACGAGGCCGCCACCGACGACGGGCCGGCGCTCGAGGCGATCCGGCGCTTCGTCACTGCGGCCGTCTCAATCGGGGAACGACTGGTCTTCCTCTTCGGCGACCCGGCGATTCTCCGGGATATCCCACAGGACCAATCCCCGAACGAAGAGCCGGTGATCAACCTCATCGCACGTGGACAACAGGAAGGGGTGCTCGACCCGGACCTCAATCCGACTTGGATCCGCCACGCCCTCTACGGATTGATCGTGCGAGGCAATGAGCAAGCCATGGCCGGCGCCCTGCCGCGGCACGCCGTCGCACAGTTGATCGCCCGGACCTTCGAACGAGGCGTTTGCGCGGCTCCCTAGCGCAACAGGAACGCGACGAGGACCGGCGCAGCAGCGCCGCCCGCGGCGATAAGCCGCTCGCCTCTACATGTGACGCGTCAGATTCGAACCCGCCAGGCACCGTAACCTGGCGGTGATACCCAATTCCGTTGCCACACAGATCAATTAGTCCCGTAACACCTTTGTGTGAACGCATAGGGCATCCCTGCACCCGACAAGCCCCCTGCCGCCGACAGTGGTGCCGTACTCGGCTTCGGTCGGACGGACCTCGGGTACGAGCGTGAGATCACCGGGCAATTTTGAGCAGTGCCAGCTTTTCGCTGGTGGCGCTGCCTGGCTCCGGATGGTAGATCTGCAGAATTTGGCCGTCGGAGTCCGGAATGACAAATCGGTTGCGGCGGAACAACAATTCGCCAATCACAGGGTGGTTTAGGTGGCTGGTGCCTGCCGGACGATAGCCCACGTCGGCTCTGGTCCAAAGCTCTGCGAAGGACGCACTGCTCGTGCAGAGTTCGTCGACGAGTTCATCGAGGCGAGGGTCACGGCTTTCACCGACAGCGGCTTGCCGCAGACCGCCGACGACACCGGCTGCGGTGGCGTCCCAGTCGAGGTGGAGTCGACGCTCGGCTGGGTCGAGGAATAACGCGCGGAGAAGGTTGCGGCCGGGTGTGAAGCGCACGGCCCCGTCCCCTGGTAGCTGCGCGCTCATCTCCTATCCTCGCCGGGTAGCTCCTATGCCTCGGCGGGCGCCGACCCCGCCCGAGGAATGAGCTTCGTCGGGCAAAGCCACGCAACCACTTTCGAGTTCAAGCGACGGCCGAACGCGGCAATGCGCTCAAAGCTCCGTCCGAGTGGGTCGCGGTGGAGCGCAACGGCTTTCGCGCATGCGCAGGATCAGGGCGATCTCGTCCTTTGATTCGGCTGCCGGATTGAGAACTTGGTGCAAGAGCAGGCCACGAATAGCGGCAATGACGACGGTGGCGAGGCTCAGCGCTTCGTTGGTGTCATGCCCTTCCCGTTCGGCGAGCGAGGCCAGCATCGTGGTGAGGTCGTCGAGCGAGTCGATGAACTCACGAAAGTCCCCGGGGCTGTATGCGGCGAGTCCTACGACATGGAAGAAGCCGCGGACACGCGACAGCTGCCCCGGGCGCGAGTACGCCCGCCAGATCGCCGCAACGAGGTCGTCAAAGGTGCCTTGCCTGGCGATCTTGAAAAGCGCCTCGTTGTCACGAGATCGCTGCACCGTGAGCATGGCCGCCAAGACCCCCGAGAGTGACCCGAAGTGGTACCGCAGGAGGGCGTGGCTGGTCTCGGCCCGGAGGGCCACTTCACGCAGCGACATCCCCGGCGACGGAAGATCGTCCTGGAAGGCGTCGAGCAGCCGAGCCAGAAGACGCTCGCGCGCGCCACCACCGCGTTCCGCGCTTGACAAGGCCACTCGTGCAGCTTATCCATTGGATAGAAGTTATCCAATGGATAAGACAATTCAGGGTTCCGCGCTGGGGGCCGCCAAGTTGTAAGGGATCTGGATGAGCTCCATGTGGCAAGGCTGCCTCGCCGACACCGAGTACTTCGAGATGCGTTCCGGCAGTGGGCATGACTACGGCGTCTGGGTTACCACGCCACCGGGCTATGACCCTGCCACGATGCGAGCGCCGGTCGTGTATGTGCTCGACGGGAACTTTGCCGTGGGCCTGACAGCTCCGCTGATCGTGACGCAGATGGACCCTATGCAACGGATCCAGCCGTACATCCAAGTCAGCGTCGGCTATGCGGGCGAGGAAGCGCAGGACTGGGATCGGCTGCGCAACAGGGACTTTGTGCCACCCGGCGAGCCCGTCGCCAAGGAGCTCGTCGATGCCGTGGAGATGGGAATTCAAGTGGGCGCCAGGACGCGCGAGGAAGCCGACGCCTACCTCGCCGAGTTACGCGACGCTCGCGCCGATGTCTTCCTGAGTTTCTTGACGACGGAACTCCACCCGCGGATCGAACGCGACTATGGCACCGCGACACATGGTCACGGCCTTTTCGGCTACTCCTATGGCGGATTGTTCAGCCTCTACACGTGGCTCACCGACACCACCCTCTTTGAGAGCGTCGGAGCGGGCAGCCCTGGCGTCATCGGCGAAGACAGTCAGATCTTCGCCCAGATCGACAAGCTAGGTGACAGCCGGCGTGCCGCCAAACTCCACCTGACCATCAACGACCGCGAGCTTGTCGGAGACCTGGCCGTCTACCAAAGCCTCGCGAAGAACACGGCCACGGTCCTTCAACGCCTCACTGCACGCGGCGAAACAGTCACCAGCGAAATCCTGCACGAAACACACGTCACTGGCCTGCAGGCCTCATTCCTCAGTTATCTCAGAACCTGCCGCCCCTATGAGCGCTTGGCGGGCGCGGTGTCCGGACGTCGGTAGGCACGAAGGCGGCTCGCGAACGAGGACCGCGTCGCCGTGGCGTCGGGCCGAGCTATCACCCCGCGGGCGACGAGTTCGCCCACCACGGCAACACCACACACCTGCGCCAAGAGCAGTGAAATCAGGACCAGAACCTGCACCGCTCCTGCCTGCGCTGCGGAGCCCGTCGCCAACAAGACACCCACGAACGCGCCGGGCAGGGTGACCAATCCGGCTGTGCGGGCCTGATCCAGATTGGGCAGCAGCGCATCGGACAACGGCCGTTGAATCACCATCATCGTCGAAAACCGTTCCGAGAGACCCAAACTGAGTGCCGCCTCGACCTCCCCCCGACGCTGATCCAGCGCATCGAGTGCACGGCGAGCCGCCACCGAAGACGCGGTCATCGTGCCACCGAGCACGATGCCGAACACTGGAACCAGCGCGACGCCCTGCATCGGCACGACACCGGTGACCAGCAGCAATGGAATCACTGCGGCCATGCCGGCGCCAAGGGCAACGGTCATCCAGGCCGCACCACGACTGGCTTGGCTGCGCCGTATGGCGGTAACCGAGGCGACGGCGAACATGACGGCGAGCACCAGCACCGAGGACCACACTCGCTGTAGCGCTGCGGCCAGAACGGTTGCCACGGCGGCCAGCTGAACGGTGGCGCGCAGCGCGGCGACAGGCGCCGCCCACGGTGAACCCTTCAGTGCCAGCCAGTTCACCGCGGCAGCCGCGAGGGCCATGGCCACGCACACGACGATCAGCGCCGGGGACAGCAGAAGGCCGGTGGTGCTCACGCCCATCAGTGTGGCGGTTCATTACTCTCGGTGCTTCAGACAGCCACCTTTACTCGCGCGGAACCTCCCGAAGACTGCTGAGACACCCAGCGCGGACCGTCGGCCACAGCCTGCGTGACGGCTGACACGTCGGCCGGGACCATGTGAGCCCGAACACCATGTGGGCGAACGAGTTTCGGCAATCACCCGATGCAGCGTTTAATGACAAGGCGCTTGGCGCCAGGAGTCAGCAAGGAGGTGCGATGGCGGATCCCAATTCGACGGAACACGTCGATGGGTTGCCACCGCCGCCGATCGCCGAGGGACAGGTCCACGCCCCGTTGAACCCTGACCGGAGCCCGCCGTACCGGGCGGCGGCGGTGGGGTTGGTGCTGTTCGCCGTGCTGGTGCTGGCGCTGACTTGGTCCCAGTTCCGAGGCTATTTCGACACCAAGGCCGTGGTGTATGTGGTGTACAACCGATCCGGTTTGTCGATGGATCCCGGTTCCAAGGTCACCTACAACGGGGTGCCGATCGGCCGGCTGCAGGCAGCCGAGGCCCAGAGCGGTGGCGACGGCCGCGCTCACGCAAGACTCGTCCTCCGCGTCGACCCGCAGTATTTGAGTCTGCTGCCGCGCAATGTGGACGTTAAACTGTTGGCCACCACAGCTTTTGGCAATAAGTACATCTCGTTCACGTCGCCGGCGAACCCGTCTCCGCAGCGTGTCAAGAGCGGCGACGTGCTCAACGCCAGTGGCGTCACCACCGAGTTCAACACGCTGTTCGAGACCATCACCGCGATCTCCGAGCAGGTCGACCCGATCAAGCTGAACCAGACGTTGACCGCGGCCGCCCAGGCCCTGGACGGATTGGGTGACAAGTTCGGTCAGTCGCTGGTCAACGGCAACGTCATCCTGACGGACCTGAACCAGCGGATGCCGACCTTCCGTCACGACGTCGACGCCATCGCCGACCTGTCCGAGGTGTATGCCACGGCGTCGCCGGACTTGTGGGACGGCCTGCGGAACGTCGTGGCCACCGAGCACACGCTCAACGACCAGCGCGGAAACGTCGACCAGGCGCTGATGTCGGCCGTCGGGTTCGGCAACACCGGTGGTGACATCCTCGAGCGTGGCGGCCCGTACCTGACCCGGGGTGCCGAGGACTTGCTGCCGACGGCCCGGCTGCTGGACAAGTACAGCCCTGAGCTTGACTGCCTGTTCCGGGGCTTCGCCTCCGGTGCGCCGGCCGCGGCCAAAGGCCTTGGCGGTAACGGTTTCTCGCTGGCCATGCACATGGAACTGGTCGGCACCGGAAACGCCTACGTCTACCCGGACAACCTGCCCCGGATCAACGCCTCCGGCGGTCCGATGGGTCGCCCGGGTTGCTGGACGGTCACCAAGGACATCTGGCCGATGCCGTACATGGTGATGGACACCGGCGCATCGATCGCGCCGTACAACCACTTCGGCTTGGGTTCGCCGTTCGCGTCCGAATATGTCTGGGGACGTCGAGACGGGGAGAACACCATCAACCCCTGATCCACGTGTCGCCGTCGGCCTGTCCTACGACAGGTCGCGCGAGGCCGAGTCGACCGCCGGCAGGTAGATGAGGTCGACCAGTTCCACGAGAGCGTCGGGGTCAATAGTGCTGTGCGAAAACAACAATTCGTTGCGGACGAGGGCCAGAATACTCGTTGCGACGCGGTCGGGAATGCGGGCCGGCCCTATCTCGCCGCGATCTCGGGCGGCGTCCAGCGCACGGCGAATCGTGTGATCCGTGTGCGCGGCGACCTTCGTCTGGAATGTCTCGAGGGTGGCTTCGTCTGCTTCGGCGATGAGGTTGCGGTAGGTGTCGAGTCCGATCTCTTGCCACTGCTTGATCAGGGAATTGACCATGGTGAGGATGTCGTCGCGAAGGTTCTCGGACGACGCCATTTCGAGGGGTGGGGTGCGAAGCGTTGGTAGCGCGTCGGTGACCATCTGTGCGCGAGAACGATAGCGGCGGTACAGAACTGGCTTGCCGGTCTTCGCGCGGCGGGCGACGCCTTCGAACGTGACACCGGCATACCCGTTATCCGTCAACTCGGCCCAGGTGGCGTCGCGGATGGCGGACATCAGTGCGTCGTCGCGGCGTCGTGACGCCGGCTCGGACGGCCCCTCCGCTTCTCGATTAGGCACGTTGCGTATCTTAACCGGTCGCGCTACCCTCGATAGGGAACGCTCCGTATCTTATGGCGTGCCGAGAAAGACTCCTCTAAGCGAAGGCGAGGGATTCGTGGCTGTTCGACTGCCAAACCTGGAGGATCTCGATCCCGGACAACGCGAGGTCTACGACCTGTTTCCGGCCAACCTGTCGAGGGGCCTGGTCATGACCAAGGCAAGTGCCAAGCCGTATCTGGCACTCGGCCTTTCGTTCCGTACGGGCGCACTGCCGGCCGAGACGCGGGAGTTGGTGATCTTGCGTGTCGGCGCGGAGACGAACGCTCCGTACGAGATTCATCACCACGCGCCCGAAGCGAGGGCCGCCGGCATTCCGGATTCGATGATCGACGCCGTCCTGTCGGGAGCCACCTCCTTCGGAGACCGGCGCGTCGATGTACTCCTCGCGTTCGTCGATGACCTGCTCGCACAGATCACGGGCGGCGGGGCAGGCACGAATGCCATGCAGGAGTTCTTCTCCGACAACGAAATTGCCGAGGTGACGCTGCTGGTCGGCCACTACGTGATGACCGCGATGTTCATCAAGACCCTCGGCATCGTCCCCGAGGAAGTCGCACATGATGCCACGAGCATTCTGGCCGACGCCACCGCGAAGCTGCACGACGAACGAGCGAAGGACGGACGATGACCGACGAAATCCCTTTCGAGGAAGGCCTATTCGAGCTCGGCGGGGGCGCCCATGTCTTCCTCTCCGGCAATGAAGCCCTCGGGTTGGCCAACGCCGGCTTGGTGGTGAGCGCCGGTGAAGCGCTGGTCATCGACACCCTCTATGACGTGCAACATGCGCGCGCCATGTGCGCACACATGGGTGAACTGACCGAATCTGCGCCAGTGCGGTACGTCTTCAACACCCACACCGACGGTGACCACTTTTTCGGCAATCAGGTGTTCCCCGCTGACACCGAGATCATCACCACCGAGGCCGCCAGTGCACTGATGACTCAGGAGCACGCCGACCTCACCACGAAACTGCTCAACACCGATACCAAGCCGGGCGGCGCTCTGCAGGCCCTCGCGCCGCTCGGGCAGCCCTTCAACTTCTCCGAAGTACGGGTTCGGGCCGCCGACACCACTTTCAACGGCGAAAAGGCGTTGAGAGTAGGCAAAGTCGACGTCGAGCTCCACGAGCTCGGGCCGGCACACACTGTCGGTGACGCCATTGCCTATCTCCCCGAGCTGAGTGTGCTGTACGCGGGAGATCTGTTGACGCACAACCCCGTCGCGGTCACCTGGTCGGGTTCGATCCCGAATTGGATCAAAGCGCTCGAGCGGATCCGCGCCTTCGGAGCTCGAAAAGTCGTCGCCGGGCATGGTCCCGTCCTGATCGGCCCCGAGATCAACGCGGCCATCGATCGCGGAATCAGGTTCTGGTCCAACCTGCACACCGACGCGACGCTCCTCTACGACCAAGGTGTGCCGGTGGCTGAGGCGGTCGCCCGCATGGACATCCACAACTATCCGGAAGCCGCTGCGACACTGCCGATCATCGTCACCGCCATCTATCACGAACGTGACCCCGACATCCCGTACCTGGATCTGACGCAGGCGATCGAGTCCATCGCCGCGCAACTCGCACACTGACGGTGACGCCATCGCGTGGTCTTGACTCTCCCGTCAGGGGAGACATCAGACTGGGTGGGTGACCCCGGCGCTGTCTATCGGAGACTTCTCCCGCATGACGCAGTTGTCTGTCAAGACGCTGCGGCACTACCACGAAGTGGGCCTGCTCGAACCCGAGCGGGTCGATCCGGTGACGAGCTATCGGTACTACTCACCTGAGCAGGTGGCACATGCACACGTGGTGCGCCGCCTGCGTGAACTCGGCATGCCTGTCGCCGATGTCCGCGCGGTGCTGGCGTCTGATTCGTCTGACCGCAAGCTCCTCATCAGCAGGCATCTGGAACGGCTCGAAAATCAGCTTGCCGCAACGCAAAGCGCAGTCGAATCGTTGCGGGCAATCCTGGACCACCCGGACCCGGCCTCGCGCATCGAGCACCGCAGCGTCGGTGAGACGGCGGCAGCCGCGATCTCGGCGACCGTCCCGCGCGACGATCTCGTGTTCTGGTGGCAGGGCGCCGTGGACGAGTTGCGCGCAATGGTGGCCGCAGACCAGCGGCTGAACCCCACCGGTGCGCCGGGCGCGTTGTTCGGTTTCGACATCTTCGCCCTCGACCACGGCGAGGCGACGGTGTTCATCCCGGTGGATGGAGAAGTTCGGGCAGTCGGCCGGGTCCGACCGGCGACGATTCCAGCCGCAGAATTGGTTGTCATCCGCCACCACGGACCGCACGACGATGTCGACCTCGACTACAGCGCACTCGGCGAATACGCGACGCACCACGAGATCAGTATCGAAGGCCCGCTGCGCGAGTATTACGACCGGTTCTCCTGGGACACAAGCGATCCCGCCCAATGGACGACCACATTGTGCTGGCCGGTCTTCAGGGCGGACGCATGAGCGCGCTGACGGGCCGTCGTGCGGTGGTGACTGGTGGCACCAAAGGCGCCGGGGCGGCGATCGTTCGGCGGCTACGGTCAGCTGGTGCGCACGTGACGGCGGTGGCTCGGCACCGGCCAGTTGCCGGCGACGAGCTGGAGGCAGACGATTTCATCGCCGCGGACCTCGCTTCGGGCGCGGGGGCCGCTGCGGTGGAGGCCCATATTCGCGAAAGTGGCGGCGTGCAGATCCTCGTCCACGTGGCAGGCGGTTCTGCTGCGCCGTCGGGCGGTTACGCAACGCTCACCGATGACCACTGGGCTGACGAACTCAACCTCAATCTGCTGGCCGCGGTCCGCTTGGACCGCGCACTGCTGCCGATGATGCTCGACGCAGGCGCGGGTGCCGTTGTTCATATCGGATCGATCCAGAGCCGAATGCCGCTCTACGACGGCACACTCGGGTACGCCGCGGCGAAGGCTGCATTGCGCGCCTACAGCAAAGGCCTGGCGAATCAGCTGGCGCCCAAGGGCATTCGCGTCAACACGGTATCGCCGGGGTTCATCCAGACGACCGCGGCCGACGCACTCATCGACCGGATCGCCCTGGCCGCAGCCGGAAGCCGTGACGCGGCGCTGGAATCGCTGATGGCCGCGCTCGGAGGGATCCCGCTGGGCCGGCCGGCACAACCCGAGGAGGTGGCAGAGGCCATCGGCTTCCTGGTGTCTGACGCAGCGTCCGCCGTCGTCGGCGCCGACGTCGTCGTTGACGGCGGCACGGTGCCGACGGTTTAGGCCTGCCGTCCGGCCAACTCACCCTCCGCAGACGCGACGGCGCAAGCCGCCTCGGCGCCGCTCACTCGATATCGTGCGGCGCCTGATGCTCGGGCAAGGTCGTCACGTCTTCGTTCTCGGCAACCAGGCAGGCCCGGCAGAAGTCCATACCGAATGGCGTGAGGTGGATCGAACGCCGGACGACCTTGTGCGCACGCACCGAGTGCATGGCGGCCAGCACGTCGGGTTGTGCCTCGACGACCTGGTATTCCAGCGGGTCGCGTAGTTGCTCTTGCGAGAACCAGATCAGTCCCAGCCGGAACAGGTTGTTGAGGTAGGCGGGAACGTTGTCCAGATAGCGGAGCCCCGCCCGCGGGCCGATCATGTTGAGGCCCGGAGCCACCAATCTCGAGGACACCATGCCGATGGGGCCCCCTGTGCGGATGTCGACCGCCGGCTGCGGTCCGCCGCGCAGGAGTAGCAGCAGGATGCGGGCCTCGTCGGGGGCCATCTCCTCGAGGATGCGGGCGTAGGCGGGGTGGCCGCGCTCGGTGTTCCACACATCGCGTGAGCGAGTCAGCAGCGCCTGCCCCTGGGAGCGCAACGACTGCTCCATCTGGCGCTGGCGCTCTTCCTCCTCCTGCTGGTGATGCGACACATCGTGCGTCGTCGCGGTGTCACTGAGTGAGGCACTGACCTGGACGATGGCCTCCGAGACTGAGACGCCGTTGGAGACTGCCTTGGCCAGGTCGCCGAAGACCGCGCCGGCCTGGGCGACGCCGGACATCAGCTCGCGTGCGGAGTCGGCCGCGGATGCCGGGTCGGCGACTATCTCGAGGGCGCGACGACCTGTTTTGAGTCCCGCAACCAGGGTCCATTCCGCGGTGCGCACCCAGGCCGTCGCGGCCAGGCGGACCAGCCCGGGCAGTGCTTCGCCGATCTCGGCGCTCGTGGGTAGCAGCGACGAGGTCGACTCCGGTGGGGGAGAAAACGTGGCGCTGAGTGGTCCCCACTGGGCGGTGCGTCGTCGGGGACTCCGACGTTGGTCGTCACTCATGCGCGATCCGCCTTCGCTCCTCGCTGGGCCCTCATGCCACACCGAGTCCCAAGAAGATCGCGTAGTGGAGGAAGCCACCGGCCGCGCCCATGATTGCGCCGTGTGCGTAGAGCATCCACTCATCTTCCCTGATGGCCGACCGCAACATCTCCACGAAGTCAGTGGGCGCAAGTTCTTTGGTGCGTTGGGCGATCAGCGTGCGGATTTTCCCGGATTGCGCCTTTGAGAACTCCTCGTCCCGGAACGGTGTCAGCGTCCGGCCGACGGCCTCGGCGGCGAAGCCTGCCTTGATCGAGTCGTAAGCCTGGGCTCCGAGCGCTACCCGCGCGGCACCGCGGATCGGGCCGGCTGCCCGGTCGATCGCCGGGCCCAGCGCGGCGCCCATCATCTGGCGGGTGCGGTCGCCGCTCGGGCCGTCGATCAGGAAGTCGCCGATGCGTTCCAGTGTGATGACATCGTCGGCGATGATCCCGGCATACACCTCGGCGGCCTGCTCTTGTCGCCGCAGGAACAAACCCTGGAACTTGATGCCGAAATAGCGGGTCGGCTCGGTCGGTTCGAAGATGAGCCACATACCGAGCGCGTTGGTGATCCAGCCGACGATGACGCCGAGCGTCGGCAGCATCCACCACGTGTGGAACCAGTGATCGATGAACGCGACCGGAATGCCCAAGAGGAACCCGAAGATGAAGCCGAAGTTGACCATCAGGTTCAGCTCGCGCTGGCCGATGTCCTTGAAGACGCGGATGACCAGGTCAGGGTTCTTGCGAAAGTGCTCGATGACCATGATCTTGGGGTCGAGCAACTGGTCGATGTGGATGCCGATCTCGGTGGTGATCGACTGCACGACTTCCGGCAATTGCGACTGGACCCGCGCCACGATTGCGCGTTTGCCGACAGTGGGCAGGTCGCGCCAAAACTGCGGGTCGTTGGCGATCATCACCTCGTCGACGAGGCTCGCGATCTCGGGCTGGAAGAGCCTGACGATGTGCTCGGCGATCTTGTCCGGCTCGAGCTGCTGATAGAACTCCGCGGGCGTACCGAGTTTGGCGATGGCCTTGTCGGACGCGATCGAGCCCATCTTGGCCGCGCGCGCCGGCACGATGCCCTGCCAGCCGACCCCGCCCTGCAGGATGCCGGGGATCTCCTGCAGTTTGTGCGGCAACAACCGTGCCAGCTCGGCCATCCCGGGGATTCTGAACCCGTGAAAGTTCACCGGGTAGAACAACATGATCAGGCCGGTCCAGTTGATGAGCCAGCCGATCACGGCGGTGAACAATGGAATGCTCAGGAATGCGAACCACTCCATCGGGGTGTGGATCTGGCTCAGCGTCCAGTCGCGATTGACGAACCAACTCCAGAATTCGCCGAACGTCGTCCTCACCGCCTTTCGTCTTGCAACGGTGATTCGCCGAGTGGATGGCTGGTCACCTGTGCGAGTGCACATTAGCGGTTGAAGCGATGCCAGAGTTGCGACTTGATCAGGCATGCGCGTCAGAGACAAGTCACAGTCGGCCCCGCGGGCCGGCAACCCTAGAGGTGTGTGCGCATCCAATCGACGAGGGCCGCGCCGTCATCGTTGGACAGCTCGGTGCCGAAGGTGTCGGCCAACAACGCGGGTACGTCGCCGATCCCGACATCACGGGTGGCGCATGATCCGTCGGGATTCGTTGTGGTCCAGTTGGTTCCGTCGAGAACATGCTGGACATCGGCGGAAAATCGCTGGACGAACGGCCGGGTGGTGAACGGAGATCGCGGCGAGGTCGAGACGTAGTGATTGGCGACCGCGTAGTCGATCGGGTACTGCGGGTCGAGCGTGAAGACGTGCCGGTCGAGCCATTGCACCTCGCCATCCACGCTCGAGCGTTGCCATAGCGTCCACTGGTCTGGGTGCAGTACTTCGGTTGTGGCGCCGAGCGACGCACTGGACAGTCGCAACTGCCAGCCGTCCTGATCGACCTCGTTGCCCGCGATCAGCTCGATGGGTTCGAGCGGTCCGCGGCCGAATCCGACGTCGCACAGCCAGCGCCGATCGTCGTCGAATTCGACGACGATCAATGCGTGGGTGCGCGGGCGCTTGGCGGCCGCACCGAGGGTGACGCGTCCGGCGAGCGCGGTGAACCGGAAACCCAGTCGCTCGAGCGCCGCCGCGAACACCGTCACGTGCTCATAACAGTAGCCACCGCGGTTCTGTCGAATCAGCTTGTTCTGCAGGGCTTCCAGATCGAGGACGATCGGCCGACCGAGCATGAGCTCGAGATTCTCGAACGGAATCGACGTGGTGTGGGCCCGGTGTAGCGCCGCCAAGGTCTCGGCTGTTGGGCGGCGCTCGCCATCGAAACCGATCCGCGTCAGGTAGGCGTCAAGATCGAGTTCGTCGCCATGCCAAGTGGTCACAGCCCCACGATAGCCAGGGGTTCGCTGAGCTCAATCGTGCTGCGCGAACGGCGATTCATCGCGCAGCACGTCACGTACCGCGTCCGCTACAGCGACCTGCCGACCAGCGCAGCCAGATCGGCGATCCGGTTGGAGTAGCCCCATTCGTTGTCGTACCAGGAGACGACCTTGGCCTGGTTG